>Ga0123355_10016316_pt1 | contig 11701 bp, 6 predicted proteins | sample TergutEmb28metaG_3_FD_89872 | JGI IMG/M metagenome (GOLD analysis project Ga0123355, IMG submission 89872) | Embiratermes neotenicus P1 segment gut microbial communities from Petit-Saut dam, French Guiana - Emb289 P1 | ecosystem: Host-associated > Arthropoda: Insects > Digestive system > Gut ...
CATGTTTCGATCTTGTCAGATCATCATCAGGGAGCTTTGTTCCTTGCTAAAGTTACATTACAGTATTCACAATTCAATTCGTATTTGCAAACGAGGTGTTGTGACAGCATATCATGTTGTGTGGGAATGTGTTGTGGAGCAGTGGCTAGGTGTGCGTCGTACGACACAACATGATATGCTGTCAGAACACCTCGTTCGCAAATACGAATTGAATTGTGAATAATGTAATATAACTTTAGCAAGGGACAAAGCTCCCTGATGATGATCTGACAAGATCGAAACATGTCGGAGTGTTTTAAAGTGTTTTAAATGTATTTTATGTAAAATTGTATGTGCATTCATTGGTTGATAAATTGAAGTGACTCCATCTCAAAGGATTAGCATTTTAGGAGAAAATGTAGATGTGGCACTGTGACTGACTGACTTACAGAACACTCGGTTGTGGAATCGCGGTTATTTGACACGAGTTAAACTATTATGGAATGTACTGAGAGTATTGTGTGCAGTGCAGTTAAATTATCCCTGCGCAACCCTTGAACACATCGTGGAGCTTGGCCGTATAAACCCGCCCACTGTTTGTTTCCAGGTTAGACTCGTGGCCACTCTACCGCGAGGGGTGTAAAAACATTGAGAATACACACACACAAAGGAGTGGATAGGTAAGACATCTAATACATAGGGGCAGGCTTTCCTGACGGGATTAAAGTCACCGATAGGACCGTCTGAATTGGTAACTGCAAGAGAGTAAAGCTGGCTGCAGTAATGAAGGGAGAAATGCAGGGACAGTCTTGCAACATGCAATATCTTAACTTTATGCATCCCTTTGTGTTGGAGGATAAATAATGGCGGGTTAACAACCGTCAGAAACAAAATTTTATAAAAATAATGACGTAACGTATTATTTTATAAAGTTGTGACATGTCGGTTGTTAAAGTGCCTTTATTGACAGAAAATATATTTAAAATTTACTGGTGGAAAATTCGATCGATGTGCGACGTGTTTCCGATGAACATATAAAGTGCAATATCTCTTTATATATTTTAGATCCTTTCCGCTCTTTTGTTTCTGGATATACACGATTACAGATCTGAAATCCGGTTTACAGGCCATTATACGCTAAATTTTGTTACAGACATACAGTGTGACAACATATTTCGCCTAGTAATTACCCATTTTACACTCAATTCTAAACATTTTCTGTTTTAGGTCTAAGTGTGTTTAACACAAAGCCCTAAAGTATTGACCTCCAACGTTCAGTATTAACTCGAAAGGAATATAAAATATGAAAGCATAAAAAATATAAGGCAGTAGAAGAATCTTTAAAGAAAAAGAATTAAATATTAATAAAAATCCAACTAGATGCAACAGTATGCAGATATTTATTTACTGCAAAGTCACTCTACATGTTTCGGGTGTCACAGCACCCATCATCAGGAGTACTAAAAACTGTAACCGCAGCCACCGGTACAGGTCATAATATTGGTACACCTGCTTCCCTCCAACGTGGACCGATCGGGCCACGTTGGAGGGAAGTAGCTGTACCGATATTATGACCTGTACCGGAAGCTGCGGTTACAGTTTTTAGTACTCCTGATGATGGATGCTGTGACATCCGAAACATGTAGAGTGACTTTACAGTAAATAAATATGCGCATACTGTTGCATCTAGTTGGATTTTTATTAACATTCAATTACGATGCACGGAACCATGAGCCTAAAAAAAGAATTAAATGAATTTTTATTGTGAAAATATATATATTACGAGTTGCTTTGTGCTCGTTCCGACCAGCATAGAACCAGCCAATTTTTTTTTTATCTGATGAACAGGGAATTTTTATTCTATCTGGCGAGTGCTGAGTTTGTGGGTTTGGCAACCCCTGTTGCCTCTATTTGTGTTTGCTGGTGGGTCTACACTTGAAAATGGGTATTTACTTGCAGAGATATGTAGCCCTACATCAGTCTTCAAACATAACCTGTTTTTTTACCTCTCAGTACAGTGGATGTGTAAACATAATTGCAGTTTGTTATCATTCACATGCGTGAGATCCATGAAAAGGCTAAGAAGCTGTGCCTCCCTTCGAAGAGAATTTGAAAAAAATATATCTATTATTATTATTATTATGCTCGTTGTTACGGACATTTTAATTGTTATTTTCTTCATCCTCTTCATCTGTTTGTTCATGTTTTGCGGAGGCCACACGGAAAATTTGTTTTGTTTTCATCCAGTCTTGCATCGCGGTTTGCGCTGACAGTGGCACATCGTTCTTTATGCGATATTTTATATTTTTGCCTTTTGCAAAGTAAATATTTGGCTTCAGATTAACAACGCTGTCAGTAACATGACCACGGTACCTTGACGGAGAGCAGCTTGTGGGCAATAAATCCATGCCGGAGGTTGGCTTCAGGTTAGTAATATGTGTAGAAATGTTCGGCAACGGAAGAACGATCGTGGAATTGTGTTTCGATTTGTGGTAGGAGCAAGAGTTTGATGCTTTTTCCAAAGCGTCCGTATTGCCCCTGAAGGTCATTCAGCCTGTTCCTCAGTGTCTTCCAAGGGCTCTTTTACTGTGGGTAAGACAACTGGACCGAGACACTAAACACTAAACACCGAACTACATCTAGTGCAGCGAACAAGAATGCGTGGACCCACACAGCTCTCATCCATACTTCCATGGCTTAAACTTGCCAACTTTACCTTTATTTTACCAATCTACAAAACAAATTTTTTGGGCTGCGATAGCGCAGTCGGTTAACTACTCGCTAAGGGTTGTGTGGTCTGTGGATCGAATGCCGGTAGGGGCGAAATTTTCCGCACCAGTCCATACAGGTCCTGGGACCCAAGCACCCTCCAGTACAATGGGCATCGGGTCTCTACCTCGGGGGTGAAGAAAGAGTAGAGGTATACCTCTACTTCCCCTCTGGGCCTTCATGATCTGCTACAGGGTAAACTTAGCCAATTAAATTTACAGCAATTATTTCGTTCTGACCACCGTCCCAGTATATACCTAAGGACTGAGAAAGGCAAGGTAGTTTTCAGTGGTCCATTCGAAGTATGAATGATGCAATTTACTTTCCTTGAACCTTGTTTTTTTTTCGCGTGTATCCTTCAGTTACTGTCATCAGGTTGTTCATTCTTTAGTATAAAAACGTCACCAGGAACATGGTTTGGAAGTCAAGCTGTATCGATTTTATTTCTTCATGGATTGAAAACCCGTTGCAATGAATTTTTGAATGTGATATATATAGGAAAATGCTGTCATTAAAGCTTTAGTTGATTGACATTTGTGGATTCAGTTGATTAATAGGACCATTATTCTCTAAAGAGTCTTGTTTACAAACTGACCCTTAAATTAAATTGAACAAAAGAGGAGAGAGACTACTAACAATTCATGCGAACGGCTGACATATTTGTATTTTTAATTTCGTCGTCTGTACAATGGAGTTAATTGAATACCTGAATGGGATTACAATTCCAGTAGACGGCATTCTGCGATCGCAGGTTTAACAACAGCGTGGGCCCTACGCCATAAAAATCTTTCATTACCTTGATGTTTTAGAGGTCTTTCGATGGGTTTGTGCCGCATGTAATAATTACTAGCCGACTTGGAGAGCGGATCTTAATTAATATTTATTTTTCTTTACATGTCACTTCGATATGACATGATATATTTGTTAACTGCGATTGTGTTGACACTCGGTAGCAGCAGTACAGTACACATTTACACAAAAACAATACACAGAACAAAACAATGAAATAGAATACCCAGAACAGGACGTACATAACAAAAAGAATACTGAGCATAAGAATAAGAATATATAATTTACAAAATTAGAGAGAAGTATACAAAACGTACAACCATGTATACAATATACAACCATATGTATGTTCTTCTTTCTACAGAATTAGCCACAAACGGAGTCACATTAAAGCAAATGACCTTTAGAATTTGTTTTCCATAAAACGTTTTACAACAATCATTTAATTAGCACACCAACTAATGCACATATATAAAAGTTTCACATTAAAACATTTAAAATCGCTCCAAAATATTTCGATCCTACGATCATCTTCACGGAGCTACTCTGTTCCTTGCTAAAGTCACGTTTTTAAAAACACTCACTGATTAATTTCCTTATATTAACTTGGTGCTGTGGCAGCATGCTGTTTAGCAGTTTACAAATTTAATACTTGTTCACTCTTTCTTCTCTCGTATTTTGGAGATCATAAGAAGTATCCTACTTTGATGGGACATCTCTCGACTTTTCGAGCTCTCATTCTACGCTCCTTCAGTCCAACTGGCTGCCACCTATTTTTCCACCGGGAATCATTATTATTTGGAAAGTCGTCGTCATATTTGTTGTTGTTGTTGTTGCTGTCGTTGTTTTTATTTCTAGGCTCTCTTATACATCAAAAGCAGCTGCTTGGTTGTGTTCTGAATGACACGAATATTAAACTTACTCTCAGCAGCTGGAATCAATTTCAAAAATGAAACCATTTCTCTCGATGTATCAGAGTGGGTTTTAAGAAGCTAATGGGTGTGAATAAAAATCCAACAGATGCAACAGTATGCAGATATTTATTTACTGCAAAACTACTCTATATGTTTCGGGTGTCACAACACCCATCATCAGGAGTATTAAAAACTGTACCCGCAACCTCCGGTACGGGTCATACTACTTGTACCGCTACTCCCCTCCAACGTGATCTGATTGAATTACGATGCACGGAACCACGAGCTTGAAAAAAACTAATGGGTCTACAGCTGATTAAGACATTTCGCGCGTTACCTGGGATCAGAAGATCCAATACTGTCTGCACAAGAACCCACCCCTTGTCTCGCCCTCCACTGAATGAATCCACCGCATGTCCTCTAATACCACATTTTTCCACCGGTAAATACAACAGCCCTCACGTAAACAAGGAAAGAGAACCAAATCCCGGAACAATGTTTACTCAATAACAAATAATTTAGTGTATTATACTTACAGTCGAACACAACTATACTTCACCTAGTAGTACAGTAGGAATACAACTACATATTTCGGTCCTATATGTGTGCCATCTTCAGGTTGTGCTTTGACTTACAGAGCAGCTATACATGATGTGTGGGGTGTTCTTTGAGGGTATTGGGGGTAACGAGTTCTCGTTGTATACCTACTGTACTACTAGGTGAAATATAGTTGTGTTCGACTGTATGTGTAATACACTAAATTATTTGTTATTGAACCAACACAACGAGGATGACGCACCTCAAAATGTGTATTCTATGTATACTTTAAACAATGGGAACTCTTAAGCCTGGTACATGGTGTACCATAACGGTTGATGTTGCACTCTTTCAGATAAGTGGCGCGTCGAAAGGCTTTACTGAATTGAAAGTAGCCCCCACCTCTGTACAGATAATTTATAACCTCTCAGTAAGAGAGGAGACTTTGTTGAAGCAAATATGCAATAGTCAGTAATACGGCAGTATCTCTGTGCTGGCAGACGCGCAAAATGAATATTTTTCTACCACGTCACAACGAATTGTCAAGTTGCTTTACTTCTGCTTTTGGGCTACGCTGTCGCATACATTAAATGCATGCGTCTAATAACAATTTTTGTTTTGAAAATTCTTTTTTCTCTCATGAGGGAGAGGCCGCAACGGGAGATGCTGTAGTCCGATTCTTCATTCACTCTGAAGAGCTATATTAACTTATTCTTTGTACCTGCCAATGTCTACCTGTGGCAACTGATCAGTAGAGCGTATTTGGTGATGACGTGCACAGACATCTATCTACACACTTACGTCACACGCGTAGCTCTACTGCACACATTTCAAAAGACTATTCGAAGTGAGATGGAGACATTGAAACTTACCTTCATTGTGACAGCTCACATTTCGAGATGCCCTCTTGGGGCCATATTCGGTTGTACTTCATTTGTTTACTGACGTCATGAAATATTCAGAATTGCTTTATGTTTTATTTCAGTCGGCTGCTTTGTACTAAGACAGCGCCTGAGAATACTTTTTCTCAAATATGGAATCGTGTTGTTTGTTACCGCTATAGTGGTCTTTAGGCGTCAAAGGGTTAAGTAGTAATTTTGCTGTAATGTGTATGCTCTGTGTCTGGATTCGTCATGATCTGCAAGTCTGAAAAATATTTGTGATATTTTATGGAATTCCTAAAGAAAAGTGATCCTCAGGTTGAAATATATTATTATAGACCTAGTATAACCGGTTTAAAATGTGAGCTGTCCTATTGTCTTTAGACAATAGGACGGACATGACAAAACTGAGGGATACGTTTTGAAACAGAACTTAGAAAAGGATCTGATAAAGTCATTTTCTTTGTGCGTTTTATACGTCAACTCCATTGTTAAAGATACTGTCACAGTGAATGTGTAAGGCGAAAGATTTGGATGACAATGTAAAAGGAAACTGAAAGTAATGAAATTGTTTGAAGGTAAAGAAAATATCTGAGAGTCGTACTGGCTTTCATGTAGAGAATAAAAGAAAAACTTTGCTTTATTAAGTTTTAGAGAGAAATGAGAGCTGCAATAAGCCAGCAACTTTGTCGACTTTGAAATGGCTTCTTTATGTTGCACAGGCGAACATAAAACTCTTATTCAGCTGCTGAAATAAATCGTACTGAGCAAACAAGAAGTGAGCAAACCTTAGAATATTATTTATATTTTTCATTTCTTCATTATATGCCATGCTAAATGGGCTACATAATGAAGACAGCTGTAATTTGTATACCTTATTTTGTATAATTGGGATAAGACAAGAAATATTACCTGAAATTTATACATATATAGAGCGGAATAAAGAAAAAATGCACATCACATTTTTGTTGAACAGTTTCATGTAAATAATTGGGCTGATAATATGTAGAGTTATGTAAGGAATGAGAAGTATAGAGGACGAAGAAATCATGGTTGATAGAATTGCACTAAATACAAGAAGTGTGGCTCCCGCGATGCTGAAAGTTAAACGTATGGTCTTTTCTGTTGTCACACTGTAAGAGAATACTAAAGTTTCAGAGGAACTCGCGATCTCTATATTCTGACATTGCCCTTATCACACTCGTTGCTACCCTGACGACTACAGGCATCAAACTCCCACAGAATTTTTCGTCTCCTACAGTACCTCATGTGTGCCGTATAGTTCAGTCGGTATAGCGTCTGACTACGGGCTGGACGGTCCGGGATCGAATCCCGGTGGGGACGAGATTTTCCGCCCGTGCAGACCGGCCCTGAGGCCCACCCAGCCTCCTGTTAAATGGGTACCGGGTCTTTCCAGGGGGTAAAGTGCGGTCGGGGCGTGCTGCTGACCACTCACCCCCTTCTAGTGCCGCGGTCATGGAAGAGTAGAGCTATACCTCTACCCACCCTCTCGGCCACACCAGGCCTCTAATGGGATCACTTTTTACAATACCCATAAAATAGTCAACAAACCCCAATCTGAATCACGTGGGCAATTTTAAATGAAGATTTTAATTAGGGTGATGTGTTTCTAGTTTTGTAAATCACCACCGATTGTCGTATGCTGCTGCCGGAATAAGGCTGAGCCTTCGAAATTTATTTCCTCGTGCAACGAAACATTTGCATGTTGTATGCAGGCTATAGGACAGCTATATCATTGTAAACGGAAAAAAATGCAGCGCTGCATTAAATACGAGAATAGTTTCTGTTGTCAAGCTTTTCAATAACATTCCTGTCAATTAATTGTAAACATCTCTAAAACAGAGGTTTCTAATCGTGACGAAGGTATATAAACAGTTTTAATACCTCTAGTACGAACAATCTCTTGTTTCCAACAGCAGCAGGCGGTCTTTCTTGATTCAGTTAAAAATTAAAAAAAAAACAAGTACTAATCTAAAGTTCCACGATGGGAAGGTACAGTATTCTTATTACGAAAGTGTCCACTCTTCCTCTTTGCGCTTATTCAAAACGAGAATCCTAAAATATATTTTATAATGATTTAAAAACTCTGCAACTTACACCAAAATTTTACTTGTCAGTTTTTTGCTAAACTGATATGAGAAGATATAGGATTCGAAAACTTCCTCATGTTTTCTCCACTTTATTTTCTTGCGTCATCGGTTTGCGTTTCTGTAACTTGTAGCGCAGTCCACTTTCCTACCGATATACACAATAAATCTGAATAGATTTTACGTTCATAGGGCCGTGCTTCGTAATTTTATTCCTATAGTAAAACCAAATAGATGCACCAAAGTATCAAATTTATTTTATTTTGGAATGACACTCTACATGTTTCGGACGGTCTTTCCGCCCATCATCAGGAGTTCAAGACTGTACATACAGATACTGCTGTCTGCTTGCTAGCAAGCAGACAGCAGTATCTGTTTGACAAATGCCTGTTGCTGTATGTACAGTCTTGAACTCCTGATGATGGGCGGAAAGACCGTCCGAAACATGTAGTGGCATTCCAAAATAAAATAAATTTGATACATTGGTACATCTAGTCGGTTTTACTATAGAAATCTGAATAGCTGTATCAGAAATGTACGACCATGGGTCATAGGAATTCTAGCCACTAATATTTTCACACACCTTAAAAGAAAACAACGTAGCCGACGGCAACATTTAACAAGGACTACCTATAATTCACTTAATTAAAGCGAAGTTTATTTCTCACTTGGCAGCAAACATTTCACTTTTGTATATCTTGCATTACCTTGCTACGTCATATTCCACGAAACCAAATATTTGCAATGAAAACTGAAGCAAGTAGATGTGTTTATCTAAGAACTCTGATGAAACCAACTGTTAACCCAGACAGATTTTCGCAAACATCTGGAATGTTAGCGCATTTGTTACGTGTCAGTTAGGAAAGAACGCAAATAACGGTACATTATATAGTCTACTTGTAGTATTCATTCCTTTATTGCTCAATTTTCGCCTCCACCCTCAAGTTTTCGCTTTCATTCAGCATATATACTTGTAATTTGTGTGCTGTTCTTATCTCTCCAAAATGTGCCACATTTCGTGGTTTTCTCAGTCTTTTCCACTTGGCAATTACGTCCAATAAGGCTTTCTAGGTATATAACAATAATTAGATCTTTTCTTCTCTTTACAAAATAATAGTACTGTATTTAGAATTTATTTTCAGATTATTTTAATGTTTGTTCATTCCTAAAATTTAAGGCCCGTTGAGAAAGAGAGACACCTAAAAGTAAACACAAGTGCTGAATATGAGCCCCTCATTTCTACCAAATTCTTATTATTCTGTAGCTATCATATTAAAAAGGCAACTATTTGCTTGGGATAATTCGCGATAAAAGGAAATACGATTATGCGGCTCTCCTCTGACTGGGATATCGAAACAAAATAAAGGCCCTGTTTAGACAGACTGAATCGAAATTTTCGTTCCCATGTCAACAGTTAAATTTCTACTCTCTGTTTTCATCCACAATGACGTAGGCTCATAAACGTACATGAAAACAACGTACAAATCAATAGGTGCTGACAGAAAGCTATGATGTCACACATGCATATTTAGTTGCAACAAAAGACGTTTGTGTACAAAAACTGTTTCCAAGTTTCTGTCTGAGTATGTTGAACTTCATATTTTAATTTTGTTGGTGTGAATTTAACATTCCTCAGTAAAAGTTGGACTGTTTTTTAGCAGGCCATGAGAATGTTGGTTTTTCTATTCGTACCAACAGAATGTCGTGATTTTGTTTTCACCTTACGCGTTTGCGTGCTGTAAATCCCTGAGGTTGCGTCGTAGGTGGTTCAGAGACCGGCGTCTTTGTCGACGGAAGTTTTCCCATAAAGAAATGTAAAAATGGCGATTATGGTTTCATGCAATGCATTTTGACCGATAAGAAAGATCGAGTAATATGAAGAATTTATAGAAAATATGAAATAACAAAAACCGGCTGTTGAAGGCAATGGCATTCCTGCATGAACTGTAGGTGGGCGAGTCATCTGGATCATCATCGTCACTGTCCAGCACTACTGGCTGCAATGCACAAGCTCCTGAAGATGCGTTGAACTTATCACACACCGAAGTATGGCGAGTAAAAAGATTTCTTCTCCCTCCTCAGAATCTCGTCATAGCCAGCAAGCAGTCACGTAATTCCTGGTCTAATTGCTGCTGCTCGCTGCTTGTTCCGAACAATGTCCTCAGGCACAATTATGCCAACTTCAATAACTCCAAGCCCCTTAGTCAACTGCAAGACTGTCACTCCTCTCCTGAGGTTCAGGCTCGCTTTCCACAACTCCTTCAAGAACATCTTGTTACCGAATTTCAAAAAGATGTTTTGATGTTTTGCTGACCGTGCATGTCAGCATAATCTTAGTAATTGACAAACTTGATGCACAAATTCTTGTTTCATAATAGGTTTATTGTATTCCTCTACTTGTTTCGAGCACTTTTGTGTTCATCATCAGGAGGTCAAAATTGTATTATACAACATCTGGTATCATCACACTCTGTAGGTGGCCGTCCGGTGCGCAGGTTGCGTACCGGACGGCTTCATCAAATACATCCGTCGGTCTCTTTGTCTTCGTGGATCAATTCGAATCCCACCAGAAGGAAGAGCCTTAAATTTTATGCTGAAAATGGGGGATTTCAGGCTTCCGCTGCGGTACAAAATTGATCTGCGCTTTTGTGGGACTTTATGCAATGTAGATTGGTAGCTTTTTACCCACGTTATGGACAACCGATCCGTCATATCTTCGAGGTTCAAGCACTCAAGTTCTTGTACTTCTTGAACCTTGACTGTTGGACCTATAGGTTGTCCCGAGAAATCAGGAACAAGCTACCAATCTACACTGCACAAAATCTCCGAAGACAGCAGATCTCTTATACTAAGAATCCTTAGTAAATATTTTTGTATGCTTTCCAATTTTGGTTAAAATCGGACAAATGTAGACGTTTGTGCATGGATGAGGTTTCTGTGCGTAATTCAAGTTGCAATGCTTTGCAACAGAAATTTTGCACAGTATTTCTAAAATAAAAGCGATTTTAACAATAAGAATTCTATTACATATTACTCATTATCACATTACGCACTTTAAGAATTCCAACATTTAAACCATGACGGATGCTCATTGCACTTGATATGAACATCGTGCCACCAGAGACCGCTCCAACGTTGTACCATCTAACTCTTGTGATCACTAAACTCAAAAGAAGCATACGTGAAACTTTTGACTCATTCGCATAATCAGTGAAATGCGACTGTTACCTTCGTCTTGCCTGTCAATCTATCTGTCTGTCTATCCTCATGAATCAGCATGGCTCCAACTGGAAGAATTTTCGTAAAAAATTGATATTGGAGACTTTTAGGAAAATCTATCTAGAAACCCCAATTTGGATTAGAATCGGACAAAACCATTGCGCTCCTTACGTGAAGAAGTGAGTGTCCTTCATATTGTTGACAGGGACGTTGGTAGCGCAACAATACAGAGAGCGCGTTTTTGTTTCTATGACAACGGTATGGATATTTGTGAATATGGGTGTGAAACTTGGTCGTTGACACTGCGGTAGGAAAAGAAGCTGAGGGTGTTTGAGAACGTGGTGTTAAGGCGAATATTTGGACCTAGGAGAGATGAGGTAACGGGGGAAATGAGGAGATTGCATAACGAGGAGCTAAATGATTTGTACTCCTCACCCAATATTGTGCGGGTGATAAAATCGAGAAGAATGAGATGGGCTGGGCATGTGGCGCGTACGGGTGAGGA
>Ga0123355_10016317_pt1 | contig 11701 bp, 5 predicted proteins | sample TergutEmb28metaG_3_FD_89872 | JGI IMG/M metagenome (GOLD analysis project Ga0123355, IMG submission 89872) | Embiratermes neotenicus P1 segment gut microbial communities from Petit-Saut dam, French Guiana - Emb289 P1 | ecosystem: Host-associated > Arthropoda: Insects > Digestive system > Gut ...
ATCTTTTTTTCTCCAATAAAATTTTATGAATTTACCTAAAAAAATATGAAAAAAAAAAAAAAAATTTAAAAAAAAGAAAATTTTTAAAAAAAATTAAAAAAAAAAATAAAACCTTAAAAAAAAAAAAAAAAAAAAAAAAAAGAAAGTTGAGAAAATCATTTTAAATATATGGGTAAAAAATGTACCCAGTCCAGTAAAAGTAGAAGTTTTTTTGGCTCCATAATCCAAGGGTTAGCAATAACAGTAAGCAACTTACCGACCGAATATCTTCTTGATGCCCTTATTCTTGCCAACCTGGAATGAAGGACTTGGATGTGGTGAAAGTCCAATGGAACCTGTTGTTTCATCTACTTCTTCTTCCGCAAAAACCTCCGTTGATGGAGATGACACCACGTCCTCAATTACCACCCGCTCTGCATCAGCTTCAGATCGTTGAAAAGAACAACATTACAGACACATTTTTTGCAACAACAAGCTTACTTAAGTCAACAAACATTAAAAGCCTCTGATTTATGGTCCACGATAACAGAGATTCATAGTTGATGAAACGAATAACAAAACATACAAACACAGCCATGTCACACACATGGTTTGCAGACATGTAACATATATTTCAGAACATAAATCTATGCATCTGGAACTTTAATTTCAACACCTACTATATATAATCATTATAAAAATACAATATAAGGAGTTGAGCATAAAATTATTGGACTGAATTTATTGTGTGTCAATAACACACTAGAGATTTGGTAGGTACACCACAGATATTTAGTTACTTTTGATGTAACACCTGGCACAGGAAAGTCACTGTTCCACCCTGTCGTGACGTAAATTAGTGAGGATCAAGATAGACATTTGGAAACAAGTACATTTTAAAGATATTAAAAACCTAAAAATCACAAGTTTTTGTAAAGGGGGATTGCTTAACATATGAGTCATCCTTTGCCAGTAGTAATTTTTATTCTGGGTTCTGCTACCTCTTAGAAGATATCATGTGGTTCAGACAAAAGAAAATATATTTCAGAAAATGACAGAAATAAATCTTGGTACAAGAAAGATGGAACACAAAGAGGTACAGCAGACCAGGAAACCTGTATTTCTGTAAAGTGATTAAGATGATGTACGTGGGAAAATGTTTCCTTTAAGAATTTAATGTAAGGTATTCACAACAGAAGTGCTGGTGCTCTTGTTGGCAACATAAGAGAAACAACAGAAAGAAACTGGAAAGGATTGCAGAGAATGGTGCAGTCACAACACATAAATTTATTCTCTGTACAACACTGAATAATGTGAATGTGTAAATGTAGGTAATATCTGCCTGGCTCCTGGGTAAGAAGTTGCAAATATAAGGTGTGTGTGTGTGGCAATGTACACAGGGATGACATATAGTGTAGACCCCCTGTAATAAAATATAAAATCGGACATACAGCTCAAAATTCTGTGTGTACAATGCCACTAACACAGCAGAGACAGACAGTAACAGAACTGTAGCCATTAGAATTCTAAACTTTCCACTATTTCCTGTCCAGTGTTCCTATTGGCCAAACTAAGACCTATCTCCCTAACTCACAAACTTCTGTATTAGTTGGTAGTTCTTCCACAAATGTCAAAATCCAAAACTGGAGAACCACTCATCACAGCTGTGGTATGGTTACCTCCGTTATCTAAAAATAATTTTCTTTCAATTTCAAAAATTAAAGTTCCTGAAATTAAAGTTCCAGCAATCCCTACAATTATTCCTGCATTCTGTCAGATTATTTCTGTATTTAACAGAAATATCTTACAGCTTGTATATTAAACATTTCAGTTACAGTTAGTTGTAATTGAAGACTGTACAACTTTCTGACAATGTACTGAATCAGACTAGCAGGTCATATTTAGTGTTAGTTACACAAATGCTTGCATTTAAGGCACTTACGACCAAGCAGCAATTTTAGCTGTACATACATACATTAACACAGACATGCAACAGCAGATTTAAGCCTTCATGAGTGACACACAAACAGCACCCACAGGAAATGAGTGCATTTAAATTCAAATTCATGCTTTTTTTTTTAGCGAATTTGCTAAATCTGTAGGATGACACTAACAAATGATCTAGTAGCAGCAGAACGCTTTACATACAACCGATGGCAACTATTAAAAGTGATGTGTGAACACTCTTTCTCACTACAGTGCCATTTATATTGCACCTTTCAATTCCAAAAAAAAACAGCGCTGTACAAAACGTATATCACTTGGCATCAAGTCACTGACAAGTGCATTACATCAAGATTAGGCTAAAGGACAATATTCAAGGCCAAACATATCTGGCTCAGTTAACCACTTAAATAAATATTACCATCTACTAACCTTTAAAAGACCTGAGCTTGCATATCACATATACAAAAAAAACCCTAAAATTCATTTTATATACTTAGGAAACAAGGAAATTCATAGCATTTTTAAGACATGCTGCATAATCCCTGTCATATTTTCCACAAAATGCCATTTATTTCATACTTTATCTTTTTTCTGTTCATATAACACATGTTTCACAAGCCATGTGCTAAAATTTAAATACCAGCCAGGTCAAATAAGGGTTAGTTAGTTTTACACCTCTTTGTTTTGGAGTGGGGTCAGTCCAAGTCCTGTTGATACTGCATGCTCAAATGGGCTTAATATACCACCCCTGACAATATTTGAGTAAGGTGCACACAGCATATAAGCAAAATCTATGAGGAGAATGTGGTTTCCTGTATCATTTATTCTAGAGCAGAAGGAGTCAAGCTGTTTCAATGGTGAGTGACATGATCATATATCTGTATATTGGATGTTCTTATAGCAATAACACAAAAGCAATCCACAGAACAGTTTAACCAGTGTAATGCTACAGGGCGTGGGCTAACCATTGATCAGTTCTGATCCAGCCAACCGGAATGCTAGTATTTGCCACACTGAACTACTCTTTCTTGGCTTCATTAATTATGTTTGACAACTAATTAAGTTAAAAGTTTTCCCCCCCTTACTGGAAATGTCAGGTGGGCCACATGTTGGAGATCTCGATTCTAGATGCTTATACGCACAATATAAATTATGTATCACTTACAAGTATTATATACACATTCTGTAAACATTCCTTTAAAAAAGCTTGAAACCTTAATTTCTGCAACTGCATGCTACCTGTAGGACTGTTATTAAAACGGCAAGACACTTATGTACAAGAACCAGACACATACCCAGCATTTTGTGCAAAAAATTGCCACATGGTATATTTTCTATTAACAAGACATTTTCAACAGTACTAGCAACATGATAAACTTTCAAATGCTTCCACTTACACTGACAGGTTAGTAGGAGCTTCAAATTACTAATCCTCATACTTGTGCAGTGAATAAAGAAGTCATCTTTTCAATAGAACAAGGCACATTTAACACAATCGCAGCCACACATTTAAGAAGTCACTTCAATGTCTGGGCTAGCCATATATGCTGGCTATACTAGAGGAAGAGGTTTAAAATGATAAGCAGAAGTTACTGTTCACTAAAGCTGCACAAATTAAAAAAAAGATTCCAGAATGTTTCATAATAATGTACCCACAATAAATCAGCTGCAATCATGTGACATCTCTTCAAAAAATCAATAACTCTTTCGAATGGTGCATAATAAAAGTTAGGGACATGCTTAAAGCATACATAGTGTGCTGTAAAATTGGATGGAACTGGATTTGTTAGTGAATATGTTAATGTGCAATATGTTTAGTGTAAAAACAGGCAAACAATACATAATCTTGTGACATGTAAAATTTTACGCACGTTTTGGAAGAACCCGCTACTTCCATCTTCAAGGACATACATATCTGGGTTCCTTCCTTTTGAACCCTGAGGATATTAAGAATCTAAGTCTGGGGGTCATCTGGAACTTTACTAAAGGAACAGGGCTCCCCTAAATTGGTATCAGATTATGTGGTACAAAGGGCCTGTTTTAAGGCCTAGGTGCATCAGCCTCGGAAGGGCTCGAACCCTATTACTCATCCAAAATCTAAAATCTAAAATCCATCTTCAAGGCAGAAGGTGGAAGCAGCAGACTGCCCAAGAACAATGGCAATCACCTGCCAGACGTCACAAAAGAGAGGACCAAAGTCCAGTATGTACGTAAATATCTAGATTTGCCCCACAGAATACCACTACAGTCTCTGCCTTCATCAATTTATGCCATGCTAGTGCAAGAACTCTACAATTCTAGTAATGCTGAACTTGCAATGTAATGCAGTGACACAGGAAGTGAGAGTATCAGATAAATACAACAAGGAGAGGGTGCTGAGGCATGCCTTGCCATACCATATCATGCCATGCAGTTGCACAACAACTGTCAGTTATTGGCATTGTCAATTCAGGCGCTGAAAGGTACGACCAATGGCACATAGGTGCCTCGTAGGTCACCTAAATTGGGTGTGGAGAAACTCTTGTCTGGGCCGGACACCTTAAACCTTGACGCTGGGTGATGTGGATGTTGGAAAGGTAGAAATGAAGAAACTAGCCCTTTACCAAAGGCAACGCCCTTCCTCACGCCAGCAGTATTTGCTGTAGGGGTGATACCATCCAGCGGAGAGACGGCTGTACCATTTGTTGTAATTCGCTGACGTGGAAGGCTGCCATAATGCTCCACCTTACGCCTGTAATTTGCTGGAGGAGTCTGGAAGAAGCAGAAAGTATTTTAATGAAGGATAATTATGCAGGATAATTCTATATAACATACTTAGTTGAAATGAAATACGACACACACTTACAGCAGAGGTGTAAATTGAAATAAACAGATAACTAGAGACATGTCATTTTGATACATGATTACCCTATTTTCCTACTATGAAACAACTGCCCTCCTCCCCCTCCCCCAACTAAATCTTCACTTTTCACGAAAATACCTAAACAAAATATGTTTACCTTTATCCGCAATTACAAGGTGGCACCTCATTTTGTATTTGGGTTAATATGGTACATAAAATTCAAAGCCTTCACATTGACTGAATGAAATGAAGCATTCCTGGATGATCATCCATGTCAGCAGGGTAAAAAATTATGACTGTTGTTGGCACTAATTCCTTTCTTTGTGAATGACTTGTTATGCGAGTACACACTTTTTGAATGTTATGTTTCATGGATATAACCTTAAAGTTCCATATGAGGGTTGTCTTGAAAGTATCTGTCCATTTTGAATATCTTGAGAACTGGTCAAGTGGCCTTGATGTAACTTGGCAGCCAGTCAGAGGAGACCTTACTGTGCATACGTGAACAGTCACTCTCCCATGGGGCTAGTCAGTCTGCAGTGAGATGCCACTGACTGAGTTGTGTACTGTGTGACTGTCACATTCACAATGACCGAGTGAGCAGATCAGTTTCACCACGACAATGTGCCTGCCTGTTCCACAGCTTTTGTGCAGGCTTTTTCTGGCAAAGCATCACAACACCCAGGTCTGTCAGCTCCCCTACAGCCCAGATTTGGCTCCCTGCGACTTCTGGCTTTTCCCAAAGCTAAAATTGCCGTTGAAAGGGAGGAGATTTGTGAGTGCGACAGTCACACAGTACACAAGGACAGTCAATGGCGTCTCACTGCCGAATGACTAGCCCCATGGGACAGTGACTGTTCATGGATGCGTAGTAAGGTCTCCTCTGACTTGCTGCCAAGTTACATCAAGGTCACACAACCGGTTCTCGAGATATTCAATATGGACAGATACTTTCCGGACAGCCATCATACAGCTGTCATACTTGTTAAGTGTTGACTTTCAGAAAAGGACTCTATAATCACTGGAGTAGGTATGTTTATGATCTACCTGTACACCAGAGTTCACATCACAATCTCTAGTGATTCATTAATTCCTTCCATGAATATAGAAGTAGCCACCACATTCTTGTTTTACATTCTATGTGAAAAACACAATACAAATTTTCAGATATAATACCAACATATCTTGGCAGGGCCATAATGTGGCTGTACTGTTACTCCACCCTCACAAGTCTGTGTCAGCAATAATGGCATAACATTCATACCAAATGCCATGAAAATTGAGTAACTGGTACAGAAGTTGGAATAGGGATCTCTCACACACACAGACAGCATGGTGACTCCTTATGTCCACTTTTGGTGCGGTTAGAAAAGTAGAGTTACAAAAATGTGCTTATTGTTTCACCATGTCCATCAGCACGCATGTAACAACTTCAATACCAATGAATTGATATAAATGACATGATATTGGAAATGTTTAAAAAAAAGCTATCACACTGTGCAAAAATAATTGATACATGTATACCTGCACACACCTCGAGTGTGTTTCTAAACATATGTCACACCAAAAAAGATTTTGAACACTGAACAGAGGGCATATGTATAACCTCAACATAAATTTTATGCCCAATACAATTTCCTTGTAAGTCTTACGGTTTTCAGGAAAGCAGACATGCCACAATTTTTACACTACACGTACATTTTTAACTCGTGTTTGTTATTCAACTTTCCTCTCTTAAGAAAAATATCAACATAAAGGGCTTAAAGCAACTGACCTGCTATCATCACAATGTGGTACCACTAAATAACACGAAAAGGGACTATACAAATACCTATTCAGTTAAGTACAAAGTTACAGGATTACCCTAGGTGCTGGAATGTCCTTGAAGTCTTCCACACTGTTTGGATGATTGCCTAGACGACGAGGACTACCCTCTGAGAGTGACGACACTGGACTGGGTGAAGGTGAAACTCTACCAAGCAACTGAAAACACAACCTATCTTGCACCAAGCACAACAAGAACAAAAATTTCATACATAATGGAGTGAAGATAAGCATTCAAATGATAACATAAAAATGGCCTGTTTATGCTCTATCACCACCAAACAGACTCACAAAAAACCACAATCAGAAGGGCTTGCCTCCCTGATTGAGTATTGCTGTTGTTTTCTTCAGTCCCAATATTACCCCTGCTGGGCTAGAACCTCAAACTAGGCCACAGTAACATACATCCACACAGCTTTTCCAATTCACTCTCCATCAATTATCCTGACAGTTGATGTTATATGGCCCAAGCTATTCACAGCATTGTTAAATACAAATTAAATAACCATGCACAGGAAATTGTGAATTGAACACCTGGAAAGAATACAATACTTCTGAAAGAAGATATCAAACATATACAAAGAGGGAGACTGCCATGACTAAGGAAACAATGGGAATTTTCCAACCAAAACATACCATGATCCTAATTCAAAAAGTATACCAGAAGACAATTACGTACCTGCAAGGTGAATCACAGACAGAGAGTAAAGATGTGCTATGTTACCTGTGAAGTTTGCTGAGAGCTGACTGGTGTAGAAGATGCTAACAGTGTTGAACGTGGTATTACTGGAGGTTTGTTTCTTCGCCGTTCCTCACCCAGACGGTCTCGCAGCTCAAGATTATCCCGTTCCAGAGCTGCCTGCTGCAGTTTCAGCTCTGACATGGCTGACAGCAGTTCCAGTTTTTGCGTCTCCAGTGACGAGCGGGATAACATCTCCTGTTCAGAAAATAACTTCTGTTGTTTCCAACGAGCAAGAACAATTGACACAGCACTCAAAGGAACACAGTTTTGAAGTTAACAGAAGGCCATCTGAATATACACAACCAACAGTGAATACAGATTGTTGTGCAGCTTAAAAATGTATAATTTATGTAATATATAAATACAAGAAACCTCTTTGTGAACTCTCTACACCTACCAGCAGAAGAGGTTCAACAAAGGGAAGAAATAAAGTACAAATATGAAATGGCTATGCAACTTGGTCTCTCATCCATATGGAAGAATATAAATTAAGGGTGATTCACAACTGCGATTTCAGGAGAATATTTTAACCAGAGAGACAGAGACAAAGAGTAATAGGCTGTGGAATAACTGCACAATAACAAAGCACTATTCCCCACTTATTATCAGAGTAATGAACTTATGACTAGATGGGCTGGAAATGTAGCAAGCATAACAAAGATAATAAATATATATAAAATGATACTTAAAAAAAATTACATTTTTTAAATAAACAGCAAGGGGAGGAAATGTACCAGAATTGTTATTCCACACATTCAGAGGGTCATTGTTATATGACACATACTGGGTGCCACTTCCTGTCGACTCATTTACTGTACTAATGTATCCCACTCGGCCGACTGCCCACATGTAAAGCAGAGTAGCCGCAGAAAGTGAGACGTGACATATGTCAGATAAAATAATGATCCTATACGTATCCTAATTTATGTGTTTTAATAACAGTATATGATCACTCTAAGGAAGTTATCATGCACTGCACTTAAAACTGTGACATTCATTACCCAGTGTTTTCTACTGGAAAGTTTCATGTTCACCTGACACTGCAGTAAAAGCGGGAACTGACTGACACTACAGTGCCCCAGCTGCTTTAACCCTGTGAGCAGATCGTCTGGCGCCCACTGGACATAAGGCAGCATAGTACCAGACTTGGCTTGGAAAGAATGGCAAAGACTAAGAGTCTGACCACCTAACCCACAGCATAGTTCCTACACAGACTCAACTATCCAGCTCACAATATTGCAGTACTGACAACACAAAGACAAGCAAGAGTTCCCTGAGAAGTCACAGCTACTACTATACCAATGGCAGCCAACTGACTATTTACACAATTGTTCTAGCCAATGGAAAGCCCTGACCATCACAACAGTACTGATAATTGAAAGACATTTCACTTAAACACTGAACACTGAATCCTAGTGGTTAGCAGTCCTGATTAGTAGTCTGGAGGTAATGGTGTCAAACAAACTATCCAAACAGGCATTTCATAGGTTCCCTCAGTTCCACCAGGCAAACACCAGAGTAACTACATTAAAATACACCACAACCACTTCAATTCACATATCTTCAAATTCATTACATATCAACAATCCTGATCATTTGGATTTACTAATGGCAGTGTCTTAATGTAAACCTAGAATAAACAAACAACGGAAATACTAAAATTACATTATGTTGAGATAGGATGCCGTTTAGTCTGATAGTCTGATAAACAGGAATATACATTTTGGAGGAATCTGCTGCAGCCATCTTCAGGGTGGGAGTACTTCTTCTACCCTGCTGGTGGTAGCATATTCCAGCAAAACATATCTGTCTACCAAATTATATAGTGTCATATCCCACAAGACCACAGTCTTAATATGAACTACCATAGGAGCCTAAAATATGCATTGAATCAATAATCTGTTAGGTGTTCACATTTTGTTGTTTTGCTCTATACAAGTTAGATAAAAACCTTAAAAATGCTTTTACCAGTGGATTTAGTGCATACAGGTTCCATACAGCTTTTTCATCATCACAGCCCTGATTCTAGAACACACACAAACACACACACACATACACAAACACACACACACACACACACACACACACACACACACACACACACACACACACACAGCACATGCTTCTAACCCAAGTGAACGGCCTGCTGTGCATGCAGCCACACACAACAGGTCTCATTTTTTTTTTATTTATATTTTAAGGTTTCCATTAGTCTCGGCCTTGTATTATCACAAACACAAAAGTCTGCTGCGGCTGCAACCAGACTCTCTTCTCTCTATTTTAACTATATACTCAAATGAATTTTCCACTTGCCCTCTGAAGCATATCCTCAGCATTAGAAAGTTGTCGCTTCTTCTCATCCAGTAGTTTCTCAAGGTCAGATATCTTGTCCGTCTGAACGTCAATTTGTTCAGTTAGCACCGTCACCTGAAGCTGAAGTGAATCCTTGTCTGCTTCAAGGCGTCGCAGCCTCTCATCCACATCAGAGTTCAATGACGGCTGCTGCAAAAAGAAAGTGACAAACATCAGTGACAGGGACAGCACAATGGGTAAACTTAAGTCTAGAAGGGATCTTTGGAACAGTAATAACTATTAAGATATAATAAAAGGTAATTGCATGGGCAGTTACCGATATCTTGGAGCTGAATATAGATGCAGTACTTAATGTTTTCCATCCTCAAGTGTTATAACACATAAATACAAACATGTCAGTCAATAACACAACAATTTATTTTATATACATTAAAAATAGTATATTGTCAGGGTGACATGTTTCAACCCTCATTGGGTCATCTTCAGGCCCTCTGAGAAACAGATCCAACATCTATCTATACTTCAATGCATTGTGGGATCCCAAATGCTTACAGACTATTTTACAGGAATGTAAAATACACAAGTTTGTATTTACAGGGATGTATGCAACAGTCTTAGCTTTAAAAAGTTAAAAATTATCTGAGAGGGTGGTATATTATTAAAACCAGTTATGTATAAAAGATTGTATAAAAACTTGATCTTACTTTTAATTTTAAAAATGTGAAATTTTTTAGGATGTGTTCTCTGTTTCTTCTGTGATATGAGAAACTGGTGTTCCCTCTTCGATGGCGAGGAGACAAGATGATATTCCACTTCCTGTGAGAGTAGTTATTTCTTGATGGCACTGTCATGCGTTCTTGCAGAAAATGGTCTATGTTGATCTCTGCATATGGATGGGTTGAGTACGCTGTCTTGTACTTGGGTGGGTAGATTATTGTTTCGTAGCATTGTATTGATTTTTGTAGAGCTTGGTGGCGGAAGTGAACGGCCTGACATATGTTGTTCAGTACTAACTTGTACTAGTTGTTCAGTACTAGTTAGTACTGAACAACATATGCCAGGCCGTTCACTTCCGTCACCAAACTCTACAAAAATCAATACAATGCTACGAAACAATAATCTACCCATCCAAGTATAAGATAGTGTACTCAACCCATCCATACGCAGAGATCAACATAGACCATTTAGTCTGCAAGAACACATGACAGTACCACCAAGAAATAATTAATCTCACGGGAAGTGGAATATCATCTTGTCTCCTCGCCATCGAACAGAGATAAACACCAGTTTCTCATATCACAGAAGAAACAGAGAACATATCCTAAAAAAGTTCACGTTTTTAAAATTAAAAGTAAAAGCACGTTTTTATACAGTCTTTTATACATAACTGGTTTTAATATACCACCATCTCAGATAATTTTTAACTTTTTAAAGCTAAGACTGTTACATAGATCCTAATATAACAAGCACATGTATTTTACATTCCTGTAATATAATCTGTAAGCATTTGGGATCCCACAATGCATTGAAATAAAGGTATTTCTTGTACCTGCTTCTCAGAGGGCCTGAAGATGATCCAGTGGGTCGAAACATGTCACCCTGACAATATACTATTTTTATTGCATATAAAATAAATTGCTGTTATTGACTGACATGTTTGTATTTATATAGATGCAGTATGTTCATTTGAAATACTGGTACCTATTTACTGGGCTAAACAGATCACAACTGAGGAAACAGTAGTCTTAATATTGACAATTTAAAATTCTCATAGTGGTGTTGATGATTTAAGTCCTCTGGGATGTTATGCTGTGCTGACTGGAACTTCAGTACAATTTAACAACACACTGGGCAAATAATGGGTTCTTCAGCTAGACTGTGCGATTACAATTTACTTGTAATACAGTGTCCAGAGACTCACTCTGTTTAGAAGCCTATATTTTCTTAATGATTATATATACACTTAAAAAAAACCAAAATGTCGAAATGCAAGTAAACTTCCACATCTACCCTTCTGTGACACAACAGACACACACACACACACACACACACAC
>Ga0123355_10016318_pt1 | contig 11701 bp, 10 predicted proteins | sample TergutEmb28metaG_3_FD_89872 | JGI IMG/M metagenome (GOLD analysis project Ga0123355, IMG submission 89872) | Embiratermes neotenicus P1 segment gut microbial communities from Petit-Saut dam, French Guiana - Emb289 P1 | ecosystem: Host-associated > Arthropoda: Insects > Digestive system > Gut ...
CGTTATCTATGCAGGTTGGGGTTACTTGACAAGAAAGCCTCGCACTGAACAGGAATGGGATTGGTCGATCACTTGCATGAGAGAGGTTGCAAATTATGCTAAAGATACATGGGACGGAACCCTTGCTGTAGAATGCATCAATCGCTTTGAATCACATTTTCTAAACATCGCAGAAGATGCCGTACAATACTGTAAAGATGTAGGCGTTGACAACATGTCTGTACATTTAGACTGTTTCCACATGAATATGGAAGAGAAGAGTTTTGCAGGAGCTGTTAAAACCTGTGGTAAAAAATATCTTGGATATGTTCATGTAAATGAGAATGATCGTGGTATTCCCGGAACCGGACTTGTACCTTTCGAAGAATTTTTCCGTGCATTGTTGGAGATTGGATATGACGGCCCACTGACTATAGAATCTTTTGATCCTAGTTTTGAAGAGTTAAGCGGTAATTGTGCAATCTGGAGAAAGCTTGCAGATACCGGAGAGGATCTTGCTATTCAGGGTCTTGCTAATTTGAAAGAAGTCGAGAAAAAGATATTGTCTGCATAAAATATGAGTAAATATTTTGAAATATCCTTGACTAGATAAGAGCATAATATAAAGAACAATTACAGCAGTTATGAACGAATTCACGGCTGCTGTAATTCTTTTAATTGCAAACGAATAAGCAACAAATGATAATAAACTTTAACTTTCATATAAAATTTAAAGGTATTAAGTAATATAATAGGTATCATTGTGTTGACACGGTCAAGATGAAATGTTACACTTGTGGTAAAGTTGCACCATTTTGAGGTGCAAAATGTTAATGTTTGTTCCGTTGTTTTTAGCATTTCGCAAAATTTTTAATATTTTTGATTGTAGGGGGCATACAAGTAATGAAATCTGAATACTTAATTGGTATTGATTCGGGTACCACCGGCATTAAAGCAGTTTTGTTTGATATTGACGGACGTGAAGTAGTTCAACATCATATTCCCATTACTGCTATAACACCTTATGAGAACTGGTATGAAGAAGATATGACGGAAATATGGGATAAAGCTGTCCAGTGCATTCAGATTGTTGCTAAGACAGTTGATTCTAAGGCCATTCGTGGTATCGGTATTACCGGGCAAGGTGACGGACTTTGGATGATTGATAAGGATGGTAATCCCGTGCGTCCCGGTATGTGTTATTGTGATGGTCGCACGGATGAATTTATTTCTATGTGGCGAGCAGACGGCACATTGGAAAAAGCTTTTGATATTTGTGGCACTGCGGCTTTTGGATCTGCTATGTCGGCAGAAATACGCTGGATGGAAAAACACGAAAAGGAAAACCTTGATAAAGCTGTCGTCTGTTTTCATGTAAAAGATTGGTTGTTTTATAAAATGACAGGCATGATATCTTCAGACGAATCTGATATGTCACTTCCGTTACTTAATATGAAAACTCGTCGCTATGATGATGAACTATTGCGTTTATTCGGCATAGAGCAGTATAAAGATAAGCTTCCGGAAGTTTATCCTTCTGATAAGAATTTCCATCAAATTTTACCGGAAATGGCTCAACAGCTTGGTTTGGATCCCGAAACGATTATAGCTTCCGGACCGATGGATATTCCTGCATGTGCTTTGTCCAGTGGTGTTATTTATGATGGTCAAGCCTGTACTATCATGGGTACAGCTGCCATTCACTCTCTAAGTATGGATACGCCACGAATCGAACCACATATGAGTGGTATGACTTTCACCCATGCTCTGCAAGGACGTTGGATGCGACTGTTGTCCTCTCTTAGTGGAACACCAAATTTGGAGTGGTTTTTACGAGAAATTGGTGGAAAAGTCGTGCAAGAAGCTGAAAAAGCAGGTCGCAACATATATGACTATTGTGCAGAGCTAGCCGAAAAAGTTCCAATCGGTTCTAACGGAGTTATGTATCATCCTTATTTGATGGCGGCCGGTGAGCGTGCACCTTTCTTTAAAAGCAATATTAAAGCAAGTTTTACAGGCATTTCATTTGTTACAAAAGTTGAAGATATGCTGCGTTCGGCATATGAAGGAACGGCACTTGCCATGCTAGATTGCTACTCACATATGCCTATAGAAGTTAAAGAAGTATTCTGCAGTGGCGGTGGTGCAAAGAGTGAGTTTTGGATGCAAATGTTTGCAGATGCTATGGGTAAAGATGTTGTTGTCTGTGAAGGCAATGAGCATGGAGCACGCGGCGCGGCCATGAACTGCGGTGTAGCCATAGGCATTTATGATGATTTTGAAGATGCTGTTTCTCGCATTGTGAAAGTTCGCAAACGCTATACACCTGTTCCGGAGAATACAGAAAAATATCACTTGCTGTATGACTTATACGTCAAGGGATATAAGCTTATGATGGACTGGTGGGATTTGCGCACACAGACCATGCAGGAGCTGTCGTAGTTAGTAGGCCTTTATTAAATCTTCGGCCTTTTGGCAAAATATAATAGACAAGGTAATATTTATTATGAATCAAGATGATAGACAAAAACTAATTTTGCATGAATTAAACCAGAGCTATACGTTATCTGTATCGCAACTTGCACAGTTACTTCAAGTGTCTGAAATGACAGTGCGACGTGATATTTCAGTTCTTGAAAAAAACAATAAGGTTACTACCTTTTACGGTGGCGTATCATTACATCAAAACGGAAGCGTTGATTTAAGCTCCACGCAAAGCAGAACCGGATACTATTCTGTAGAGCATGAATCCTTACGGCAGGTTTCAGAAAAGGACAGGATTGCGAGAAAAGCAGCTTCTTTAATCGAGCCCTCTGATGTGTTGATGATTGATATGGGTTCTACATGCCATTTAATGGTGGACTACATTGATGATAGCTCAAATCATATTGTATACACATACTCACTGGAAGTTTTTAATAACTGCCTTCGTAAAGATAATCTGCGCACAGTACTTTGTGGTGGATATTATTATGAGAATACCCGCATGTTTGAAAGTCCGGAAGGAGTTGCTGCCCTAAAGAACGCAAGCTTTAATAAAGCATTCTTCGGAGCAATGGGAATTTCATCAACTGCCGGTGTTTCCGCCATGCATACTTATGAGGTGGCTACAAGAAAAGCTGCGCTAGAATCTAGTTGTCAAAAAATACTTTTAGTGGACTCTACGAAGATGGGTAAGGCATGGTACGTAAAATACGGGGATCTTTCTGATTTCGATATTTTGATTACAGATGATAACATAAGTACTGAGCATATCAATATGGTGAGGGATTCCGGCATTGAATTAATCATTGTGTGAAATTACCAAAAACAATTTAACATATCTGTGTGAAATTACCAAAACATATGTTGCACATGAAAAACTATTGACAGATTTACCACCGAATGATAACATAAATAATATTCATGGCAAATGCTACAAATATTAGTCAAAAAATGTGAAAATTAGGAGGCGTATTATGAAAAAGATTTTAGCAGTGGTATTGGTATTAATGTTTATGGTAACATTAGTGGTAGCTTGCGGTAACAATGCGGATGATGCTGCAGACAACGGCGGAGGCGGCGGAGGCGAAGACCTCAGATTTGTTATAGTACCAAAAGTTGTACATGAGTGGTTTGACGCCGTAACATCCGGTGCTGAAGCACAAGCTGAGATTCTCGGAAGAAAACTTGGTGTGAATGTAACGATTGACTTCAGAGCACCTACTACAGCTGATGTTATGGAACAAAATACAATTCTGGAACAAGCTGCCGCAACTATGCCAAATGGTATAGCACTTGATCCACTGGATTGGGCAGGCAACAGAGCTGTTGTTGAAGAAATTATAGAAAAAGGAATTCCGGTAATTTTCTTTGATGCACGTGTACCAGGTTCAGGAATTTTCGCTATCGGCGCTGACTTTACAGAGCAAGGCAGAAGAAATGCTGAAAGAATGGTTGAATTACTTGGTCCTGAAGGTGGACAAGTTGCAGTTCAACATGGTGTTGTAACAGCAGCCAACCATAATGAGCGTTATGAATCTATACTAGCTACATTAGCACAACATCCACAAATCGAAGTTATTGAAGCACCTCCGGGCGAAGACGACATTTCGATTTCTCAAACAAACGCAGCCGCAGTTATTGCAGCGAATCCAAACCTCAGAGGTTTCCTAAATGTTGATGCTGCTGCTCCTGTAGGTCAAGCATTAGCGGTTGAAGAAGCAGGCAGAGCAGGCGACATTATTATCATCGGTGCCGAAAACATGGTTCAAATTTATGAATTTATTCAAAATGGTACAATCTACGGTGGTTACTCAGTTCCGGCTGTTATGTTTGGTGAGTTGCTTGTTACTATGCTGTTCCATATGCAAGAGGGTGGTACAGGCACGATACCTCTAGAAATTGATACAGGTCTAACTTGGATTGGTCCTGAAAATGTAGAAATGTTCATCGAACTTTCAGTTATGAACTAATAACTCGACACAAAGTATAAGGTAAGAAATAAAGAAAAGTACACTAAGGTTGTTGCAAAACCAGAATATAGTTATATTCTCCCTTGCAACAACCTCAGTTGTTGCAAGGGATAGTCATTGTATGATGTGAATACACATATAATTATGACTACATAGCAAGTTCCGAGGAGTTCTTTCTTGTTTAAGAAAGTTTCAAAATAATGATGGAGGATAACGCGTAGTTATGGAAGTGCTAAAAGCATCAAACATTACAAAAGTGTTCCCCAGCGTTGTTGCGTTGGATTCTGTTGACATTTCTATTGAACTTGGAGAAGTTCATTGTATTGTGGGAGAAAATGGTGCGGGCAAGTCCACACTTATTAAATGTCTTACAGGCGTCTATGAGCCGGAAAAGGGTACAATTTTAATAAATGGCAAAAATGTTGCTCATAATAAAAAGCTTTTTGATAGAGTTGCATATGTGCCACAGGAAATTGATCTGTTTGATCACATGACAGTGGCAGAAAATTTATTTATTCCATTTGAACGCTCCGGCATTAAGGGAGCCATTAATAAAAAGCGATTATACGACAAGGCAATTCCTATATTGAAAGAATTTGACATTGATGTAGCACCAAATATGTTGGTTAAAGATATTCCTGTTTCCTCTCAACAATTATTACAGATTGCCAGAGCAACTGTTTTTACAGACTATGATGTACTTATGTTGGATGAACCTACTACCAGCTTAACTACAGAAGATACAGAAGTCTTATACGAGATTGTTCGTAGATTAAAAGCTGAAAACAAGGCAATTGTTTTCATTTCTCACAAGTTGGACGAAGTGCTTCATATCGGTGATAAAATCACTGTTTTTAGAGATGGAATAAAAGCTGCATACAGTGATGCAAATAATGTTGATGTACCTTGGATTATCACCAACATGACAGGGCAGGCAATTGATCAAGAAGAAGTTTTTTATTCAAATAATGTAAGTGATGAAGTCATTTTAGAAGTAGAGGGTTTAACAGGCGACAGATTTGAAAATATTAGCTTCAACCTAAAAAAAGGTGAGATACTGGGCTTTGCCGGTTTGGTTGGTGCCGGTCGTAGCGAAGTTATGCAGGCGCTTTTCGGTTATTTGCCGGTATATAAGGGTAGCGTGAAATATAAAGGTAAACCGTGGAAATTGGGAGATACTAACTACGCCGTTAACAACGGCATGTATTATTTGCCCGAAGAACGGCGGAGTCAAGGCATACTTGCCGATATGAGTGTCAAGGTTAATGTGTCTGTGACCATGTTAGACCGTTTACGAAAAGGACTATTTATATCCGGAAAAGCTGAAGCAGATGAAGTTAGCAGTGTCATTCAGGATTATAATGTAAAGACACCGAATATGAGCCGAGAAATTAAATTTCTCAGTGGCGGTAATCAGCAAAAGGTCATTATAGGTCGTTCTATTAATTGTAAACCGGATGTTTTGATTTTTGATGAGCCTACAAAGGGTATTGATGTTGGCTCAAAAGCGGAAATATACCGTATAATGAAAAAAATTGCAGAGGAGTTTGAAGTGGGAATTATATTGATTTCGTCTGAAATGAACGAGCTTGTTAAATGTTCCAATCGTCTTGTTTCTTTGTGCAACGGCAAAAAAATCGGCGAACATGCTTGCGGAGCCGATAACGAAGAAATAATGAGTGCAATATTTGGATTGACTGATTCTGCAAATAAGGAGGAATGTGCATAATGAATGTAAAAGAAAAATCACCAATAGTTGCCGGCATTTCTGCATTATTTAGAAATAGTACGTTTCTTATTGGTCTGGTACTTGTTGCGATTGTTGCGATTGCGATTATTTCAACACCGTTTTTTCTAACACCATTTAATCTTCAGTCTGTAATGCGAGATATGGCAATAATTGCCTTGGTTGCTCTGGGACAGACTATGTTGCTGTTGATAGGAGAGTTAGATCTTTCTATTGGTGCGTCGGCAACATTGTCAGGCATTTTTGCCGGACTTTTGATGACTCAAACCGGTATCCCCCCCATGGTTTCGTTCTTCATTGGTATTTCTGCAGGGGCGGTGCTGGGTTGTATAAACGGCATTGTTGTAACTAAACTAAGAATTAGTGCAATGGTTACAACAATCGGTATGTCAGGGGTATATACCGGAATTGCTCTTGTTATAACACGAGGAAGGGCTATAATTGGTATTCCTGAGTCAATTTTGTTTATTGGTAGAGGCACTGTTCTAGGTTTTGCCGTACCGTTTCTAATTGCAATATTTATGATGATAGTGGTGACTATATTTGTTTCAAAAACTAGAACCGGTCGTTATATATACGCAATTGGTAATAGTAAATCAGCAGCTAAAATACTGGGCATTAAGGTAGATGCTTATCGTGTACTTATGTTTTCCATAACCGGACTTTTTGCTTCGTTGGCAGGCATGGTTACCTTGGCGCGTATTGGTAGCGCCCAGGCAGTATTGGGACAAGGTTGGCCCTTGAACTCAATTGCTGCAAGTGTTATAGGTGGCATTTTGCTCACCGGCGGAGTTGGAAATCCCATAGGTGCAGTAATCGGTGCGGCTATTCTAGCAGTTATTTCTAATTTGATTGTCTTGCTAGGTGTGGATATTTATTTCCAGTCAGCTGTAAATGGCATTGTTGTAGTTGCTGCTATTGCGTTACCGTCAGTATTTAGTATGATAAGAGAACGTCGTCGTATTATGGCAATTGCAAGAAAATCATAAAACACAAGGGGAAGAAAAAATGGGCAATGATAAATTAAAGCAAAGTATAATAGACACATGTCTATGGTTGCAGGAAAAAGATTTGGTAGTGGGGACATGGGGCAATGTGAGTGTACGTGTAGATGATACAATTATCATGACACCAAGCCGAATCGCATACAAAGATATGACGATTGATGATCTTGTCACCATTGATTATGAGGGTAATGTAGTTGAAGGATTTCGCAGTCCCACAACAGAGCGTGAAGTTCATCGCTTGATTTATATTGCACGTTCTGACGTTGGCGCCATAGTGCATTATCACCCGGTTTATGCGTCAGCTATGTGTGCTACTGATGAGGGTATCCCCCCTATTTTAGAAGAAGTCACACAACTAATTGGCGGTGCTGTTCCTATTACCCCCGAGTACATCCCTGCAGCTGAACACGAGAAATTAGGAGCTGCAGCCGCAAAATATATAGAGGACAAAAATGCAGTATTATTGCGTAATCATGCTCCTGTATGTGTAGGAAAAGATCTTGATGAAGCAATTACATGCTGTCAAGTCGTAGAAAAAGCGGCACAATGTTATATGGAACTAAAGAACAAATTCAATATCCGGGTGATTCCCGATGAGTATGTCAAGTCTGAACGTGAGCGCTTTATGTATAAATACGGAAACGAATGGTAGAGGGAGCTATACAACATGATTGAGCTATGCATCTTTGATTTAGACGGGACATTGATAGATTCGGCACCTGACTTGGAAGTTAGTGCAAACACGGCATTGGAGCATTTTGGTTTGCCAAAACGTTCTCTTTCTCAGATAAAAGAAGGTATGGGCAAAGGAATTAATCACTTGCTTAAAACATCCATTCCAAAAGAAAAGTATACTCAGCAGCTTTTTGACGACATAAAAAAAATGTATGTAGGGCATTACGTCGAACATTGCACAGATAATACTATTGTTTATGACGGCGTTCTTGATATGTTACATGAATTACAACGAAAAGGTATCAAGATGGCCATTCTTACAAACAAACCTCATAGTTTTCTCGATAAAATCATTACAGAGTTGTTTTGCGGAATAAAGTTTGATGTCGTGATTGGACAAGGGGAATATCCAAGTAAACCAAACCCGGCTGCTGTATTTTTTATACTAAATGAACTTGGTGTCAGTAGTGATAAAAGTATTTTTATCGGCGATTCGTCAGTTGATATCCGGACCGGTATAAACTCAAAAATGCGAACTGTGGGTGTTTCCTGGGGTTACAGGGATGTGGATGTGCTGAAAAAAGCCGGAGCTGATTATATCATTAATACAGCCGGAGAACTTTTGGATTTGTTCTAATCATTCAAAAAATCGCATTATACAGGAGTTGTTACAGACTTAAATCTATAGTTTGTAACAACTCCTTCATAATGTTTACAAAAAGTTGATACTGGACAAATTCAGCTTTTTCCAGTAAAATTAACTTTGCTATATTTTCACAACAAAAGGACCGGTCATTAATATGAAAAGAATTATTTTTATTGTCATAGTTATATTTGTGTCTTTGTTCGTTTTATCAGGATGTAATAATGACGATGGCATTAACACATTTGAGCAACCATACCACATTAACTATATCCTGTCGGCTAGAAATTCCGATGGAGATATTCTCTATTACGGAATGAGTCGGGCAGACGCTGAGGCTATATTAGGACAGGGTGAAGCATTCGCACTAAACGACAATATATATACATACAAAAACCGTACTGTATCTATCGTATATCGTGATGACATTGCAGTGTCCATAAGACTACACATTGGTTCGGGAGACTGGGTGCTTACAAACGGATTGCATGTCGGTATGCAAGTGAGTGATCAGGTTGAATTTTACGGCATGTCTGTTGAAGACCGACGCAATCTTTTTAATTATTCACTGAATCTTCCGGAGGATTTTGCCGCAACGCTTGTCGCAGTTGCCTATCGATTTAACATAGATGATGACGACAGCCTGGAGTTAATAACAACAGTTGAAGAATATCGCGAGGAGATTGTAGGACACGATCCTGTATATCATCGTTTTGTTGTGAGCTTTTCAATGTCGGATGATGACATAGTAGATGGAATCGCTTTTGGTGATCAGTTGGCAATTACCGGACGTTGAACGAATTCAATTCAATTTTCGACTTCTACAAGTCGAAAATATCAAGTTTTCAGAAGGAGATTGTACTCCTACTGAAAGGCATTCCGCCTAGAGAGGCTGGGGTTTTAACCCACATATTGACTTCGTCAAGACCCCCACTTCAAACGCCAAAGGCGTTAAGTGGCGGGTACGATAATAACACAATTAGGATATACAAAACATGAGCAATGATAAAAATACCGAAAATATCGAAAAAGACAAAGAAAAGTGGGATTTTTCTGACTATGCCTTTACAATAACAGGAATAATCGTTGGCGTACTTTTAGTTGTTCCAGAATTAGTTTATTCCCTGTTCGAAATTAACATATTAGGTGGTAGCTTGAGCGATGTTACGCCGGAAGTAATCGAAGGGCTTGACGATGGTGTGTTTAACATCAATCGACTTCGTGCTCTATCTCCACTACTTTTTCTACTAACAGTGACTCTTACTTTATTCTATGAAGCATTTGACGCAAGAAAAAACGGCGAACAAAAAGGTGCCATGTTCACCCATACATTTGAATCCTTATTTGATGATGCAATTTACATGGCGATTACCACAATTATGTTGTACGCCGCTGTGCTTTTCGGCGCTATATACATTTCCTGGCTTGGCGGCCCAATTTCATGGATATTATTTGTGTTGATTTTCCCTCTATTTAGAAAAAAGACCGGTTATATCGAAAGAGTCGAGGTACCATGGGTTCTATTGCTCATTTTTGCCGCCGGAATTATCACAGAACTCCTTACCGGGATGTGGATTGCATTTCCCCTATCATGGCTTGTCATCTGTGCAATAAAACTTGTTGTCATAATTCGCAATAAAATTACAACACTTGACTTGGTCTTTGAGACTATATATTATGCGTTTTCAGTAATCCTCATGGCAATAGGTATAGCTTTTGATTTCTGGCTCGCATCATGGGGTGCATTCCCATTAGCATTGCTAATTTGTTGGATATTAAGCAAAAGTAAACGATTCAAAAAAAACACAGTCGACAACTAGTGCCTCACAAAACCTAAAAGCTTACATTTTAGATGTTGCAAGACGCTAGCGGAAACGACTGCAAAAATAAAACAGAAAGAGAAATTAAAATGAAAAAGAAATTATGTCTAATTTTACTATCACTACTTCTAATCTTCGTATTAGCAGCATGTGATGATGCGGCCCCTGAGCATGTTGCTGAACCTGACCCGGATTACGACACAGCAACAGAGCCCGATCCAGAACCAGAACCTGATCCGGAGCCAGAGCCAGAGCCCGATCCGGAACCTGAACCCGAAGACAATCCGGATCATACTGAAGCTGCGTTTGCAGCATATCTTGAAGTTATGCAACTTCTTTCTCCAAATGTCGGATCTGATGGTGCATTTGATATTAATTTCGTTATTGACATCAATATTGACGTGCTGGGCGAGTCCATAAACATGTTCATGGACGGAAATATGAAGGTTATTTTTGATGGCGACAACCAAAAAATGTCAATGATCATGGGAACAGATGTGGCTTCTCCGGGTATGCCTCCTATGCCTCCTACGATAATCGAAATGTTTCTAGAGATTGAAGATAATGAACCGACAGAGCTTTTTATGCGTATTGGTGACGATGACGTCACTGATTTCTTAACCAGTGACGAAATTGCCAACTTACTTTATGATGCCTTTGACGATGCCATAAATGTACCGAATTTTGAAATTGACGCAATTATTGCTGTTGATGCTGAAGAAGTAGGCGACAACATCGCATACCACATTGTGCTGGATAGTCAAATGTTGGGTGATTTCCTTATAGCTGCTATGGACGATTCAATGCAAGACATATTCGGTGGCATGGATGTTGGTCTTGAGCTTGGTATGGCTAATGTTTTTGTTACAGTTACTGTCGACAGTGAGGGCAATCCTATTGGCATGTCAATGTTAATGTCAATGCAAATGGGCTTTTACGGCGACCTAGGTGAAGAACTTGAAGAGCTCGACGGGGAGACAATGTTTATGAACATGTTTGTAATATATTCATTCAATGCCTTTGGCGATGATGTACAGATAGAAAGATAAGTTTATCGACAGCTCCATTTCATAAACAACAGACAAAATAGATAGCAGGATGTTCTATTGCATACGTGCACTTAAGAACATCCTGCTATTATTCATCTTTCCATCACTTAACGGAGCATTTCAAATGCCTATAACCAATCAATTTGGCAGATGTGCATTGGCTAGCGACTTTCTACACTCCACTGTTGGGATCATGGGGTTCCTGTTGTTGTGCTGGTTGTTGTACCGGCTGTTGATGATATTGCTGTTGCTGATTGAGCATGTTAAGAGAAATGGCTTCATCAAAAACAATTTGCATTTCAGTCATCTCATGCGCATCAGTTCGAG
>Ga0123355_10016320_pt1 | contig 11700 bp, 11 predicted proteins | sample TergutEmb28metaG_3_FD_89872 | JGI IMG/M metagenome (GOLD analysis project Ga0123355, IMG submission 89872) | Embiratermes neotenicus P1 segment gut microbial communities from Petit-Saut dam, French Guiana - Emb289 P1 | ecosystem: Host-associated > Arthropoda: Insects > Digestive system > Gut ...
TAAAGCGCCGCACCCGTGCCCAAATGGGCCGCTGCCAGGGTGGGTTTTGCAAGATTCGGATAATAGAGCTGCTTAGCCGGGAGCTTGATATCCCTGAAACCGCCGTTACTATGGATGGAGCTGGTTCAGAGTTTTGCTTTTTACCAGCTTAAGCCTCGCCAGTTCGTCCCGTTCTCGTTCTTCCAATCGTTCTTCTATGTACTTTATCTGGGCCTCATACTTTGGGATTGTAATATTTCCCAGGGCATTGGCCCTCTTTTGGGTCTTTTTTATATGTAGGTTCAATATATGAAGGGTATTTTCTATGGCGGCCCAGGCAACAATAAGTTGCCGGGCTTGTTGCCATGCAAGTGCTGTTTCATCAAGAGATGAGGTTGTTTCGTGTAGGTTGTAGCTTAGACTAGGTTGCAGGTAACCGTTGTGCTGAAGATTACCAATATTTTTCGAATATCCGATGTCTTCATCTTTCATCAATGGCAATTCTGCTCCCATAATACTGCGGGAACTGACACCTACAACTGTGTTTTTGGGGATGCTACTGCTTACACTACGCACCCGATCCTGCCCCATTTCCATATACGCGAAGCTTAGCGTAGTTTTAGCCTTTTGTAGCGCAGATAATAATTCTTCCCATATGTGATTTGCCTGTCCCTGCGTTACACCAAGCTCCTGGATAAGCACCAGCCGCTTCTTGTCCAATAAATCGTATCCCTTTCGTGCAAGGGCCAATCGGGACCGGGCCAGCAGTAAATTTCGCTTTGTTGGAAAATTTAGAGTGTCCATGGGCATAGTATACCAATTATTTAATAGAATAATCTAGCGGGTAAAGCAAAGATTAATATTGTTATTATTATGTCGGGGAGGGATTAATATGCCATCGGTGGGCATGGTAGGACAAAATGGGCGTGAGATTGCCCGGGAGTTTTTGCGTATGAGTCAGGGAACCGCCAGTTGCTACCACATAACAGAGGATCAGCAACAAGGGCCAAAGCTGGATGTGCTTGTGGTGTCAGAGGCATCGCCTTTTTTGCAAGAACTTATTCCACGGCTGGTTCCAGAAGGGTACTTGGTGGTAAACGCAGACGACAAGGCAATATTCCCCTATTTGCCGCAGGCTGCAAAGCTAATAACATACGGGTTCAACAACAAGGCCTGCATAACCGCCTCCAGCATCACAGACGAAGGGTTGCATGTTTGTATCCAGCGTACTTTTATGGGGCTAGACGGTGACCAGCGTGATCCTCAGGAATTTGCTGCAACTACGGGGCCTGTATCAGCTTCTCCAGAGGCTACTTTAGGGGCCGCTGCGGTATGGGCAATATGCGGTAACGGAAATGTTAGCAATTCTGCTTGACCCTAGTAGGGTATATTGTGATAAAATACTTTAAACGATTCCAACTTGTCGGTTCTAAAGCCAGCCAAGCCGGAATATCTTACAAAAGAAGAAACTGAAGAGGCGGGAATCAAATGGAAAATAGCACTAACTTTATTGAGGTTGGCGGGAAAGTCCTGTCTGACCTAGTTTTCAGCCACGAAATATACGGCGAAGGATTTTATCGTTTTGATGTGGAAGTAGAAAGGCTAAGCGGTACGGCAGACTCTTTGCCCGTAACGGTGTCCGAAAGGATAATAGACCGGGCCGCTATGAAGCCGGGCCAGCTGGTGCTGATTCGCGGGCAGATACGTTCCTATAACAACTACGTTGAAGCCGACCGCAAGAACAAGCTAGTACTGACAGTCTTTGCCAGGGACATAGAGCTCCTTGACGAGCCTGTTGACCCAAGCCCAAATGACGTATTCCTCAACGGATACCTTTGCAAGCCCCCCATTTACCGCACCACCCCCTTTGGCCGCGAAATTGCCGATTTACTTGTGGCTGTTAACCGTTCCTACAATAAGTCTGATTACATACCCTGCATTGCATGGGGACGTAATGCCAGATATGCAGGGCGGCTGACAGTAGGGGACAATATCCGCCTATGGGGCCGGATGCAAAGCCGACAATACCAGAAGCGGAAAGATGATGGGGAAGTGCTGGAGAAGACCGCTTATGAGGTCAGCACTGCCAAGATTGAGGTTATTGTTCAAGAGGATGAGATTGTGGAGGCTGAAGAATAAGAATAAAGTAGTTTTGGAACATTGAAATATGAATAGAATGGATGTAATGGCCCTGCGATAATGCGGGGCCTTTTTGTGAAAGAGATGATTATATATGAAAGCAGCCGGAGTAATAGTAGAGTTTAACCCCCTACACAATGGGCACATAGAGCATTTGCAAGAAACAGTGCGCCTCACCCAGCGAGAGTATATTATTGCGGTGATGAGCGGCAACTTTGTCCAGCGAGGGGAGCCTGCCCTTTGCGACAAATGGCTGAGAACCAAAATGGCACTGCAAAGCGGGATTGATATCGTTATTGAACTGCCAGTTCCATATGTCATTACCGGGGCAGATTATTTTGCCCGGGGTGCTGTAAAGCTGCTGGCTGCTACCGGCATCGTGGACAAGCTATGTTTTGGCAGCGAGTCAGGGGAGCTTGCGCTGATAAAGGAATGCGGCAGAATATTGGCGGATGAGCCTGATGAGTACAGGACGGTTTTGCGCGATGGGCTTAGCAAAGGCCTTTCCTTTGCAGCGGCGCGGGGTGCGGCACTTAATGCCGCAGTTGGGGATGTGCCTAAGGGGCTTTTGGAGATGCCCAACAATGGCCTTGGGATTGAGTATTGTAAAGCCCTTTGCATGATGGGCTGGCCTATGGAGGTGTATACAAGTTTCCGTGGGATAGGGGGCCCCTCGGCTACTGCTATTCGCAAGGCGATTTGGGATAGCGGGTGTGAAATCACGCATTTAATGCCAGGCCATGTCCAAGAGATTTTACAAGAGGCCATTAGCTCAAAGAAAATCGCACGACTGGAGGAGTATAGTAGCATATTCCGCTTTCTCATTTACACTAAAAGTCTAGACATGGGCGAAGGCCTAGAAAACCGCTTCCGCCGCTATGCAAAAGAACATAGCAACCTTTCTAAGCTTTTGGACGCAGTAAAAACAAAGCGCTACACCTACACACGCCTACAGCGGGCTGCATTAGGCATAATCCTTGGGATAGACCCTTCAGATATGGCTGTATACGAAAACGCAGGCGGTCCTGCATATATACGTGTGCTTGGCTTTAAAAAGGACGCTGCAGCCCTTCTTAGTGAGATGACCCGCCAGGCAAGCCTGCCAGTACTTACCAATAGCCAATCCATGAGCAACCTGCAAGAACCAGGCGCGACTATGCTGGCAAAGGAATTTGAAGCCGGCGATATCTATCGTATGGCCTTTGGCATGGCTGAAGGGTATCGACATGAGCGTGGGATTCCCATGGTAATTGAATAAATCATTGGCAGCATCATTTACAACATCATAATAACTACATAATATTTTCATAATACCTTCCGACTAATATGTCTGCTGTGAGGCCCACGCAAATTATTTTTGGAAGGAACTAGATATGAAACAGTCAATAAAAAAGAGCATAATAACGGCAGTGCTGATGTCTCTATGGCTTTTTAGTGGATGCAGTGGTGAACCAGCCCAGGCAACAATAAGAAATGATATCTATCAACCCACATCAGGGAGAAATGTTGAAGCACCGGAAACGCCAGAAGCCTCAGGAAATTCAGAAACTACTGAAAACTCTGAGGGGCTTGATTCCCTTAACATCGTCCATACCCACAACGTAACGGCAATAAACATTACCTTCGAAAACACAACGGTAAACCCCATGGCCTTGTCCATAGAAGATGCTGCACAGCTTGGTGCACAATATATTCAAGATATTTTTGGTCAAAACATAAATGGTATGTATGTTGAGCTGGAATTCTCAGATTGGGAGCATGTATCAAGAATCTTATGGAATGGTGCTGTATCTATTAGCCGGCGGAATACCTTAGAGCATAGGACAAGGCTAAATGAGCTAAACGAAATGTTTATGGAAAGATATGCCGCAGGTGAAGACGCTGAGGACATCCGTGCCGACATGGAGGACTTGTTCAACAACTATTCTTATACACCTGCCCGCTTTTATTTCGCTATAGACGCCATTACCGGCAAGCGGATTAACATATGGCAAAATTCACAGGAAATACAAAACCAGCCAATTCCAGAGCCAATGGCTATGGAGGAATATATAGAGCGTGAATGGGGAGGTGACTGGGGTGCTGCTTTTGAGGCCGAGGTTACTTCTCAAGAAAAAGAAGATTTTATTCCTATGGCAATGGAGTACGCCCAAAGGCACTTTAATAACACAACAGTAGTTGACGCAGTATTTAGCAATGCCTTTTCATCAATAATATATACCGGCAGTGGCAATTTTGACAGGCAGACCTATATGAATTTAATGGCCACAGACGAGACCGGGCGCGAAGCCCACTTGACGTTTCGCTTGGCAAGCCGCGAACTTAGCTCAATTTCTACTATGAATAACGATTTCATCCCCATGTCCATTGATAGTGGCGAGTGGGCCGAAATCGAAGGCGACCGTGGACGCGGGGACAATGATGATAGTGAAGAATATGAAAGGAGTGCACCGCCAAGGCGGGATTAAGAAAGGCAATACGTAAAGAAGCCTGGGGATTTCACGCCTCAGGCTTCTTTGATAATCCGCTATTCTATTACTCTAAAACTTGCCAGATGGTTATAGTTCACAATTTTTTTGTTAATCACGCGCTGGATTATTTTCTCAGACTCTGTGCTGCTTACTGTATCCAGCAGCTCTGCCAATATACGCAGCAGCCTGTTTTCCTCTACCAGTGCCAATGCCAGTGCGTTCTGCAGTTCAAGGCCGGTATTGATTTCGGTCTCAACCGGTGTAAAATTGCTCCCGAATTGACTGGACAGCACATGGGAAAGCTGTCGGATGTGACTGAGACAGTCTGAGGCGATATCATTAAACCCTGATACCATATGCTGGACTGTAACAGTTGTGGCTAGATGGAAGTAAAATACATGGGCGTTGCGCTCGTCTTGGATTAGGTCATGCAATATTTTGATGATTTTATCCTGGTCATGATAAGTTGGTTGTGAATGGGCTGGCCCTGCTGACGGATGTGTCCCTACAGGGGGCGCTGTATGCTGCGACACTAATGACTGTGGTGATGTCGCTGGCGAGCTTGTTGAATGTGATGGCATTCCTGGCGCAGCAGGTGATGCAGTCAGCCCCATTCTAGGCGTAGCGGGCGATGTAGGCGGCCCCATTCCTGGCGCAACCGATAATGGATTTGACGATGGCCCTGTCCCTGATGCCGCAGGCAAATGCCCATTATCCCTAAGTAGCCGCATAGTATCTTCGTCCAAAGGCTCATACCGTACCCCGTCTGGCAAACTCTGGTTTACCCGGCGAAACTTTTGCGCTGCTTGTTCTGGCGAAGATTGCTGGCCAGTACCTGGGGGTGCACTGGGCACACCCGTGCCATGGACAGATGAGTGAGGCTGACCAGGCCGTGGCATTGTTGGCGCAGCCATAGAAAATTCCGGCTGACCCAGTGTATTGCCATGTCCGCGGTTTATTTGTTGACCTTGGCTGCGCTGGGTGGAGTGGTGGGGATGCTGCAGTGGCCCAACAGGCGTGGCCTTATGCCCGCCAGCTCTGGTCTGCGTATCAGAATCCAAGGGCATCAGTCGTAAAGAATCATTGTCAGATTTATCAGGCTCATTTTCGGTTTTGGCAATAACGGGCAAAGTACGCCTGCGTTGCTGTGTAAAGAATGGATTTGGTGGCCTGCTTGGTATTAATAAAGGCATAGTATACCCTCCTATCATTGGTATATTATGCCTTTTTCGTTTATGTGGTTACTATAGTCAGCGAACCTGAATTCTCACTCTGTTTTTTAGGTTCGCTGGCTATAAAGCAAGTTAGATGTTTGCTATAGTATGCGCATACGATGTACAGCTTATGGGAACTTCTATTGACATAAGAGGACGATGGTGATTATATACGCCTTGCATTAAATGACATTGATAGGATATTATTGCACCCTCATAAAGGAGTGGTATATATTTTCTGGCGAAAAATCATGGATATTTCCAAGCGTGATATTAAAAAAATACTAATGATAGTAGGGGCTATAACGGCAGGGGCACTATTCCTTTCCACCATTGGGGTGATTGCCATGTTGGCGGCAGACAGCCGCAGTGCCCCGCCACCTGTTATTGTGCCAACCCCAACCCCTGCTGCGGAGCCCAGTAACGATGAGTCAGAGCCTGGGGATGAGCCCGATATCAGCCAAGATGAAACAGAGGATGAACCCGATGACGGTGGCTTCCTGCGCGCCCCTGCCAGGACAAACTTTCTATTAATAGGCCTTGATGAGCGTAACTTAGCCGACGCGATAATGGTGGGCTGCTTCTACCGTGATACCGGAGATATCAAGCTGATGGCCATTCCAAGGGATATGTATACACGCCTGCCAAACCATCGGCTGGAACAGATGCGGGCCGAAGGTCTTAGGCCTCCAACAACGATGAAGATAAATGCAGTAAGAAATCACGGTGGGCGCAACGGCACTTATTATTTGAAGCAGCAGCTTGGCGAGATGCTTGGTGTTGAGTTTCACTACTATATTGAAGTGCAACTGGTGGCCTTTAGACGGATAGTGGATGCAATCGGTGGTGTGTATTTTGATGTGCCGGTTCCCATGTTTTATGACCCTGAGGATCAGGACTTGGTAATAAACCTCTCACCGGGAATGCAGCGTCTCAATGGCCAACAGGCAGAAGGCTTGGTGCGCTTTAGAAACTTCCCCACAGGAGACCTAGCCCGCAATGAGTCTCAGATAGACTTTATGACAGCCTTGATAAGCCAGGTACTGACCCGGGAAGCTATCATGAGCGAGCCAATGACTATGATTAATATTGTGCTAAACGATGTAAGCTCTAATATAGGGCTGGATGTAATACGGTACGTGAGATATATCGGAAACATGAGCGGCGACCGCATTTCTACCTTTACTATGCCTGGCCGCGGGGCTTATGTTGGTGGTATATCCTGGTTTTTGCCGGATGCCCAGCGGGTTCCTGATGTTGTGAACCAGATATTTTATGCTGAAATCCAGCGGGATACGGAGGAAGAATAGATATGCAAATGCCCCATATCCATCTGGATAAAAAAAGCAGTACACCCCTGTACCGCCAGCTTAGCGATGCTATAACCGAGTTGGCAGCTGGGGGTAAGCTTGCCCCCGATGCCAAGCTGCCTTCTATACGCCAACTGGCCCGGGCCTTGGATGTAAACAACACAACAGTTATCAGCGCATATAAGCTTCTGGAGCGGGAGGCCGTGATTTATTCCGTGGTTGGAAGCGGTACTTTTGTTACGCCAACCGCTCCAGTGATTGAGATTCCTGTTTTGCCCAAAATAGGGGAGGGGTTTATCAATTTTGCTGACACATCCACAGAGGTGAAGCTATTTCCTGTAACCGCTTTTAGGAGGTCTTTTGACGCCGTATTGGATAGGGACGGCGGTGCGGCCTTTGATTGTCATGATACCCGCGGGCATAAGCCTCTGCGGGAAAGCTTTTGCAAATTACTTGAGGTTCACGGGATTTCTGCCGACCCAGGTAACATTCAGGTTATACAAGACATCCAGCAGGGATTGCAGGCTATTGCAGACGCGGTTTTACAGCCGGGGGACACGGTATTTGTAGAAAAACCTACCTCCCAAAGGGCTGTAGCAGCATTTTTATCTAAGCGGACGCAGATAGTTGAGATGCCCCTTACCAAAGACGGGCCGGATATGGCTGAAGTTGAGGCTTTGATAAAAAAACATCGGCCAAAGCTTATATATGTAATGCCCCATTTCCAAACACCCACTGGGATTTCCTATTCTGCCGAAAAGCAGCGCCGCCTGCTTGCGCTGGCACATGCCGCTGACGCGTATGTTATCGAAGAAGACCAGTGCAGCGATTTTTATTATGATGGAATAAAAAGAGCCCCGCTGAAGGCCTTGGATGACAACGACAGGGTGTTCTATGTCAAGAGCTTTGCCAAAAACCTTGTGCCGGGGCTTCGTATGGGGTTTATGCTTTGCCCTGATAAGGCTATGCCGGTGTCTGGTGATATTGCCGCACCGGGATATATCCAGCGTGGATTTGACATGTTTTTGCGTAGCGGCGCATATGAGCTGCATATGGCTAATATTCGTTCTGTTTACGGGCGGCGGTATCATAAGGTTGTGGCGGCTGTCAATGGCTATTTAGGGCATTTGGCGGATTTTCATCTGCCAATGGGTGGGCTTGGCTTGTGGATTACCCCGCGATGCAGCCCAAAAAACAGCGCACGGGAGGATGCTACAGATATATTAGCTGCTACTCAGCATGTTGACGTTACAGATGCATTGGCTGACGCCGATGATGATGTAACACCACCAGACTGGCAAGATGATTATTGTGCTGCTTTCTTGCAGCGACAGGTGGTTGTGTCACCAGGGAGACTTTTTGGGGCTGCGGATAAAGATGGCTTTATGATTAGCTTTGCCGCTGTGCCCGAGGATAAGATGGCCGAGGGTATTGGGGTTATCGCATCTGTGTTAGGCGATGAGGAAGCTGATATCTAGTGCATTGTGACTGCCCAGTATCGGCTTTGACAAAATCATCGATGCTCTTAGTCTGATATTTTCTGTTCCCAAAAAGAATGATTTACTCAAACATACTCCCAATAGCCTCAGCATAGATGTCCTTAATCGTCTTACGGCGATGGGGTAGCTGCTCTAGCAGATGCTGAGCTTGTACACCGGAGTTGATTTCCATAATGACCAGCTCATTGTTTTCCAGTGAGGCTATATCTATTGTTGCAAAATTTATGTCGATGGCTTTTGCGGCCTGTATAGCCAACTCTGCAAGATTGGTTCGCAAGTCGGCATTGGTTACTTCAAAGGCTTTTGCCCCTTGAGACAGGTTATGCTTCCAGTTGTCCCCCTTGGTTTTGCCATAGTAATAATGGGCGCGGCCATTTAGGTAAAAGACCCGGTATTCTGTATAGATTTCGTGATATGGGCATAGGGCTACGTCAGGTTCTGTCATGAATATGGTTTGGATGGCGTGTTCCAGGGTCATTGGGGAATCGCAGTAGTATACATCCTTGCCCTGGGCCCCTTGGTTAGGCTTTACTACTACCTGCTGGTTGTTGGCCTCTAAGTAAGCAAGTGCGTTTTGCATTGTACCTTCGTGTGCCAGGAGATAGGCCCGCTGTAATGGGTTAAAAAAGAGCTTGTGCTCTATGGCTGGGACGCTGCAGTTGTTTAATATGGTATAGCAGCCGCATTTATCGCAGGCTAAGCGGTCTGCAGCGGCGTGGTTCATGTCCCAGTATGGGCCAAAGATGTGACGGGGCTTGCCATTCTTTGTTAGGCGTAGAATGTATTTTTGGGATAGGTATTCTACTTGGATACCTTTTTCTTTGCATATCTCGTTGATTAGCTCGTTTCTTATGTTCATAGGGCCTCCTTGAGATTCCGCTTTCGATGATATTGGTAAAAGCGATTATAAGTAAATCCGCTTTAGATGATTTTGAGAAAAGCGATTATGGGCATGGTTTATTCTTGCAAAAGCCCTGCAACTCACACTCTTCGCAACTTGGGCTTCTAGCCATACATATTTTCCGCCCATGGGTGATTACTTGCTGGTTGTAACGTATCCAGTGGGTTTTTGGCAATTTTTCCATAAGGTCAAATTCAATTTTTGTTGGGTCTGTGTGTTCTGTGATACCCAGGCGATGGGTTACCCGCTTTACATGGGTGTCCACCACTATGCTTGGGATGTCGAAGATATGACTTCTTACAACGTTGGCTGTTTTGCGGCCCACGCCACTTAGGCTGGTTAAGGCCTCTATATCTGAGGGTACTTGGCTGTCATAGTCGCGAATGAGCCGGGTTGCGCTTTCTTTTAAGTGCCGTGCTTTGGCACGATAAAACCCTGTTGAGTGAATCACCTTTTCCAAATCTGATAACTTTGCCTGTGCGATGGACTCCAAAGTGGGGTATTTTGTATATAACTGGGCCGTGACTATGTTTACCCTGTCGTCTGTGCACTGAGCGCTTAGTATCGTGGCAAAAAGTAGCTGCCATGGCGTTTCGTAGTTGAGGAAACAGCGGCCATCCCAGGGGTAGAGCTGGTCTAGTATTGTTAGTATCTGGCTTATGTAACTCTGATTGTCTGACATTTTAACCTCCAAGGGGTATGCTGGGATGCTTGCATTCCCACTTGACCCGCGAATATCAAGTGAGAAGTGATTTCTTGACACTTGCTTTTGTAACCATAGTTACGAAAATACATTCTTTCGTGGTGCAGGCTTATTGCTTTACCGAAAGCGCGTGCGTCTGTTTGATTTGGTATTTCCGCGCTATAATATACGATGTTTGGATGTTTTTGCAAAGCACTTAAATACTTGCGTCACTTTTTCTTTAAAATCAACAATCATAAGGAGCTAATACATGAAAATTGTCTTGGATGTACATTGCCACACCATAGCCAGCGGCCATGCCTACAGCACATTAACTGAAAACGCCGCCCATGCAGCAGCTGTTGGCCTTACCCATATCGCCATAACAGATCACGGCCCCGCAATGCCCGGCGGTGCTCATTTATATGCCTTTGCAAACCAGTCATGCCTGCCGGATTATGTACATGGTGTTAGGGTACTTAAAAGCGCAGAGGTAAATATTACTGACAGCGATGGCAATCTGGACTTACCGGACAAGCTACTTGGCCGGATGGATTTTGCTATCGCGTCCCTGCACAGAGGAGTATGTCCGCCTACCAGCAAGGACACACATACAAGCACTTTATTAAAAGCCATGGAAAACCCTATGGTCAGCATACTAGGGCATCCATGCGATTTTTTCTTTGATATTGATATTAAGGCGGTCGTTGTTGCCGCGGCCAAGACTGGTACGATAATTGAGATAAACAACCAATCCCTTAATCCTGATTCTGTGCGCTTTGATGGAGATACAAAGCTTCGTGAGCTGGCGGCTCTTTGCAAGAAACATGCCGTGCCTGTGATTGCCGGTTCTGATGCACATTTTTGGTCTTTGGTTGGAGATGTGGGCCAGGCTATGGCACTTATTGAAGACGCGGGGCTACCGGAATCTCAGGTACTTAACACAAGTGCTGAGCTTTTTTTTGCTACCATTGCGAAAAAGCGGGGATATGTAGCAAGCCAGAGTAAAAACATCATCCTAACCCAAGAGGAGGCTTCGAAATGAGCTATCTTGCCAACCTAAACCCAGCCCAAAAAGAAGCCGTAGTGCATACAGAAGGCCCCTTGCTAATCTTTGCAGGTGCAGGCTCTGGTAAAACCAGGGTGTTGACCTACCGTGTAGCCCACCTGATAGAAAAAGGCATAGACCCCTACCACATAATAGCCATAACTTTTACCAACAAGGCTGCAACAGAAATGCGGGAGCGTATAAGTGCCATCACCCCCTTAGGAGAGCAAGTCTGGGTAAGCACCTTCCACGCGGCATGCACCCGGATACTGCGTCGGGAAATTGATGTCCTAGGCTACGGCAGCGGCTTTACAATCTATGACACCCAAGACAGCGAGCGGCTGATAAAGGAATGCATAAAAGAGCTAAAGCTAAGCGACAAAGACTATCCTCCCCGCCAAATGGCCGGAAAAATAAGCGAGCAAAAAAACGAGCTGATAACCCCAAGAGAATACGA
>Ga0123355_10016321_pt1 | contig 11700 bp, 6 predicted proteins | sample TergutEmb28metaG_3_FD_89872 | JGI IMG/M metagenome (GOLD analysis project Ga0123355, IMG submission 89872) | Embiratermes neotenicus P1 segment gut microbial communities from Petit-Saut dam, French Guiana - Emb289 P1 | ecosystem: Host-associated > Arthropoda: Insects > Digestive system > Gut ...
CCCGGCCGCACTTTATCCCCGGGAAAGACCAGGTACTCATTTTACAGGAGGCTGGGTGGACCCCAGGGCCGGACTGGACCGGCGGAAAATCTCGTCCCCACCGAGATTCGATCCCGGACCGTCCAGCCCATAGTAAGTCGCTGTACAGACTGAGCTACCCGACCCACGTAACACAACATAAATCTGTATGTAAAGAAAAGGTCCAAAGAAGGAGTAGAAGTATAGCTCTACTCTTTCCATAACCTCGACGTTACATGAAGGTGGGTGGTCAAGGCAACGCCCCGTCACTTTACCCTCGGGAAAGACCCGGAACCCATTGAATAGGAGGCTGGGTGGGCCCCAGAGCCGGTTTGGACGGTTGCAGAAAAATCTCGACCCCACCGTGATTCGATCCCCGGACCGTCCAGCCCGTAGTGAGTCGCTATACCGACTGAGCTATCCGGTATGTAATGACAGAATGTTTGGTCTTAAGTGAAAGGCAGTGACCATCCCGCAGTCAGCATATACTGCGAACATCGTAGCGGTGATATTGAGAAAGAGTGTGAGGAAAATTGAGGATGTACTTAGAGAAGATCAGATTGGGTTTAGAAAAGTGAAAGGAACTGGGAATGCAGTTGGGATGCTGGAATAATATCAGAACGAACTTTGGACATAGATGAGGAACTGTAAGCTTGCTTCACAGAATGTTAGAAGCTATTTGACGTTGTAAACTGAAACAAATTAATGCAGATCCTAAAGAGAACTGGTACTGACTTGCGCGATGGAATATTGATCAGAAAACTGTACATGGATCAGAGTGTTAAAACCAAAACTGGACCCGGGGGAGACAAGAAGTGTGACGTTTGGAAGAGGAGTTAGACAAGGATGCTGTTTGTCACCAATTCTGTTCAACTTGTACAGCGAATGCCTTACCAAGGGAGCCCTTGAAGGGTTTGGAGATTTCAAAATAGAAGGATAAATAAATGGCACTGTGAAACGTGCAGATGACCTTGTGTTACTGGCTGAGGTAGAACTGGTGCTATAGGGCATGGTGCAGAGACTAACTGAATTTGGAAGATGCTATGGAATGGAAATGAATGTGGATGAAAGTAAGACGTTGAGAATCTGAAGGTAACCATCCCCAATACCTGTTATTCTCTCCGGACAAATTACAATGCTACGTATTCCTTCAGCCTGAAGAACCGACAAAAGAAACTGTAAGATGATTTGAGGCTTTCGCGGGGCTGATTATAAAGATAGCTATCTTCTGGTATGTGATACCATGTTGCCTGTTAGTAGCGTACAGACGTTTCGGAGGACATTTCTGTCTCCATCATAAGGGTCGATAAACGTGCACCATACCGCGCAATTTCACATCCAACATGACAGCAGTCCTCCTAATCGTAAGATTTTCTTTGTGTCGTGATGCATGATAACGAATTTAGTGTTTATAATTTTGTTATTTGAAAAGCAAGAAATTTGTTGGAATCCGGTTAGTTGCACATTATTCAGTACCATGTTTCTGTGATATTTTTATGTTTCTTGCTTACTCAAACAGTCCTTATGGGATAATAACACTAACCTTCTGAAGACGAAAGCAAAATTTGCTTCCGCATAGTCGTGATTGTGTTAGACACATCTCAGGGAATGGAGGGAGTCCAACACAGTCGCCTACGTCACCAACCGTTAGAATCAGCACTGGTCGAATTATGGCCTGTGAATAAATTATCTTAGTGTTCGACTCTAAATAATGACAAAATACCTCAATGAAGATGACTGATTGGCCGGTCTAGATACGAACCATACACGGGCAGAATATTGTATAGAACGTAGATCTAAATTTGTGCCATAGACACACAATAGATAACAGCACTGGCAAATTTTGTAATTGTGGTAAATATATTCTCGGAGTATGGAAACTGCAGAGAGAGGAAGGTGTCCTTCCAACATCCTGCCGTGCTTAGAAACGAGAGTTTTACCCGTAAGAAGATGTTTAGGTGCTTTCTGTCCATGTAGAAATAAGTTGCTTTACGTTAAACAGCGGTAATTTTATGAAAATTGCAAGTAGTAAGCTATTCTGCGAAACACGCTTTGAATATTATTGAGAGACAGTATTTTCTTAGGCTCTCTTACTGTACCGTACCGTACCGTACCTTACCGTACCGTACTGTACCGTACCGTACCGTAACTTACCGTACCGTACCGTACCGTACTGTACTGTACTGTACTGTACTGACCCGTGGTGCGTGTGTATATACACACGCACCACGGGTCAGTTTGTGCTCCCATAACACCGACTACGTCCATGTCAACGGACATAATAGAACCATTCTTGTAATTTTTAGCCAAGTATTGTACAAGGCTCCCTGATGATGGATTCTTTGTGATCCGAAACATGTTGGAGCACTTTTAAGCATTTTATAATTTTAATTTTATCTACGAATTATACATTAGTGCATTAGTTGGATAATTAAGTGTTTGACTGATTTGTCATTTTAATAAGCCTGCTTTATTTACCTGTACTTTATGCAGCCCTGCTCTGATTAATTCGATATATGTACATAGCGATTAAATAAATATGCATAAAGAATTGGAAATAACGTGGAAGGAAGTGTTTATGGACTGTTTTAGGGCAGAATCTAAGCGTTTTTCTAGGGGGACTGTGGAAAAACATCGCTACTTATTGAGCCAACTTACTCGAAGATAACAGGTACACATTTGGATACACGCGTGCAAGAACGGCTGTAGGTGACTCGCCTTGGAACCAAAACTAACTTTCTTATTTAGTCCAAGTTCTTCTGCCTACTCAATTTAGGTGTAGAGGGTTATTGTTGTACCTGATCACACTCAGTGACACACACACACACGCACAAACGCGCGTGCGAGGTAGAACTCCCCTCGACGAGGGATCAGCCCGTCACAGAGGCCTCTACCTGCACAACACACAACATGCACAGGAGATACTACGTAAACATACGTGTCCCTGGCGGGATTCGAACCCGCAATCCCAGCAAGCGAGCAGCTGCAGAACTACGCCGAAGACCACGCGGCCACCGGAATCGGCATCCAAAGCCAACTTCATACTAATAACTTCAATAGTATAGTAGTTTATTTGACACTTTTATTCATATGATAGGCAACATAACTACCGATATGTTGACATGTGTAAGCGATAATACTACCTTGAATTCTGTTACGATGTCTTCAATTTTATGATAATTTTGAAGTGAGTCGCGGATTGTGTACTGTACCTACACTTCCCTTCCTTTCGTTTCACACATGGCACTCAGACCAGTAGCTGCAAATCCGGCTGTACCCAGAACATTAAACCAAGCCTTGTGAACACTGGGGTCACTATGGATGTGCCGAACACAGTGTACATGTAATTCTGTGAACCGCATGTTAAAGAACAGCTGGCGACTTTACCCATAACGCAAGCTCAATTCGGAAAACAAAGTGGGTTGGGTTTGCGAGGAATATCAAAGTAGTGGTTGAAATTACAGCCACTCTTCCTCACTTTTCCCCTCCTTTTACCCACCTCCGGGTATTTCTTGCATATGCAATTCTAAAGTCGAAGTCACGACAACGGGGCGAGAGAGGTTGATCAAAATCCACTAAATAGAGCAGAGAATAATAACCCCAACAAACCAAAAAAAGGTAAAAACAATTGTGTGTTATGCATTTTGGGTTGTGACCATTCTGCTGAAGTTTGCAAGTCTATAACAAGTGCCTAATACGTCAGTACGAGGCAGAAAAGCAAGGGCCAAACTGTAGGAATTCAGTATCATGGTTACTCTTTTGTGGAATACGAAGCCGCGTAGTTTAAAAAAATACCGGCAGTGCAGACGGAAGTGCCGCCTCCATATCCAGAGCACAAGATTACTTTCCTGTCTTGTCTTCTGACCTTGCTATTAAAGTAGGCCGTGCAATGGCACGGGCGGTTAGTTGCCGGTACCTTACCGCAGCGCCACTGGCGGTTAGTTGCTGCTAACTTACCGCAGTGGCACTGGCAGTTAGTTGCCGGTACCTTACCACAGTGGCACTGGCAGTTAGTTGCCTGTGCCTTGCCGCAGTGGCACTGGCGGTTAGTTTCCGGTACCTTACCACAGTGGCACTGGCAGTTAGTTGCCGGTGCCGTGCCTCAGTGGCGCTGGCGGTTAGTTGCCGATACCTTACCACAGTGGGACTTGCAGTTAGTTGCCGGTGCCTTGCCGCAGTGGCACTGGCGATTAGTTGCCGGTACCTTACCACAGTGGCACTGGCAGTTAGTTGCCGGTGCCTTGTCGCAGTGGCACAGGCAGTTAGTTGCCGGTACCTTACCACAGTGGCACTGGCAGTTAGTTGCCGGTGCCTTGTCGCAGTGGCACTGGCAGTTAGTTTCCGGTACATTACCGCAGTGGCACAAGCAGTTAGTTGCCGGTACCTTACCACAGTGACACTGGCAGTTAGTTGCCGGTGCCTTGCCGCAGTGGCACTGGCGATTAGTTGCCGGTACCTTACCACAGCGGCACTGGCAGTTAGTTGCCGGTGCCTTACCGCAGTGGCACAGGCGGTTAGTTGCCGGTACCTTACCGCAGCGGCACGGATTCTGTCTGAAGTCAGTCCATGTTGAATTTCTGGTAGACAAAGTTGCGATGGAACGGGTTTCGTCCGATTATTTCTGGTTTCATCTGTCAGTACCATTCCTCCAATGATCCATACTCGTGCTTCACTCATTTTTCGCCGATCGCGTAAACCTATAGAATAAGAAACTGACGTCGTTGTTAGATTCAACAAGACAGGCAATCCACGTATAGCGTAACATTGACGCGCGTTCGTGCAAGAACTGTTGCGATGAAAAGTCAATGTTACATATTCTGAGTGTGTATCTGTAGCCTTACGTATCCAGCATACAATGCGCCTGCGCCATGTTGTCATCTGTGGCCTGTCCGACTGTACAGTATTTTTCCACATTATTTCATAAAAGACATGATTTTCGGAAAGAAAGCTATTGAAAATAAAACGTTTGTTTGGACTTCCTCGACATCTTAACTGAAATATTTCCTTCCAATTCAACGAAGAATTCAGCCAGAGGGGTCACAGCTGTCAATTGGTCTTCATGTAAAGTAACCCTGCCCGTTATTCTTGTCATATTTGAACGAAAATTGAATTTTCTCGACAGATTTTCGAAAAATACTCAAATATAAAGTTTCACCAAAATCCGTCCTGTAGAAGCCAAGTTACCCCATGTGGACGGACAGGCAGACTTGAAGAAGCTAATAGTTGCTTTTCGCAGTTTTGCAGACACCATCAGAAGTTCTTTGTTCCCTTTTCTCAGTAGCAGACTGACTGTTGTTTGAAGCGCGAAATTATTGTTTTACACCCGGTTTATATTGACGTTTTGCATTCCTATTAGGACGAATCCTCTATTTTCAAAATGCTGTTGCAGATAATAAAAGATTAACCCTTGTGGTCTCCAAATGATAACTCCGGGCGTTCCCTTGGATAACAGCTCTTCATGATATTAGAAATCGTATACCGTAATATTTATCCTTTTGACTCCGTACTTACTTATCAAATACATCCATTCTATGAGGATGTATAAAGCTTTGAGAATAATATTTAGTCAAAAACAGAAGAAATGACAGGCAAATAGAAAAAAGTGTGTAATGAACTGCATCTGAATTTCTGCAGCACTCCAGACAGCAGATGGGCGGCACACAAACATGTGACACCAAAGGGTAAATGGAAATATTTGTATGTAAATTTATCCATGTGATTGATTGATTAATTAATTAATTAGCCTAATGTTTCGCAATGGAGACGTTACGAGGAATGGAGATGCAGCTCTGTCTGTTCTTATCCTCGGCAGTAGGTGAAGTCCAGTCGGTTTATTCACTCATCACCCGATAAAGAGTTTCCATATTTTTAACCACCATCTGCACACAATTTCCATTTAAGTCACAACAATATATTTCAATACACCAACCTCCTGAATCTGATGTTTATTGGACCGTGCATCATTGTGATAACTGAAGAATAAAGAACCAACTAGATGCCACTTATTATTTTATTTCACTTCTTATAGGCTCAACATGTTTCATGCACTACTATGCCCATCATCAGGAGCTCGCGACTATGATGTTGAGTACCACATTGGTCGTTTCGTTCTTGGTTTGCTGTATGTTGGAGGTTAGGTGCGGTTAGGCTGGAGTAGTGCCCGGACTGCAGGCTAAAGCACGAGTCGTGCTTTAGCCTGCAGACCGGGCACTACTCCAGCCTAACCGCACCTAAACTCCAACATACAGCAAACCAAGAACGATAGACCAATGTGGTAATCAACAGCACTGTCGCGAGCTCCTGATGATGGGCATAGTAATACCCGAAACATGTTGAGCCTATAAGAAGTAAAATAAAATAATAAGAGGCATCTAGTTGGTTTCTTATTCTTCAAACTCCTAAATGTTTCGGACAGTACTGGTATACCATCAGGGAGTACACTAATGGGTGCGGTACATAACAGTTCTGTTGCATCTGTGGAAGAACTGGGTGCGTTTCTTCCGTGTAGAATGAATATGTGGAGAGGAGAATTGTTGTACAGTACGCTAGAGCAGCATATGAATGCACTGGAGGTATTCTTGCACATGTGCAGCAGGTCACAATATTGTTTAGTAAATGTTTTATACAACACCAATTAATGCACTTGGGATGATGAACCAGTAAGGTCCAGAACATTTAGGAGTTAAGTGTACTTAAAAATATTGTTGTGAATTAAGTGACAATTGCATTTGTTGGTTGAAACTGTGGATGTTGACCTGTACTATACGGACTGAACAATATAACCCCTGGCAAACAGTGGGTAGAAAGTTGTGTGTAGCTCAGAGTCCTTCTGGACATTGCGGTAAGGAGAGAAATCTGTGTTTCTGCTAGGCAAAGTTCTTCGCATTTTCTGTCGTCCAACTCGCGGTACAGTCACTATACTGACTGAGCTACGCTGGCTCTAAGGAAAGCAGAATTTTAGTGCCAAAACGTGAAGGAAACGGATAACCAGAGAAACCAGTCGCAGAGGGTATGATAATAATATAACGGGCAAGTTAAAAGTAAATGTCACTCTAGAAGAATCCACGAAGGCCGAGAGGGGGAGCAGAGGTATAGTTCTACTGTTTCATTAACCTCGGCGCTAGATTGGGGCGGGTGGTCAACGCCACTCCCCGGCTACCTTACCTTCTGGAATGAACCGGTACCCATTTTATAGGAGGCTAGGTGGGCCTCAGAGACTGTCTGGACGGGTGCGGAAAATCTTGTCCTCCCCGAGATTCGACCCCCGGGGCCGTCCAGCCCGTAGCGAGTCACTATACCGACTGAGCTACCCCGACTCCTACTAAAACGGACGTTAAAGGAAAATTATATAATTCTTGTGATGGATTTTTTTTTTAATTCTGTGGGATTATTGGATTTGGGGGCTAAATAATAGGGATAAAATTGCTGACCATTTGATTGATTGACAGTGTTTATATGTTCAGTCTGGATGGATTATCTTCTCAAAAAGGAATTATTTTTTCGTTATTAGCTATAATATTTTTCCTAGCACTGTATAGTTTATTTACCCTTAACCTGCCTGACAGCGTCGGGGTTCCTACGCCTCTTGTGTTCACATAAACAATGGGGAGGTTGAAACTGTAGCAATAAGCGGGTAAGCCTAATGTTGCTGAAAAGTAGAACGTATCGTTATCCTAGTGGAACCGATAAAGCTATGAAGCTACAGGGAGGAACAGTGAAGAACACTGCGAATTCCTAACCTCGACCCCACTCGACCTGTACAACCTACGTCCGTTTTTTTTTTATCCAAGATAAGAACGGTCAGTACCCGTCGAATGGGAAACTGTTGGGCCCCAGAGCAAGCCCGGCTCTTTTGGGCAACAGAATAATCTCTCTTTTCCTTAACAGGAAGAGGATCACGATTCCTGAAAACTTCAGCCACTAGCCTAGTCACACTTCTGACCGAGGAGTGCCAGCTGCATTATCGAAAGGCAACAATTGAAGCTGAATTTAGGATATTTTGATTTTTTACAAGAATTGTATCACACACAAACTAGTCTTTGTCTGTTGTAGTGATCTCCCAACACTTTGGCGCTGAATTCTGTGTGGTCCTTGCCTTCAAGTACATTGAAAATAAATGAATATCTCTAAAGCTTTTTTATGTCAGCAGCTCAAAACTATTAGAACCCTAATTTAAATCCCTTGCTGTTCCTCCGTTGTTTTTAAATATCAGTCAACCTTCGTTCCGCGATTATTGCATTACACTGTTTGTTTTCTCGACTGACAGACGACATTCATTGTGATGCTAATAAGCTTCAATCTGAGTTTTGTATGTTGGGTCCCAAAATGGCGACGTGAGGAGGGAACAAAATGAGCAGGCGCATGCAATACAATAGACACCTTCCCTCCCCCCTCCCTCCATTTTCCAACCCTAATAGTTAATTAGCATGAGGCTCTCGCAAATGGGTCTGGGATTTCAGCACGCCTCAACGATCTCTGTATTCATGCATAAATGCATCCATTACTGATGTTTTCAGGCTCCCAGCTCCATCCGCCGAAACTCCACTACGCGTATTTGATTGAAATGAAATGTTATATGTGGACGGCTGTGTTTATATACACTTTATAGTCAACAACAATGTTAATAAAATATTAAACTATTTTTTGTATAGCTGGAATATTTAAAAAAGAGGGCTTTAAACGTAAAAACTCCAGAAGTTTACTTTATTGATGTGGAAAAAAAAATGATGGACAGGAGAACTGAAAGTGATGAGTCCTAAACACGATGTGTTCATTTTATCATCAATAAACAAATGAGGAAAGATTTTTTTAAATAAACTGTCCGTCATTTGAAAAAGACATCAGAAGTAATCAGTCGAGCTCTGTGCAGCTGCAGGACGATCACGCAGGTCTCAATAAAAATATATTGGATTTGGTTCGTCATTTCCACTCAATTATTAGGAAAATATATGACATATGCGGGCAGAAAAAAAACTACTTGAATCGACATTTGATTGCTACTGTCAATATTCAGAATTGACGGGAATTGCCTTTTATTTCTGCTGATACTTCTGTTAGGGAATTTTGTAACAAAAAATTGTAGCCTTCTCAGGTTTACATATGAAGCGTTGCTTTCACTCCCTGTAGAGAGTGACAGTGTGATGCAGTCAGTGAAATGTTAGCGCTTAAATACTGAAGTGTATTAATTAACGGCGAGAGTTAGAATAAGTTACGTGCAAAGGACAGCCATAGCTTTCAATCAGCAAACCACTCTAACTATTTCTGTAGAGAAGACATGATAACTTCGAACGTAAGCACAAGTTAAAGCTCACAATGTTGAAACCAAAATAAGTTAAAACTCACTTTACAATAAGAACCAACAGGATGCACTATTTACTTGCAATTTATTTCAATAATTAACCTCTACAGGTTTCGAGCAGACTTACTGCTCATCATCAGGAGGTACTGTTCTGTATACACGGATGATGGATCACGATCCTGCCAACAGCCAGTCAACATAAGCGCATGACATATACCATTTGCTACATATACACAGTGGGGACCGCGGTAGCGCAGTGGTAAGGTCCTGTACTACAAATCGGAAGGTCGCTGATTCGATCCCAGCTGTTGTCATATAAAATCCTTCCGTTCGCACTATGGCCCTGGAGTCGACTCGGCCTCTAACAGAAACGAGTACAGGAGCATTTCCTGGGGGTAAAGGCGGCCGGTGCGTAGTACTGACAACCTTACCATCATCCTGTGCCGTTGTTATGAAATCTGGGAACCTTAAATTCCTGAAACCCTCTGGGCCACCCCAGGCCTGTAACGGGACTGCTTTATTTTTACCTTTTATATATACAGAGTAGTACCTCCTGATGATGAGCAGCAAGCCTCCTCGAAACATGCAGAGGTAAATTATTGAAAGAAATTGAAAGTAAGTTGTACATCCTGTTGGTTCTTACTGTAAGGATATATCACGATGCAGGTCAACAAAATACTAAATTTAAAACTTACTGCTTGTCAAATTATTTTGTTGTATATTACACAACGTATACAGCAACTTAGACTTACTTAGCACGAGGAAGGAAGCGGTTGTGGCCAAGTAGAAACAAAACGCCTGAATTTATATGTAGGGCATCAGGATAAGCAACAAAATTCTACATCAAATTAGGTGATGGATGATACGTCTAAGATTCGAGACAGAAAATTTTTAAGTTAAAAGCTCTGTCGTACCCGATTTCATTTATTTTGTTCTAAAATAAATGAATACATGGGTTAAGTAATAACTGTTACGTCACGCTTGTCAAATTGAGATCTAGCACAGAATGTATATACCGTATTTCTGACAGCTGTAAATTAACAAGCACAAATAAAACTTGTGTTTGCTTGGTTAACTGTTGAAACACTGTGGTTACCGTATCATCATCCACTTGTTCTAATATTACAGGACAATGCATTTTATCAACATATTTTATTTATATGGGGACACGCGGTGGGCGCAGTTGGTTGATACCTTGCTCTACAAGGTGGAAGGTCGCGGGTTCGATTCCCGATTGTGTCATTGGAATTTATCATTGACGTAATCCTTACAGACGCACTATGGCTCTGGCTTCGACTCAGCCTCTAAGAGAAATGAGTACAACGAATATCTCCTGGGGGGTTAAGGCGGCCGGTGCATAGTGCTGACAACCTTACCAACGTCATGCTCCGATTGCCTCAAAATCTTGGATCCTCAACCTCCTGGAAACCTCTGGGCGTGTAATGGGCCTGTAATGGGATTGCTTTACCTTTACCTTTTTTTAGTCATATGTGTCACGTGATTCTCTTAATGAACACTGAATATTTCCAAAACCGTTCGTATTCCTAATAAAGGAATTTTGTTGCCGTGAGGTTGGTATAAGTTATTGGTCTGTAAGTGATCTATATACTGCAGAATGTCTCACAGTATTGTCATATTGCGATGACTGCAGATACCTGATGCAGTCAAATTGGCCATTATTTCTTTATGTAAACACGATGAGGTCACTAGAGATTTCAGAGTTCCTGCTTAAAATTTAGGAAAAAATATTTAATAATTTATTGCTTATTTGGCTTTTGGAATTTACAAAAAAATCGGCGCAGGTGCATGGATTTTGAAGAGAAGGAAGGGTTAAGACAACTTAAATAGCTAGTGAGCTGTTTGTATTCATTACTTCATTGAATTTGTTAAGTAAATTATTTTCGGTTTTCAGGTAATCCTCATTAAAGAATTTGTTTTCTCTAACATTCCAAGACAGGTCATTGAATTTTAAAAAATGTAAACTATATTAATATAAATACAAAACCGCTTATGTTATTGTAATTTTTTTTTATATTTCAGCTAGGTGGAGATCGTTAGTAAGTCCCTATTTACGACGTATATAAAATAAGCCTCTGTTGAACTAAATATTTTTAAATCTTATGTTTATTGGACCGTGCATCATTGTGATAGGTGAAGAATAAAAGACCAACTTGATGTCACTTGTTATTTTACTTCACTTCTTATGTGCTCAGCATGTTTCGGACATTAATATATCCATCATCAGTAGCTTGCGACTCTTCTGTTGAATTACCACATTGATCGTATTGTTCTTGGTTCGATGTGTGTTGGAGTTTCGGTGTGGTTGGGTTGGAGTGGTATCCGTGTTGCAGGCTGAAGCACAACTGTGCTTCAGCCTGCAACAC
>Ga0123355_10016322_pt1 | contig 11699 bp, 11 predicted proteins | sample TergutEmb28metaG_3_FD_89872 | JGI IMG/M metagenome (GOLD analysis project Ga0123355, IMG submission 89872) | Embiratermes neotenicus P1 segment gut microbial communities from Petit-Saut dam, French Guiana - Emb289 P1 | ecosystem: Host-associated > Arthropoda: Insects > Digestive system > Gut ...
ATCCCCAATGTTCCGGTTATTCTCAAGCCCAAGTGCTTGGCATACTCACGAGCCAACTTATCGTCAAGTATACAAATATCAGCGTTTAACTCGTCTGCCAAAATCATTACTTCAACCTCGCCCTTGTGCAAGGCTGTTTTGAAGTATCGTTTTGCGCTTTCATTGGCTATGTGCTGTATTAAGAAGTTTGGATATGACAACAACGTGTCTTTTTGAATGTCGCCATCAACGCTAACTTCTTCGTAAACCCCGAAAGGAATGTACACACAGTTGTACATTTTGCTTAAAATATCCAACATATCAATATCATGAAGTGATATTAGCGGAGTTGAATTCACAACCGCATTAAGCATTAGCGATGTCCTCCAAAAGTTCGCCTTCTGAATCAAAAGCAAAAATAGATACACCATACATTGACAGATGGTTTATAAATGTTTTTTCATTCATTTCTGCAAGTTCAGCGCATTGCCCCAGCGACAACTTTCTATCCGCGTAATATCGCACAGCCAATGCTTGTTTCATTTCAATGCCAATTGAGCTTACAGGCTTTCTAAGTGATAAAACTATGCTTTCAGGTATTTCTATGCTTGCTGCTATTGACATTGCATGTCAACTCCTTTAGCTATAAATTATTGCAGACCGAACCTCCACGGCAACCAACGCCGACGATTTGCCGATTGACGGTTGTGGAAATGTGTAGAGATAGGCCTAAAGTTAATCACGCCTTCGTCCTTGCAAGTTCCAAGATTATTTCAACAAAATTCGTTTTAGCATTTGTGTATTCTTCTCGACTACATGGGTATTTTATTGCCAGTTCGGATTTCAAATCGCTATACTGTTTCGCATGGCCAGGGTTTTCATTTAGGTATTTGCAAAACAATACCACATTTTTATGGTTGGTATGCCCTTCAGGATAGCACTTTACATGATGCGTTACTAAGCCGCCACTTGCTTTCCGATGAAACATATGTCCAAATAAATCATATTCACCATCATATATATATCCTGCGGTTTGCATACCTTCAATATTGAGTATTTTATTTTCCTTAACAACGACATGAATATCTATTATTGGTTTGGCTAATATCCCTTTAATTGCAGTACTCCCCACATGGCAAACCTCTAATACATTATTTCCCAATATATCAATCAATTCATCTTTTGCCAGTGCAAACTTGCGTTCCCAGTTCTCGTCAAAAGGTACGAGCGAAACGTCATTTTTTTGCAAACCTTCCACTCAATATCATCTCCTTATCTATTCCATATTAACTCTTGCCGCCCAAAATGTCGGCATAATAACGCAAATCAACTAAAATCAATTAAAAGTAACCGAAACTACTTGTCGTTTCCACTTTCTTAGTTAATCCTGCGTAAGCCCAAAAAATAGGGGTTTTATCTAAGATACCAAGGCAAGCGACAACGGTTTTCAAGAAACTAGAATGTCATTTCGGGAATCGAGAAAAACCAACAAATGCGGTCTGTCCAACGCCTGTGTCGCGACGAACTGCCGACGGGCATTTTTTGAAATATATAAGAGATTTCCTACAATATAATTTCAATGTCGATAATGCTTTTACTTTCATACTCCGTTTTCTTCTAAACAACGGGCTTCCTTATTGCGCTCTTCCATATGCGCCTCTAGTAGATCAATTTTATAATAATCAGCAATTCGGATTATTCGTCCAAAAACATCAGCAAGTTCGTCTTTAATATTCTTGATATTTTCATCACCGTCAACAGAATAAAAATAGTAGTTTTCTTGTTTCATAATGCAATATGCAAGTGCGCCTACTTGATGAGTAAGCTCAATGACAGCACCTTCAACACCCCAAGGACGTTTTTCAATTTTTTCAAATCGTTTGTAAACATCCCTATATACTTTGATTGCCTCGTTGAAACTCATATCCATTCCTATTCAATCCTTCCTTCACATAAATTATAAATAGTCTATACTGTTGCTGTTGCTGTTGCCACCCATTTTGATGGCATAATAGCACGAATTAACAGAAATCTATGGAATACAACTAGCAATTACCTGCCTCTTCCATCCTACTCGCTAACTTAGTAGCTACACATAAAATATCGTATTCTATCCATTTTATCACATACCCGCCACCGGTTTTCAAGAAACCCGGACATTGGGCCGAAAATCGAGTAAAATCAAAGAGTTGCAGGACTTCCATGGCTACCTGCGCCGGCTACCTGCGCCGACTAACTGCTGACCAGCGTGTCCAAGAAGCTTGTTTAAGGCATTTCGATAATGCGGGATTATTTTACCCTAAACGCTTTAATTTTAACGGTCTTTTCGCAAGAAATTCTACCCCTTTATCCATTGTTGTTTGTGGATGTTGATAAATATCCACATCTATTTCTAAAGGCTCATCAATGATATAGAGGAGCCCTTTTTCTACTCCATTATGAGAAATCGGAGAAAAAATCTCATCATATTCAAGCGTAGTCGGCTTTGTCGCAAATGCTTCGGCAAGTTCTTTCCATTGGGTTATTGTCGAGTTTTCTAGTAATACTTCTAACTCAAGATTTGAACCATGATACCAGGGGTTATTCATGCAAACAGGGTAATCCATATAAATCCCTCCTATAATCTCTGATTAGATTGCTAGTTTAATGACAGCACATATCTCTTGCCGCCTGAATTGACGGCATAATTGCGAAACAAAAAACCCCAAAAATCAAATATCAAAAAACAACACCATGCCCAACATTACACACAGCCCCAAACCCACAATACCGGCAAGGAGCCTTACCGCCCTTAGGGCATGGGCTAGCAGCGATATCTCCGCCAACCATCCGCAGCCCCAACTCTTTAACCTTGTCCTCCGCTACCTGCCCCAGTTTTTCAAAGTCTTCTGAGGCCAGCACCACAGGCTTTAAGGCCTTAGAGGGGCTGCCGTCCTTATTAATCCTTACCGGGATAACAGCGGAGCTTATACCGGGGCCAAGGCTAGTATCCATCCCATGCAATATATTATCCCCCTCAAGGGCTACCCCAGACATCTGAAAGCGCCGTAGCAAGGCGTTGTCTATTGCGGCTTCTCCTAAGTCTGTGTCCGCGTCTATTATTGGGTCATCTATTGGGAAGTAGAATACCCCCGCCGGGTGGGCTTTAAGATTACTGGCCGGGGCGCTTGCTGGTGGAAGATACTTTGACAGCAAGTCTGGGTTTTTGGTGAGGGCGTTCATATATAGCATTAGTTGAAGTTGAAGGCCCTGCTGGACTTCCGCCATATCAAAGCGGGCAATGCCGGATTTATAGTCGATGATTCTAATGTATTGCTCGCCATTTTCCCCAGGCAGCAGGTCTACCCGGTCTATTCGGCCGGTTAGCTTTAGGTTGCGGCCGTCTTCCAGCTTAAGGCCTTCTCCCTGGCCAAAGTCCAGCTCTGCCCCAATGGGCATAAAGCTGCCTCGCTTAATATGCTCGCATAAGGCCCAAATAGAGGCAGAGCATATCCCTTCTACTTTGCTTAGCACATGCTGGTTGCGGGCGGTGGAGTGGAATATGGCCATCTCTGGGGTAGAGGCCATTACTACCTGGTTTACCCAGGCATTTATGCCGCTGCGGTCTAGGGTATTAATATCTACAGCGCCATTAGCCACCCTATTGGTGAACTGTGCCAGCACATCGTGGTATAAGGTGCCAAGGTCTGTGGGAAGCACTTGGTAGCGCTGGCGAGGCCGTGCTTGCAGTAAATAATTCATGAAATAGGCAAATGGGCATCTTGCAAAGGCCTCAAGCCTTGAGGCTGCGGTGATTATGGTTTGGCCATACATATCCTTGGCGCTGGCTAGTATTGTCGGAGGCTCTGCCGGTTGGTTTGGCGACGGGTTATATTCACGTAAAATCGGGGCTTTTTGGGGGGATAGTTGGGGATATAATGCTTGTACCCGCTTTAGCACATGGGATGGGCGCAGCACCTTTCCGCTTGGGTCTCCTTCTGCGTATATAAAGCTTAATTTCTCGCTGGGTTGGCATAGTACACAGTATAGGGCGTAATATTGCTCGTTTATCCGCTGCAAGTTATCTGGGGCCAGTTCTATTTCTGTATTTGTTAGCTGGGCCCGCTCGTCTTCTGTGAATAGGCCGGGGCTTGCTGCTATTGGGGGCAGTACGCCGTCATTGGCCCCAAGTACTAGCATTGCCTTTATTTGTGGATATCTGGAGCGGCCCATATCCCCAAGCACAACTTGGTCAACTGTAGGGGGGATACGCCCTAGGCCTACCTGCCCAAGGCCTGCATCCAGTATAGAGGCAAAGGATTCAATGCTTACTTTTTCGTGGCCCAGTATTTCTACTAGCTTGTCAAAGACCTGGCATATCTTTGGCCATATTTGCTTGTGGATACGGGCGGTTGCTGGGTCCCCTGCTTCCATATGGGTGTCAAACCACATTTGCAGTGTTTCCGGGACGTTTAGGGCATATAGCATCTGGAAGACTTTGTGGCTAAAGCCTTGGACAGTATCCTTTGCCTGGCCTGTGCCAAAGCACTCCAGGGCAGCTAAGATGTGCTGGCGGCCTTTTTCCCCAGGGCCGCTTATGGGATAGCGCCATTTGTACCCGCTTATGCCGTAGGCAATGGCAAAGTTTTCTAATATATCTGCGGTATCCATGTCTAGGCCTGTAAGGCGGGTTTTGATAAAACGGAATACGGCCTCATAGTTCCAGTTATGGGCCAGTATGCTTAACGCAGAGCGGATTAGCTCTGTTAATGGGTGGGAGAGGATGTCGATTTCTGTATCCACAAATAAGGGTATCCCTAGCCGGTCGAAGGCGGTTTGCAAGGTTTTTTCGTAGTGGCCTCTGTCTCCGCATACTATGGCTATGTCCCTAAAGCGGTATCCGGCGTTTACCCAAGTTAAGATTCTGTGGGCGGCGGCGTATACTGCGGTGTAGCGGTCTGGGGCGGATAGTAGCTCTATATTGGTTGGGGCGCTATATTCGCTCTGGGCCCGTGGGTTTGGCCTCATGGTAAAATTCCTTGCAAAAAAAGCCAGGCTCGGGTTTTGGGCATGGCGATGGTTTTCTTTCATATATGTGGGAGGGTGTACTGGTATATGTGCGCTTTTTGCAAGGGCGGTTAGCTTTTCTTCTGTGTTTTGCGGTGTGGAGAATAGGGGGTCTGGGGCTTTATTAGGGGCATCCCGGGTAGTCAAAGTTATTTTTACATCTGCCCCCTGTTTCATCAGATAAAGTAAAACCTGTCGCTCTTGTGGGGTAAAGCCTGTAAAGCCGTCTACCCAAACTTGTGCGCCCTTTAGCATATAAAAGTCTTCTTTGCCTTGGGCCAGCTTTTGCACAAGCAAATCCAGCATATCGTCCGCAAGCAGGTACCGGCCTTTTACTGCGGCCCGGTAATGGGATATAATCATGGCTAAATCTTGCAGCTTTGCCCCAAGAGACGGGCCCATGTGCTGGCTTCTTAGCCGCAAATCCTCGGAGCTTACGCAGTAATGGTTAAGCTCTGTTATGGTGGTGGCTAGGGAGTCTACAAAGCCGTGCTTATCTGCCCCTCGCTTATAGAAAACTAAGTCGTCTGCCACTTCAAGCAAGACCTTCCGCAGCAGCATGGTTTTCCCTAAATCGTCTGCTACCTGCCCTGGTGGGCCGCCTAGCAGGGCAAAAAGCCTATAGGCCAGCCGGTTAAAGCTAAGTACTTGCACACGGGTTGTGGCGGCGCGGTTTTCTAGCAGCAATTTTTCCGATTGAAGGGAGAACTGCTCCGGCACTAGGTAATACAGGGGGGCTACCCCTGATATTGCGGCTTCAATTTCCTGTAGGCAGAGGGTAGTCTTGCCAGAGCCTGGTGGGCCTAAAATAAACTGCAAGGGCATGGGAGGGCTCCTATTCGTGGGTTTTGATACTTCTGGTAAAAGCGGTCGCTGGGTTTAGTTCTTTTGGGTAAAAGCGCTTTTGGGAAACTTTTTTCAATATTATTGTAACATATTTCTATTATCCCATAAAAATGGTATACTCTATAAGACAGGTGTAGACTTTTTGAATATGATGACGTATTTAATAGCAATACTATAAAATAAACATTAAACGAATGGAGGAAAACCCATGAACAACGAAAAAATGCGCGTACTAGATTTGCTGGATTCCGGTAAAATCACCGCTGATGAAGCGGCAAAATTGTTAGAGGCCCTAAAGGGCGGCTTCGGCCAAGGCCAAAGTTTTATGAGCAAAGAGACTCGAGAAAATGTAGAAGACAGGCTGCGCTGCTTTGCCCAAGACTGCGGCAAACTAGCCAAAGAAGTAGGCGAAAAGGTGCAAGTTTTCTACAAAGGCGTAGAGCCTAAAATCAAGAAAGCCAGCCAAACAGCCCTAGAAAGAGCAGCATGTGTACTGGAAGACCTAGCCTGCGCTATCAACAACTCCATAACCAATGAGTGCTGCGAAGACGAAGAATGCTGCTGCGCCCCCCCAACCGAGTGCTGCGGCGAGGAAGACACTGACGCAAAGATTGGGAACTAAATTGCCTTTTTGGCATAAATCCTGTACAATGGTGGCAGAATAAAAAGGGAAGCGCTTGAGAAACGCTTCCCTGGCACAGCCGCTTCAAAGGCGGCGGGCTTGCTTTTGGACTATAATAAAAAAGATAACCGGCTAAGCCCTCGCGACAAGGGGCCAGTTACTTTTTTATCTTCTTGATGACAGAGTCAAAAAAAGACCGAACCGCCTTACGCACTGTGTTACCGACATTATAACGCCATGTCCGCCAAAAAACAACAAAGGCCCGAAAGAATTTAACTTCTCTCGGGTTTTTTTGTGGCCTACCGTCCCATATTTGACACAAGCCACATACGCAATTAGACTAAGAAGGATGCACAGCAATTAATCCACACAGAAAGGAATAATAGAATGAAAGAAATCCTAGACGTAAGAAACATGACCAAGACCTTCAAGCTATCCAAAAAGCAACAGCAGCTAAGAAAGCTTAATAAGCCCGTAATGACTGCGGCAGACAATGTAAGCTTTAAGTCATATGAAGGAGAAGTATTTGGCCTACTAGGCCCAAATGGCGCCGGCAAAACCACTACCATGAGGATGATCGCAACCTTAATCAACCCAGACTCTGGCGATGCCACAGTAGACGGCTTTAGCGCCGTAAAGCAGCCAAAGGAAGTAAGGAGGAAAATCGGCTTCCTTACCAACGAGCTTAAGCTAGACGAATACTTTACCCCCAACTACCTCTTCGGCTTTTTTGCGGAGCTACATGGCATGTCCAAGGAGCAAACAGAAATACGCCGGAAGGAGCTATTTGAGACCTTTGGGGTAGATAAGTTTGCGGAGGTTAAGGTGGGCAATCTGTCACAGGGTATGAAACAAAAAATTTCCCTGGCAATTGCCCTTGTACATGACCCCAGCATTATCATCTTTGACGAGCCTACCAACGGCCTAGATGTTATCACCTCCAAGGTTGTAACAGATTTTTTGGTTGAGCTTAAAAAGCAGGGCAAGAGCATTATCCTATCCTCCCATATCTTCGGCCTTTTGGAGAACTTATGTGACCGGGTAGGCATCATTATCCAAGGGAAAATGGTGGCCTGTGATACAGTGGCAAACCTAGCCGGTGAAAGGTCCCTTGAGGAATTTTTCTTTGACATTTATAGCGAAACCACAAAGGAGGTCATATAGATGAGAAATAATGTGCTAACTATCTTTAAAAAAGAAAGCTCAAGGATTATTAGCGACAGAAAGCTGCTGTTTTCTGCTGTAATAATGCCGGGCCTTCTTATTTTTGTTATGTATATGCTAATGGGCAATTTTATGAATGATATGTTTACGGTAGCCGAAGACCATACCTACCAGGTACATGTAGCCAACCTTCCGGCTTCTGCGGAAGCAATGCTTTCGTCCCCAGAGCTTAGCATTGATATTGTCCAAATTTCGGAGGCAGACATATATAGAGTGCGCCAGCAGGTTGCCGACAGGGACACAGACTTGCTGGTGGTTTTCCCACAGGGTTTTGATGCCCTTGTAGAGGGCTCGGCTGCATCTGGCCTTCCCCCCAATGTAGAGATATGGTCTAACACCGCCCGTAGCGAGTCTATGGAGGCCAGGGCAATTGTTACCGGGATTTTGTATGCCTATCATCAGGGGCTAACAGGTACTGTATTTACCATAAATGCTCCATCGGCAGATGCCCCAGAGGGCCAGTTTGACATGGCTACAGACGCGGATATCTTTGGGATGGTTTTGGGTATGCTGGTGCCTATGATGTTTATGATTTTCATCTATACAGGCTGTATGTCTATTGCACCGGAAACCATTTCCGGCCAGAAGGAGCGGGGCACCCTTGGGGCACTGCTTGTAACCCCTGCAAAGCGCAGCCATATGGCTTTGGGTAAAATCTTGGCTATATCGGTGTTTGCGTTACTTGGGGCCATAGGCAGTATTATTGGTATGGCCGCAGGTATGCCAGCGATGATGGGCATAGGGATTAGCGATTTGGCCCAGTATTACTCCTTATTGGATGCGGCAATGCTGCTTCTTGTAGCTGCTTCAACTACCCTTGTGTTTGTTGGGCTGCTTTCTATTCTTTCTGCTTATGCAAAGTCTGTTAAGGAGGCCAATGCATATGCTACCCCATTTATGCTGGTGGCTACCCTTTGCGGCCTTGCAAGCACCATAATTGGCCGGGTACCCACTGAGACGGTTTTCTACCTTATACCGGTGTTTAACAGCGCACTTAGCCTTTCTTCCATTGTAAATTTTGAGGTTAATGCGGTTAATATGGCTATTACTGCTGGGGTCAATGTTGCGGCTACATTCATATGTACTTGGGTTGTTGCCCGGATATTTAGTAGTGAAAAGATTGTGTTTTCGTAATAAGTGTAAATGTTTGCGGTAAGCGTAGCGGCGAAGCAATCCAGTGCTTTCATGAGACTTGGATTGCTTCGCTTTTTAGCAATGATGGATTCTTAACACCATCTCCCAAGGGTTCCCAAGGCCAGATTACTTGAAATTGGCTCTGGATTCTCTGTTAGTTCCATTGTGTACGATATTGACCGGCTGGCCCTGTGGTTGAAAATTTCTATTAATGTATTTGTTGAGTTTGGCATATTCTTTTTTGTTGGGTCAAGTATTGGCCTGATTTCTTTAGGGTCGCCGGCTAATATCGGATTGTATGCTGGGATGGCTGCTGTTTTATTTCTTGCCGGATGCAGTATTGATTATCTGTTTTTCAAACGTGAGGCAAGGAAAATCAATTCCAAGCTAAGGGAGCATGATACGGATTAATGGGAAGGGCTAAGCCGCCTAAAAGGCGGCTTGCTTAACCTCCATGCCATAGGCTGGTATTTCTGCTGCGTACACTACCCCATTATGCAGGCATTGGGCTTTTTGGGTTGCTGGCGAATTATTAATAAAAACCAGCGCCTCCGGGAATACAGCGCATTCTACCATTGGGTTGTCTGAAACCCCTTCCGCTGTTTCCCCAGGGGAGTTTATAGCAAATTGCAGCAAAATATCGTCAGTGGCCCATGCTGCGGGGATATCCCCCATGGATGTGTACAGCAGTAGATTCATAAGTGCCCGTGTTGAGTGGGGGCTTAGGGCAAAATCCGCAAGATATACCCCCTTGCCTTCCCCGAAGGTGTTTATTGTTATGGAAGGGGTGGAGTCTGCCACTGCAATAACCTTCGCGTTCCCGTCTGTTAAAATTACGTTTTTACGGGTTGGGATTACATATTCATCAGGCAAGAGGTTTTCTTCACTTGTTACTTCAAAGGCCCATCGGCCATGGCAGGCTTTTTCTCCATTGTCTATATCTACCCCTAGTACATGGGCCATCCGCAGATAGGTATTGTAACCGGGTATGGCGCTGGGTTCCCCTATGCCCATGTATATGCCGCCTTTGTTGTGTACCCACTTGGTTAGGGCATCTATTGTTGCTGGATTGTTCCAGTATTCACCGCCGCTCCAGGCGCTGCCGGCTTCTCCGGCGTTTATTATTATGTCTATGCCCCCCGGTACGCCGCCTGCAATATCCTCAAAGGACAGGAATTTTACCTCAAAGGGCAGGCCAGACAGGGCTTCCAGTACATGTATCAGCATGTGGTTATCAGTTTCATGAAAATGGCCGGAGAGAGTCCAGGTGCGCAGTGCCCCCCAGGCGTGTAATATGCTGATTACAGGCATAAGGGTTTTGGGTGGGCCTGTGTCGTGTAAGGCTGAGATTGTGTCAAATTCCTCTAGGATTTTATCCATTGCTTCAATAAAATCTGGATAGCCCTCTGTAAGGCTTAGATAGCCCCCTAGGCCAGAGCGTTCTATTTTTTTACGCAAAAGCGACCGGCGGACATTTACCCAGTAGTTGAAGGCGTCCTCGCCGGGCCGCCCCCCTGGGGAAAATTTTGGGGCACCCCCCAGGCCCACCGGGAATAGGTATGGATGGAAGCGTATCTCGTGGACAGGTACATCCACATCGGCGCAAAGCCGGGCCTCGTAGCCAGAGAACACGCATTTTATTAGGCCATCAAAGGCCATTTCGTGGAAGTGGCCGCTGTATGGCTCCATACCTACCCAGCTATCGTCGTAGAAAACATAGGCTTTTTTGCCTGCGGCGTGGATTATATCTACTAGCTGGCGGGTGGCGCTGCGGACGTATGCGCCTATGAAGTCCATCCAGTCCCTCTTTTCCTTGCTTGGGACCCGGTGGGTTGCGTTGTATTTCCCCTGGCGCACAAAGTCTTCTGCTGTTAGGCGGTATCCGTAGGCTTTTTGGAAGTCGTCTAGGGCCTCTGGGCATACGGTGAAGTCGTAGCTGGCCCAGTCTGTAAAAAGGTGGCGGTTTCTTGGGTGGCTGCCCCATATCCAGGCAAAGTTATAGAATAGGGATGTAAAGCGCACTACATCTGAGTGAGGGTGGGCTTTGCACCAGTTTATGAACCATTCCTTTAGGTATTCCATGGCACCTGGGGCGTAGGGGTTTAGCTGCATTAGCTTTTCCTTGTCCCAGTTGTTTGTGGTGTGGTTGTACATAGATATTTCTTCCCAGTCTCGCCAGGCTAGGAAGCTTACTGTATATTGGCGGTAGGGGATTGCTTTTATTGTTACTGTGCCCTCTGTTTGTGGGGTGTTTTTGTTGGGTGGGGTGTAGTGCCAGTCTTGTGTGGGTAGCGGGGTGTTGGTTGTGCGGTCGTATACTTGCCAGTAGGGCATTGCGTTTTGGCTGTCGTTTATGCTTAGCTGGTCTGCAAAGAAGCCCGCCATTAGGGGGATTGTTAGCTGGTTGGTTGTTGCTGTTATTGGGGCTGTGGATAGGAAGGTCTGCTGCCTTGCGTGCATGTTTTGGCGTAGCCATGGGTTGTGCTCTCTTATTGGGCAGATGGTGGAGTATATTTTGTACCCGGCGGAGAGTATTTCTTCTGATAGTGCGGTGCCGTCGCTGTCTCTTATTACGTCTGCGCCCCAGCGGTTGGCTAGGGTTAGGGTTAGGGTTTCGTGGCCTGCTTGGCCTGGTAGGGTGAATTTTCTTTTCATGGGTATGCTCCCTTCGTTTGTGATTTTGATTATTGACACGTCAATCTAATTTGGGTAAAACTGACAAATAATTTTCTCACAGAGTCACAGAGTGCACAGAGCAAAACAGTCTTTTCTCTAAATTTATTGCCTTTTATCTCTGTGTTCTCTGTGTCTCTGTGTGAAAAATGTTTTTATTAATATCATTGTGCAA
>Ga0123355_10016323_pt1 | contig 11699 bp, 6 predicted proteins | sample TergutEmb28metaG_3_FD_89872 | JGI IMG/M metagenome (GOLD analysis project Ga0123355, IMG submission 89872) | Embiratermes neotenicus P1 segment gut microbial communities from Petit-Saut dam, French Guiana - Emb289 P1 | ecosystem: Host-associated > Arthropoda: Insects > Digestive system > Gut ...
ACAGCCGGCCAGTCTGGCGTTCTCCCATGGCCGCTTCAGCGAATCCTTGCTGCGCAACGACGCCGGGGGTATCGAAAACATGTATCGGGCAAACGGTTTCGCCCAGGCCAGGGTGGATACCCGGGTTGCAGATAACTACCGCGGTGTGAAAAATCAGCTTGCCGTCCTGATTCATGTGGAGGAGGGGCCGCAGACTCTCGTCGGCACCTTTCACATCATCGGCAGCACGCAGCTCGATAATCCCGCGTTCAAGAACCTGTACACCGGTCCGGGGGAGCCGTTTTCCGATGCTCGCATCGCGGACGACCGCGACATCATTCTGAATTATTACTACGACAGCGGATTTCCCAATGCCAGCTTCGAAGCCTCGGCCACCGCGGCGCCCGGCAACCGCATGAATGTGGTGTTCACCATCCAGGAGGGTGGGCGGATTTACGTGAATCGTGTTCTGGTCTCGGGAAAGGAGTACACCCGCCCTAACGTGATCGATCGCCAACTCCAGGTGAAATCGGGAGACCCCATGAGCCAGGGCGACCTGCTCAGAACTCAGCAGAAGCTCTATGATCTTGGCATCTTCAGCCAAGTTGACACCGCCGTACAGAATCCCGAGGGCGTCGAACCCAGCAAGAACGTGCTGGTCGAGTTGCAGGAAGCCAAGCGGTATACCTTCAACTACGGCGCGGGCTTCGAATTCCAGACCGGGCAGCCCGGAGTCAATAATTCTCCGCTGGGCGGGAATGGAGTCAGCCCCCTGGCGTCGCTCGATGTCAGCCGGATCAATTTCCGCGGCCGCGACCACACCATTACCTTCGAATCCCGAGTCGGACGCCTGCAGCAGCGTGGACTGATCAGCTACGATGCGCCTCGCTGGTTCGGCAATCCCAACTGGAAGCTCACCTTCACCGGGTTTTTCGATCACACGCTCGATGTCGTGACCTTCACCTCCCAGCGCCTGGAAGGCTCGGTGCAGGCCGAGCAGCTCATCAGCCAGAGGCTCGATGGAACCCCCGTCAGCGTGATGAACTATCGCTTTGACTATCGGCTGGTAAAGGCAACTGCCGTCAGGGTCAGCCCGGAGCAGATTCCCCTGCTCTCGCTGCCGGTGCGGGTGGGAGAGCCGGGCTTTAACTATATTCGCGACCACCGCGACAATGATCTCGAAACCCGGCGGGGAAGCTACAATACAATCGATGCAGGTGTAGCGTCCAGCTATTTTGGCTCGCAAGCGGACTTCAGCCGAATTCTGGTTCAAAACTCCACCTACCATCCCTTCGGCAAACTGAAAGGACGCCAGTTCGTCTTCGCGCGCTCGACACGAGTAGGACTGGAGAACCCGTTTTCGAACACCATCATCACCCAGCCGGGGGAGCAGACGCCGGAAAACCGGACCCTCATTCCCCTGGCAGAGCGCTTTTTCATGGGCGGCGGCAACTCCCATCGCGGCTTTGGCTTGAATCAGGCGGGGCCCCGGGACCCGATCACGGGCTTCCCGACCGGCGGTTCGGCGCTGTTTCTAAACAATCTGGAGTTGCGTCTGCCCCCTCTGACCCTCCCCTTCGTCCAAGACAACTTGAGCTTTGCGATTTTCGAGGATATGGGAAACGTTTTCACCGACGGAACGCATATGGTCGACAGCCTCGTCCGCTGGCACCAGGATCGAAGCCTTTGCACGCAGGCAGTGGGTAGCGCGTTTCAGCTCGGAACCAACGCCACCAACGGCTCCAATGCTTCCCGGTGCAACTACAACTACATTTCTCACGCCGTCGGCCTCGGCGTGTCTTATAAAACTCCGGTCGGGCCGGTACGGTTTGACTTCGGGTATAACCTCAACCCGACCGTCTTCCCGGGTATTGTTCAGGTTTCGAATAATCCGAAAAAACCCGTGCACTATGAGTTTGTAGGGCTCCAGCAGGCGAGGCCCTATAACTTTTACTTTAGTATTGGGCAGACATTTTAATGACCGGCAAGGGGATATACATTTTGTTGGCGATGCTTCTCGGGGCGCTCGCCCTATCTGCCGGCGAGGTACTCGACCGCGTCGTGGCGACCGTAAACGGTCATCCCATTCTGCTCAGCGACGTCTCGGACGAACTCAGATACGAGTGCCTGTTATCCGGCCGCGAGCCGGCACAGTGTGATTTGGCTCAAACCGGGCAGGCGCTCGATCGCCTGCTCGACCAGGAGCTCCTGCGCGAACAGATGGGCGACAGCCAAATAAAACCACCTCGGGCGGAGGAGGTGGAAAAGCAGATCGAGAGCCTGAAGGCGGACCTTCTCCGCGGCCATCCTCGAGAATCCTGGGAGGCGCTGTTGTCCGGCTATGGGCTCAGCGAAAAATTCGTCCAGCAGCGCATAAGCGGGGAACTTCGCGAGCTCGTGTTCCTCGATGCCCGCTTCCGTCCTGCCATCCAGGTAACTCCCGAGGAGATCGAACGATATTACAAAGAGCAAGTCGTTCCCCGGGTGAAGGAAGGCGATCCCATGGGTCTGGCCCAGGCAACCGGGAAAATTCGCGAAATTCTGGTTCAGGACAAAATGAACCAGATGCTCGACTCCTGGCTTGAAACGCTTCGCCGACAGGCCCAGATCCACCTTGCGCCAGCCGACGCGACGCGCGACGCGACGAACGTCCAAAGGCCGTTTCTGGCGGGAACCGAATGAACTCCAGGCGCCTGCTCTGGGCAAAACTGGGTAAATCGGTTTTGCTCGCTCTCCTGCTCGGCGTGCTCGCGGTTTCTTCCGGGCTCTGGTTTCTGGCCCGGGCTTCCTTCCAGCAATTTGCCCGGCGGCGCCTGATCGCTGAAATCGAACGCGCCTCGGGCGGCAGGGTAGAAGTCGGCGCCTTCCACACCATCCCGCTGCGGATGCACGTTGACATCAGCAATCTCACCATTCACGGCAGGGAGGCTCCGGGTGAACCGCCTTACGTGCACGTGGACAAGCTGGCGGCGACGATCAGTCTCCCCCTGGCGCTCGGCGGCAGGCTGGGCTTCCACTCCCTGGTTCTCGATCATCCGGTTATTCATGTCATCTTCTATCCGGATGGAGGGACGAACCAGCCGGAACCGGCTGAGAAAGCATCCTCCGATTTTGAACAGCTGTTTTCGCTCTCCGCGCGGCGGCTCGAGGTAAGGCAGGGCGAGCTCCTGTGGCAGGACCAGCGGATTCCGCTGGAGTTCACCTCAAACGACGTCGCAGCCAGTCTGAACTATTCACTTCGGCACCTCCGGTACGTCGGAACCCTCGCGATCGGGCGCGCGGAAACCCGGTATGGGGGATTTCGTCCCGCAGCCTGGGCGGCAAAGTCGAGCTTCGAGCTCGATCGCAACGGACTCGAGGTTCATTCGCTAGAGGCCACATCGGAAGACAGCCGGCTCGAGGCTCGCGACGTTCACGTGGATTTTCCGAGCCTGGCGGGGAAAGGCAAGTACGAGCTCGAACTTGATCTCGCCGAGCTCGCATCGGTCGCCCGCAAGCGAACCGTCAATCACGGGGTCGTTCACCTCAACGGCGATGGCTCCTGGTCAGGCCGCGATTTCGCGCTCTCGGGGTCGTTCGACGCGCGCGATATCGCCTGGAAGGATGAAACGTTTTCCGGCCGCAATCTCTCCGCCCGGGGTAAATACTCCATCGACCCGCACCGCTTTTTGCTTTCCCAGACGGAAGGACAATTCCTGCGCGGCAGTTTTTCCGCCGATGGCGAGATTACCAACTGGCAGGCGCCGGCGAGGGCGGGGAAAAATCACGAACAGCAGGGAACGATACGAATCAAAACCAGAAACCTGTCGCTCGCGGAGATGCTGGCGGGGTTCGGCGCCGCTCTCCGCCCGGTGAATCGGCTTCGCCTGGCGGGTAGCGTTTCAAGCACTACCGAACTTCGCTGGCGCCAGTCTTTCAAGTATGCGCAGGCCGCGATCACCGGGGAGCTCTTGCCCCCGGCGCAGCCGCAGAGCGGCGAAATCCCGCTGGCCGCGAGCACGGCGGCCACCTTCGATTTTCCCACCGGCGACCTCGAAATTTCCGAGTTCACGGCCAATACTCCGGCCACGGAAATTCATGCTTCGGGATCGCTTGAGAATCGCATACAGGTCTCGTTTCGGACGACCCATCTGGAGGAATGGCAGCCGGTCCTTTCCTATCTCTTTCCGAGCGGCGCGCCGATCCTCGTAAACGGCCGGGCTGCCTTCAACGGAAACGCGGACGGGGGTCCTCGCCATCTCAAACTCGCGGGCCGGGTCGAGCTTGAGGATTTCAATACCATCGTTCGCGCCCGCCCGCCCGGGGGGGAGCGCACACTGCACTGGGATTCCCTCGCCGCCAACGTCGAAGCTTCGCCGTCCAATTTCTCGCTGCACCGCGCACACGCGCGGCGCGGCTCGTCGACGCTCGCAATCAGCGGAAATACCGAATTATCCGCCTGGAATCTGGCGCCCGACAGCCATTTCCACTTCCAGCTGGGCCTTCGCCGGGCAAATGCCGGGGACCTCGCCGCCTTTGCCGGATACGACCATCCGGTTTCAGGCAGCCTCTCGGGCGAATTTGCAATGTCGGGAGTACTCGGCCAGAGCGAGGGGAACGGCAATTTCACCTTGACCGATGGCGCGATCGAAGGCCAGCCGTTCGACTCCGTTGCCGCTACGGTTCGACTCCAGGGCTCCCGGGTCGAGATCCAAAATCTTCAAATGTCGCGCTCGGAGGCGCGCATCGCCGGCAACGGCCGCTATGACTTCGGATCGAAGGCCTTGCAGGGGAACCTTCGTGGCACCAATTTCAGCCTGGCCGAGGTTGCCGCCCTCCTCGATTCCCCGATCAAGATGGGCGGGCGGGTCAACTTCAGCGCCGCAGCTTCGGGCTTGAGCTCGGCGCCCGAAGTCCACGCCGATCTTGAGATCCACAATCTTACCGTCAACGATCAGCATGAAGGAGACTTCCTCCTTCATGCGGCGTCCGCAGGCAATCGGGTCGAGATCTCGGGCCATTCCAATTTCAAGGACGGGGAACTCAGGATCGACGGGAATACGCTGGTTCGCGACCAGTGGCCTACTCACATTACTCTTCGCTTTTCGCAGTTGAATGTAGACCCGTTCTTAAACACATATGTGCACGCCGAGGTGCTGCGCAATTCGAGCATTGCCGGCGAGCTCGCTCTCGATGGACCCATCCGAAGGCCGGGGGACTTCGACCTGACGGGCAGTCTCAGCGGGTTCTATGCGGAGGCGGCGAAGACAGCCCTTCGCAATGACGGACCGATTCGCTTCGCGCTCGCCCGGGGAGGGTTCCGCGTGGACCGTTTCCACATTCTGGGCGAAAACACGGATCTCTGGGGCGGCGGCTCCATACAATTTACCGGCGACCGCGCCGTGGATTTTGAAGCCAATGGGAAACTCGATCTCAAGCTGATCGAGACCTACGATCGCGATATCACCAGCTCGGGCACGCTCGAGGGAGGAGGGAGCGTAGCCGGCACTCTCGATGCGCCATTGGTCCAAGGCCGCATCGAGATCAAAAACGCCGGGATTGCGGACATGAACCTGCCGAGCGCCCTCAGCGACATCGGGGGGACCCTGGTCTTCAGCCAGAATCAGGCCACGATCGAAGCTCTGAACGCGCGCGTCGGGGGCGGCACGGTCGGATTCAGGGGCCATGCGGAACTTCGAGGGAGGCAGGTCAACTTCGATCTGAATGCCAGGGCGAACTCGGTGCGCCTGCGCTACCCGCCGGGAGTCAGCTCCACCGCCGACGCGAATCTCAACTGGAGGGGCAGCTCGGCGGGATCGCTGCTCTCGGGCGACATTACGGTGAACAAACTGGGCTTCACGCCGGGTTTCGATTTCGGCGCCTACCTCGAACGCACGGCGCAGATTTCCGCTTTACCCCAGACCGATCCGGTGTTGAATACCATTCGCCTCGATCTTCACCTGGCGACCATTCCCGAACTGCAGATGCAGACCAGTGTGGTTCGCCTGCAGGGTTCGGCCGACTTGCGGGTGCGGGGCAGCGCCGCGAAGCCCATCCTGCTCGGACGGGCGGATGTGTTTGAGGGCGAGGCGTATTTCAACGGCACCAAATACCGGCTGGAGCGGGGTGGCGTAACCTTCAGCAACCCTGCCGTGACCACCCCCTTTGTCGATCTCCAGGCCATTACCCGGGTTCGCGATTATGACGTGACCCTCTCGCTCACGGGCGACGTCAGCAGGCCGAGCGGCCTTAAGATAAATTACCGCTCCGATCCCCCGCTGCCATCGAACGATATCATCGCTCTGCTAGTCTTCGGTCAGACGACCGAAGAATCCGCACAGCTTCAGCAAACCAATCAGTCCGCCTTCAGTGCGCAGGCGTCGAACGCCATGCTGGCTGCAGCGCTCAATGCCACGCTCAACAACCGCGCGCAGCGCCTATTCGGGAACAGCCGCATCAAAATCGATCCCCAGGGGCTCGAATCGGAGACTTCAACCGTTACCCAGAGCGGCCCGGCGGTAACCATCGAACAGCAGGTGAAAGAAAACCTGACGGTCTCCTACACCACCGACGCTTCGCAGACCTCCCAGCAGGTGATTCGCGCGGAGTACAATCTTTCGAAAAATGTCTCGATTGTGGCCATTCGCGATCAGAACGGAGTGGTAAGTTTCGATGTCACCATTCGCCGCCGCCGGCGCTGAAGCGTGCGGGAAGCGAACGGCATCCAATCGCGCTGATGCAGATTCGGGAAACCGCCGACCCTAACCATCACCTCGAAGAACGCCGCCGGATGGTGGACTCGCAACTCTGGAATCGCGGCATCCGCGACCAGAGAGTGCTTGGGGCGATGCTTCGGGTTCCCCGGCACGAGTTTGTTCCCGAACCATTCAGATCCCAGGCCTACGGCGACCACCCCATTCCCATCGGCCAGGGGCAGACCATCTCGCAGCCCTTCATTGTGGCCCTGTCTTTAGAAGCGCTCGAGCTGAGGGGCACGGAGGAGGTGCTCGAGATTGGCACGGGCTCGGGATACCAGACGGCGCTGCTCGCAGAGCTCGCCCGGGCGGTTTACTCGGTCGAGCGCCATCGCCTGCTGGCCCAAACCGCGGAAACCATGCTTGCCCGGTTAGGCTTCGAGAACGCGAAGGTGATTGTCGGTGACGGCAGTCACGGTCTCAGGGAATTCGCGCCTTACGACGCCATTCTGGTTTCCGCGGCGGCCCCGTCGATTCCCGAGAGCCTTCTCCATCAGCTTGGCGAAGGCGGGCGGATGGTGATTCCCGTCGGCCCCCCTCATGCACAAGAGTTGGAGCGGGTTCGCAGGCAGGAAGGCAAGTTCAATGTCGAAGTCATCGAAGGTTGCCGCTTCGTGCCGCTGATCGGAGCCGAAGGCTACTGACGTCCACAGCATCACCCAACTTGGCTTTAGAATGCTCTGTGCCTCTCTTCAAAAATCTTGGCCTCACCCTGGGGATGATCAAGTGGGAGCACTCGATCTTCGCGCTTCCGTTTGCGCTTTGCGGAGCCATGCTGGCCGCAGGAGGCGTGCCCACCGCCCGCGAGCTCCTGTGGATCGTGGTTGCCATGGTCGCGGCCCGCTCTGCCGCCATGGCGTTCAATCGTCTTGCCGATCGTGCGATTGATGCCGCCAACCCGCGCACGCGCACACGCGCTCTGCCGACGGGAATGCTGGCCGAAAGTTTTGTCAGAAATTTTGTCCTGATATCTTCGGCGATTTTTGTGTTCGCCGCCTGGCAACTGAACCGGCTGGCCTTCTTGCTCTCGCCTGCGGCGCTGGCCATTCTGCTCGTCTACTCCTACACCAAGCGCTGGACCCGCTGGTCGCACCTGGTCCTCGGTTTTGCCCTGGGCATCGCTCCCGCAGCGGCATGGATTGCCGTGCGGGGGTCGCTTGATCCGCGCATCCTGCTGCTCACCGCGGCCGTCACGTTTTGGGTGGCCGGCTTCGATGTACTCTATGCCTGCCAGGACTCGGAATTCGACCGCCAGGCCGGGTTGCATTCCCTCCCCCGCTACTGGGGGATCGCGAATGCCTTATGGATTGCCCGTCTTTTCCACCTGGCGATGTTGTTTCTTCTCGCAGCCCTGGTCTGGGTATTTCGTCTGGGCATGTTCGCCGCCTTCGGGGTCATCGCCGTATTCGCACTGCTCGTATACGAGCACTCGCTGGTTTCCAAAGACGATTTGAGCCGATTGGATGCCGCGTTCTTCACTATGAACGGAGTCATCTCGGTCGTCTTCTTCGTCTTTGTGGCTCTCGATGTCCTGGTTCATCATTGGGTTAGAATGTAGCGCCGCTTTCCTGGAGAAACTACAGACATGAAAACCGCCGCTCTGCTGTCCGGTTTGACCTTTGCGCTTTCCCTGTTCGCGGTGGCACAGCTGCCGCCGCCTCCCCTCGATTCGCCCGAGGTGGCCAACGACGGTCGCGTAGTTTTTCGCTTCCGCGCTCCCAACGCGCAAAAAGTGGAGGTTGCGATCGAAGGCCAGACCGCGCGCGTACCCATGCAGAAAGACGAGCAGGGCGTCTGGAGCGCCACGGTTGGCCCCATGTCCCCCGACTTTTACGGCTATTCATTCTTCTCCGACGGCGTTGGCCTCATGGATCCCTCGAATTCCCTGATCAAGCCCAACCTGCTCAATCCGCAGAGTGAGGTCCACGTGCCCGGGCCGGCGTCGGCCTGGGAGCGAAGCCCGGTCGCGATGGGTGTAATTCACCACCACTTCTATCGTTCCCAGATGGCAAACCAGGAGCGCGATTTTTACGTCTACACGCCCCCGGACTATACCGCAGACGCCAAGAGGGAATACCCGGCGCTCTATCTCTTGCATGGCTTCAGCGACGATGCGAGCGGATGGACCGCGGTGGGCCGCGCCCATGTCATCTTCGACAATCTGATCGCACAGGGAAAGATGAAGCCGATGATCGTCGTCATGCCCCTCGGCTATGGCGATTACGACGTGATCCGCCGCGGCTGGAGCTCCTGGTCTGACAAGGAACTGGCGCGGCGGAACCTCGCAAAATTTACCGATATGCTGCTCGGCGAAATCATGCCCCAAGCCGAAGCCGCGTACCGCATTCGCAAAGACCGCGAGTCTCGCGCCATCGCCGGGCTTTCCATGGGCGGCGCCGAATCGCTGTTGACCGGACTGAATCACCTGGATCGGTTTGCCTGGATCGGAGCCTTCAGCAGCGGCGGCCTGGACACGGTGGATTTCGGCACGCAATTTCCCAGCCTCGACTCTGCCGCCAACCAGAAGCTGAAGCTGCTGTGGATTGCATGCGGCACGGATGACGGCCTGATAAAACTAAACCGCCAATTCAAATCATGGCTGAAGGACAAAGGCGTCGAGTTCACCAGTATCGAAACCCCGGGCATGCATACCTGGATGGTTTGGCGGCGGAACCTGGCGGCATTTGCGCCGCTCCTGTTCCAGTGAGGGCCCGGAGAGACCGTCGACCAGGCGGCGGAAAGCATTCCCGCTCCCGGCTCCGCAATAGCTGGCTTTTGTCACAAGGACCAGCTGTTGGCCGCGCGTGAACCCATAAGTTGGCGGAGAATAACCCAGGTCCCCAAGGCCATGAGTCTTGCGGAATGCATAACTCTTGGGATTGCAGGACGTCACTGACCAGTGACGTCATGTGCGATGTCATGAGCCTTGCGCCTCGTTCTTGATACTGACGAAGCCGTCGCAGCCATGAGCAGCCGTTCCGGGGCCTCCTTCTCCTGGCAGCCGGACAGCGCCCTCGCAGCAGACTCTACGTTGCCGTTGTCATTGCCGCAGGTGTTGCAGCACCAAGCCGTTCTGAACCGCGAGGAACACCAAGTGTCAGGGTCAGACTGGCGGAACGTCCGCTGATGAGTCCAAATTTTCGGCATTCTTCGTCCGGAGCAAAGCATCCAAGGACCTTTGAACTCGGGGTAGGACAATCATGAGGATTGAAGTCGAGACACCCGTATTCGCCGTCGAGCCGCGGATGAGGGTGCAATGTGAGCCCGTCTTGACGATGAATCTCCGCCCAGGTTGGGCTGAAGTAGGGGAGAGACGTTCGGAGGTGAACAAGATCAGCTACGAACCCGGCGAGATTGTCGTGTGGCCCGGCAATAACCCGTTGTGGCTTGGAGCTCATGCTACGGAGCGTTTGATCCTGACCATTTCTGATCGAGGACTGAGAGGCGCCAACGATGGAATAAGCGGCGATTTGGAACTGCGCTGGACGCCTAAATTTGCGGATGCGCGATTGGGTGCGCTGGTGGCGGCCGTCAATGCGGAGAGGGTTGCGGGGTTCCCGAGCGGGCGGCTGTTTCTGGACTCCATTGAGCAGGCGCTCACGGTAGCGCTGGTCAATAATTATGGCGCCCGGCGCCCGGCACCGCGGAAATGTCGAGGCGGGCTGACTCCCGCCCGCTTGCGGAGAGTTGTGGAACTGGTGCAGGCCGAGTTGGATGGCGATTTGAGTCTCGAAGAACTGGCGGACGCAGCGGGCTTGAGCCGAACCCACTTTTCGCGGGTGTTCCGCCAGTCGGCGGGCCAGAGCCCGCATCAGTTTGTGTTGCACCGCAGGGTAGAGCGCGCCAAGGAGATGTTGCGTGCCGCCGAGAGTCGCATCCTGGATGTGGCCGTAGCCTGCGGTTTCAAGAGCCAGCAGCACTTTGCGCGCGTCTTCCGTAGTGTGTGCGGAGCCAGTCCTACAGAATACCGGCAGGAATTTGCGCACCGGGACCAGCCGTCGGCTTGAGAACTACCCGCCTCTGCCGCCCATCCTTGGTTCCATTTGCGCTAAGATGCATTCGCCGTTCCGACAAATTCAACGGGCGGATTCTGCCCGATAAGGCACGTTTAGGCACAACGCCATCCCGGCGATGTTGTCTTCTGGGAAGGCAGGACGATGGATGAGCATGACGGACCCGGATGCTGGGCCAGAAGCTCCTCGTGCCGTTGAAATGCGAGAGTATGCAAGGAAAATCGCGATGCGCGGCGGCACGGTGCAAAGTTAGGCTACTCGTTCCCGGACATTTTCACTATGTCTCTGGCACGGAAGGAAATCGAGGTCATAGTCCGCTTGATGGAACCACACATTCTGAATCGCCCCGTTTGGGATGCTTTAAGCACACGGCAATCACAGTTTGCCGTGGGCGGCGTTTGGGCCCGTCGATTTTCTCCCGACATAGGGCCCTTGGCTTCGGCGCGCGACGATACGCCCGAGAGCTTGTCCGCACTGGCTGAATTGGTTCCGGCAGCTGGCAACATCATCTTGCTTCAAGCTGACCCCATCAAAATTCCTCGGGGAATGATCGCCGTCGAGACTGGGTTCGGAGTGCAGATGGTCCTCGATCGCCTTGTTCCCTCCAATTCCGAAATCGACAACCGCATAGAACCCCTCGGAGATAAAGACGTTACGGAAATGGTGGCTCTTGCTAAGCTCACGAAACCCGGCCCCTTCGAAACGGGGACACCCCGGCTAAGTCAGTTCTGGGGTATTAAAGAAAACGGGAGGCTGGCCGCCATGGCTGGGGAGCGTATGCAACATAGCGGTCATTCTGAGATCAGCGGTGTCTGTTCCCATCCCGATTTTCGTGGACGCGGCTTTGCCCGAGCCCTTTCGGCAGCAGTGGCTAAACAAATTATCGCGCGAGGCGAAGTCCCCTACCTCCACTCTTACTCCGCAAATACTTCGGCCATCCATCTTTACGAATCACTTGGGTTTCAAATCAGAT
>Ga0123355_10016324_pt1 | contig 11698 bp, 4 predicted proteins | sample TergutEmb28metaG_3_FD_89872 | JGI IMG/M metagenome (GOLD analysis project Ga0123355, IMG submission 89872) | Embiratermes neotenicus P1 segment gut microbial communities from Petit-Saut dam, French Guiana - Emb289 P1 | ecosystem: Host-associated > Arthropoda: Insects > Digestive system > Gut ...
GGCAGCACAATCACTTTACGTAGTATTACTCAAGGTAATTATAAGGCTACATGTTTCGACTATAGATTAGTCATCCTCAGGCCTATTTTATCAATTGTGTCACAAGATGCTATGCACACGAAGTGTGCATAGCATCTTGTGACACAATTGATAAAATAGGCCTGAGGATGACTAATCTATAGTCGAAACATGTAGCCTTATAATTACCTTGAGTAATACTACGTAAAGTGATTGTGCTGCCGTACACTATTTAATATTATATTACGTGGTAAAGTTTTATAGGGCTGGTATTTTTTCTTACTAATTAACGGTTTTTATTTCCATACTCAGCAAAACATAGATGGGACAATTGAAATAAAGACGGGAACAGATGGAAGCCGGAATAAAATCTTGTACAGTTCATGTCTCGTTTCCATCCATCCTTCTGGTGCTCATTTCCGTAGCTACCTACCTACCTTCCTACCTGCCTACCTACTTACGTACGTATCTACGTAACTAACTCCATGAAACACTGTCGTTTTTCGGAAAATAAAACTGTTTGCTCAGCTACTCACAGATTGAAAGTTCATTGAAATGTTCACAAGAACTTACCTTCTCATAGGCTATTAAATTCTTGAATCCAGTTTTTAGGCCTATATGCACCCTAAACGGTGTATTTCAAGTGTGAGATGGAGTGAGAAACAGATGTACAAATATCTGAAGTAGTAGCAGTTCGCAGTGAACAACTTAACTATCCTTTCCCATTACCGGGTTAGCTCGGGGAAGTGACCGGAGTTTATTTTGATTGATGAACACCGTCAGGTATATTGAAGCAGCAAGGAGAAACACGGAAGTAACAACAGTCTAACGTGTTCGTTACTGATTGCTTTGGATTCCCTCACCGTTTACCCCATCACGTGCCGTACTCATCATGAAGGTAGCAAAGTTGTTAACTTAGTTTTTACTGCAGTAAACTATCAGGTCCAAAACTCGGCCGCCGGAGACTCCGGCCAGTCAATACCGAGTCCCGAGTGAACATATCCAGCTACAACTGGAGCAGTCGATACAGCAACTTTATACACTGTTTGATGAATGACATAAAACTTTGGTTGGTGCATCCAGTAGTGAAAGATATGAGCTAGAAAGGATAGATATGCCATAATCCTCTTTTATATGTGCTTCTTTACTGTATTTTGTACAGCATCTTGTGGCCTCATTTTGCCCTCATCAAGTACATCTACAACATAATTTTCTCTTTGCCTTTATAATAAGTGCACTGGACGTATGAACCTTTATTCCTACAAATCCCATTTGAACTGTCAAGAATAAGGCATTATTCTGAACTTGAAATTTTATGATCATAATTGTCGTTCTTCGAAGTAGTTATTTTTACGTATAGATATACCAAAAGAGACCGAGCATATAGTTTGAAATATAATCAATAATTACATAACCAAGGGTTGTGTTTGGTGGTGTATTTATTAGTTTTTTGTTGAATGATGGATATAATATTGGACTGTCACAATATGGCAAGTTTTAATTTAGTTTTACTCGCTCGCTGACTCCTCCTTCAAAAGCTAATATTCCCCCAGCCAGTTAATAAATTCCCCACCTTTTAAAAACCCGAAAGTTTGTAACAGCGATCACACGAACTCGTAATTGCACTTCAAGCTGATGCTGATTAATCCAGTCCCCATTTTCAGAATTCCAACTCTTTATGAATTATACCTTTCCTTAAATTAGAATGCAATTTTTTTTTTTTTTTTTACAAATCGTGATTTCAACCAAAATACAGAAGTTACCGGGAGTCAATATTTTATTTAAATTACCAAATTTTGGGACGCGCAAATTGATTTAAAATTTTTGTTTCTCGTAATGCATTTATTTTAGGAAAGAATTAAGATTCTAATGTACCTTGAAAGAGTCCTTTCGTTGCTCTCCATATTTTGAGATTTCATTGATTTTACTTCCCGCCGCTATATTTGATTGAATACAGCAAGGCGTGTCTAGGTCTAATTGTCTGAATTTCACTTGCATTATTTTAATTTTTTTCTGGAAGTCCGGAAGGTGAGGTAGGTTGGAGATGTAAAGAACGAGACAATTGTGTCGGAAACATGAAGAGTCGAAAAACATCACTTAAATGATACACGAGTGGCGGTGAGTATAATATTAAAATTGATCTTAAATAAATAGACTGTATTGATTGGACTCATCTAGCTAAGGAGATTTTTTTCTTCAAAAACCGAGTAGCTGCTAGGCCTATTCAAGCTTGATGGACAGTCACATTCCATTCAAAAGTCAGTCATATGTTTTTCTCTGTGTCCACACTAACAATTAAGTTCAAGTCAGGACACGTTCACGAAAGGATTCATTTAAACACAAAGAAAATGTTCCCTGACCGTGAGATGAATCGAACCTTAGTCTTCCGAGGATCTTGCTGCATTCTGCTTGTAAAAGCTGAAGCATTCTTTGTATCGACATTTCTGTTTATTCCCGAGACGTGTGAGCAAAACCTCAATCTATAAGTTCCGTGCTATACCCATTAAACTTACCGTCAACCTGACTTGACGAACTAGAGGTCGTGACGCTGCACTCAGGATCGCCTTCAACTATTTATGACGTTGTAAGAGCTTCTTGTCAGGAGACTTGTTATAGCAGCAGACAGTTGCTATGACACGGATCAGAGAACTTTACCATCTTGTTTACACAGCGCGTCAAGTTTTCAAACTTACATAGGTAGCGCCAGCGATGCTCTATTTCACGTGCACATTTCCATCTACTTGCATTCGCTTGTCTTATTTGACTTTATGTACAGAGTGTTTCAGGAGGAATTCCGCTTAGTTCGGGAGTACGTTCCTTGCGTTAGATAGCATGCATATAACCAAATATACTTATATCCGTGTTTTACCGGGTACGGAGATAATGGCGAAGGAATTTCTATAGGAATAGAATTCGTGTACATTTATTTATTACCATATAATATTAAAACTAGGTCAGATATATAATTTCTTTAATTTTAAATCTGTACTTAACAGGTAATTAACACCTGAGTGACAAAGAAATTAACGGAGCAAGAATAAGAGGCACTAGTTCCATAAATGTCGCCCTCAGCGTTCCAAGTACTTTACATAGAACACTCGCCGCCGCATGGCTTGCCTTAGCTGTTGGCTCAAGGACGGACTTGCGCAGTGTACGGATAAATAACATGCCGTGTTAAACAGGTAAAGTAACGACCGCATATTATTGAGTCACTATATCCGTAAACTTTCAACTTCGGATATAGATATGTGGTGTCACACCGAACATTTTCCGGAAAAATCCTTCTGAAACATGCTCTGTACAATGTTCTGCCTCTCCTCGTGTGATGTATATCTGAACAGTTGTATCAACACATTCGAGTTATGCAGTGTCAGTAGCCTTTAATTCACTATGCAGTGACCAGAATATCTGAGGTTTCAGTAGCCAAACAGCTGTGGTTTCAAGTTTAGAATTTACATTACTCACTTGATTGTGCATTTGTAATATTTTCAGATCGCAAATTGTAGGTGCTGGCTTTTATTTTGATGAAATTTTTGAATGCTTGGGCAAAATACCCTAATTGTGTATTCAGTCTACTTTTCTTTCCTTATAAGGCTAAATACTGTTTTCAAAAGGGGACCGCTGTAGCACAGTGGTTAAGGCGCTGCGCTACAAATCGGAAAGTCGCTGGTTCGATTCCAGATGATTTTATTGGAAGTTTTCATTGACATAATCCTTCCGATCGCACTATGGCCCTGGGGTCGACTCAGCCTCTAACAGAAATGGGTACCAGGAATATTTCCTTGGGTTAAAAACGGCCGATGCCTAGGGCTGACAACCTTACCACCATTCTGTGTCATTGTCACGTAATCTGGAAACTTTAACTTCCTGGAACCCTCTGGGCACCTCGGACCTGTAATGGGACTAATTTACCTTTACTGGTTTCAAAATATGTTCCGAGTATTTTGTAGAAAATGGTTTCAAACATTTAGTTTCATTCCACATGAAATTAAAATTGCTTTAATCTAGCTCTTAGATTTCAGAACCGAAAAATGCAAATGAGTAGATTGGGTTTCAAACAAGAAATACTAGTTGCTTGAAACTCAGTGTACTTACCCATTTTGCCTCGTCGATAGCAAGAGTCAAAGCGATAATTGCATGCAACTTTTTTTTACGTTGCACTAAACTAACTGCTTTAAACAAAGTTCTTTTTTATGTATGTCACCTAAAATGTGACTTCGCTACAAGCAAGAAGGTATTCAGTATTGCGATTTGAATTCTACAACCTGGATAGAAAAAAACATATGCGTTACGGATAACAAAATAGAAGAAGCGAGATGAAAACACGATGGCAGAAAAGGTGGAAAGAAAAAAACAGCAGAAGGGTGAAATTAAAACAAAGATTAGAAGGTAACGTAACAAGGAGAAAAGGGAAGGTTGTATGTTATAATAATTACATCCAAGTTTCGGGCTACAGTAATTGGAGAATTTTATAAGCAAATCAGAAGAGAGGGAGGAGGATTGCGAGGATGTTCATACAAAGTCACTAAATATTCCGCCCGTACCTCAGCTGGTTAACTCAGAACAGGATATAAGGTGAGTTGTTGGGGGAAAAAAATGGATATGCGTTTTGCTGTGCGAGCGTTGTAATTTGCCAGGCTGCTTGTGAGTGGCGATCCACGTACACAAAACCACAAGCCTCTTCGGGTAATTAGAAAGTCGTGACATCCCAGCCAACATTTGGACTCAAACTATCTGTCGTCTAATTAATTAACTTCTGCAACTACGCAGAAACCACATTCTGAAGATTGTAATAATGAAAAGCGACTTTCCGCTTTTGGAATTCAACAAATCCTTATGACAACTTTTACCGCAAGTAAAGGATATTACTCTGCAGAATTAATTTAACTTCTTTGTGTGGTGTACAGTTTCAAGAGGTTTATTAGAAAACTATTTGAATGGCTAGAGCTTCCCCTTTTGGGCTGCTCTTCTTGTCTGCCTTAACTTATCCTGCTTTTAGGCAAGAGCAATAATTTGAACATTACCATAACTATGGAATGCCCTTCAGGAACTTTAACAACCAAATGCATGGGACAGAGCTGTGCTTGAGAAGTTACAAGCGTTTTTAGTTGGGAAAATTTTATTTATTCAAACTTTGAACCCCTCACATTGTAATATAATGTTATGTTATAAGGTATAATGAAAGTCGCTGTCCATATGGACGAGTTTATTAAATTTACCAATTTGCGAATATAAACTGTGCTGTATCACAGTTCTGTGAAATTGTATGTAAGAATCTAAGGTCTTGTTATCTTAAAATAAAATCCTCGCTGCATTACTTAAAAAAAGGAATTTCAAGAGTCTTCCATTTAAATCAGTAAATACTTGTACGAATGTAAAAGGTGAAGGTAAAGTGATCCCGTTACAGGCCCGATGTGGCCCAGAGGGTGGGTAGAGGTATAGCTCTACTCTTCCATGACCACGGCACTAGAAGGGGGTGAGTGGTCAGCAGCACGCCCCGGCCGCACTTTACCCCCGGGAAAGACCCGGTAACCATCGTATGAATGTAATGTAATGATATTTTATTACAAGTGTCGTGCCTTGAGACACAAAATATCAGTCCGTTGACAGTACTTTTATATTTCACACAATTGCATAAAATGGCAGTGGGGAACTGTTTGTAACAGAAGCTGAAATTTGTCCCTGTACAGAATCCATTTTCGTCGAAGAATTGTAAGAAAATTACTTATTGCATGAAGGTTGTTTTTAGAGGAGCTTTTACGTACGTTATTCGGAAAGTAAGTACCGTTTGCGCATATCTCTCGCGCATCACCGAGACTGTCACTTCCTCTATCAATTGAGAAGCCACAGACGCCATTTCGTGAAATTCTTGTTATGTTTATGTTTATTCCTGTAAGTTAAACATGTTTAAAACAATTGAAGGGGCCGCCGACTGTGAAATACAGTCTGTAATTCGTTTTTTGAATGCTAGGAATGTGCTACCAAGTGAGATTCATCACTAGATCTGTCAAGTGTATGGTGACATTGCGATGAGTGATGGAATGGTTAGGAATTGGGTTCGGATGTTCAATGAAGGACGAGAGAATGTGCACGATGAGGCGCGAAGTTGGCGTCCATCTTTGGTGAATGATGATTTTTGTGCGTAAGGTCAACGAAAAATTGCGTGACGACAGACGTTTCACAATTTCTGATTTGTCCCTGCACTTTCCTCAGATTTCAAGGATTCTACCCTATGACATTGCCAGTAGTGGCTAACATCGCAGGCGGCCACATTCTATGATGAGGGTATACAAAAACTTGTGCCCCGCTAAGATAGGTGCCTCAATAATGGCGGCGAATATGTGGAAAAATAGTTTGAAGAATGTAGAATCTGATAACAATAAAATTTTATACGAAATCTTAATCGATTTTTTTACAGCGAAACGTTACTTTCTGAATAAGCCTCGTAATATGATGGAACGTTATCAAATGTCTGGATTTTAGATTATATATTTATGGACTCGAATTTAAGTTTATTTTCTGGCCAGTTGGTGCTGTAAACCCGCATACACGTAGTGAATGTTTGAAAATGACTGAACGTGTTGTCCTTAAGTGTGAATATATTGGCAGAATCTAATTCTTTGTCAAGATGATATCTTATTGCATTGCCACATACAGCATGTCCGTTTTATCGTTTGATTACTGCAGCTTATCTCACAGGAAGCCTGATTTCGTCAGGAATCTAGAGAAATCCGAGATTCTGCTGTGAAAAGGACAATTTGAACTGAAGTGAAAAAATGTGCTCGAGCTTCCCGATAGTTTCAGGCTTTCTACACGATATTTCGTGACAGCTGCCATGTTCAAGAACGCATTAAAATGGAAACGTTGTATGATGAACATTGCCCTTAATAGCGTTTGGTTGTGCACATAAAAGTTTTTTTTTTTTAATTTCATCTGGTGACGGAGAGAGAACCTTTGTTCGAAAACTTCTGTTTCTATAAACAAAAGGATGAGAAGGACATTGTCCATTTTGTGTGTCATTCTGGACAAGTTGAATTGAAAGTATCAAAGTAAGATGACAGCGAGGTAATAGAATTTATTTTATTCAAATACGACTTACGCTTATTTTAATATGGCATTTAAAACTTTGTTTTATAGGTCAATTTGTATCAGAAAAGAGAGGCTATGACACCAGAACCGACCGAATAACAACACAGGATTTTTGAGGGTTTTTTTGACCGTGCATCTTCCTCGTGAAATAATGCGAAATGCCAGCTTAATGCGAGGTAATTTTATTCATGTATTTTTAGCTCTACATATTTCGGGCGCATATGCCCATCATCAGCAGATGTTGAGTTGCAGTGTATGGTTTTCTGCACCATGTTTGTGGATGGATGGTGGTCTTGAGAGCCGCTGCGTAGGTCGGTGCATGGCACCGTCCGCAAGACCTACGCAGCGGCTCTCAAGACCACCATCCATCCACAAACATGGTGCAGAAAATCATACACTGCAACTCAACATCTAATGCTGCTGATGATGGGCATATGCGCCCGAAACATGTAGAGCTAAGAATACATGAATAAAATTACCTCGTTGCATCAAGCTGGCATTTCGTATTATTTCACGAGGATATTTTATTTAGTGTTTTTCAGGCGAATTAGACGAAATAGCTCTCGTTTTAAAGTGTTTACCTGGTGGCAGGGTAAGGGCTTCCAATTGCATACAGAAATATGGAATTTTGTCTTCAGTACTTCAACAACGGCTAATAGTTCCTTCCAAACTCTTAGTTAGTGGGTGCTGGGAGCTCTTTTTTCTGAGACGAAAGGGTCGAAGAATGACAATGACAGCTAGCTAGCTAGAGGAAATTTACCCCTAATCTCACATGTACGCTTTCACGGCACGGGCACAATGTTTTCTGCTTTACTTTCCTCTTACCGAGTAACTTAACTTTTTGAAATTAGAGACCCTATCTCTTCTATTTTGTGTCATATTGAAACTTCTGTATGCAACAGTTGCATCGTCATGAGAAACAGTAGAATTTGAGTGGTTCCTAAATTTCTTCTTTTTTTGTTTGTTTTTTTTCTTTGTTTCTTCCTTCTGTCCTTCCTATTATTTATTGCATATTAAATAACACGTTCAATAGATAAGACTAAATAACGTCTAATAATTGGAGGATCAATGAATCGGATTTTGAAAAATGTGGAGGAAATTTGTCATCGCGTAATTTAGAGTAGGGTTACGAACCGGGAGTTTGGCTTGCAGAACCGAGGAACACCACCAGACGCGTGAATAAGTTTAGTCGGCGTCTGGGCCGAAATTTCAAAGGTGAAACTCCAGAAAAAAAGTAATTTTCCTGTCGGTTGAGCGAAGGCTTCTACATACAGTGTGCTCAATATGTGATGTGTTGTGTAGACACAGTAGTCCAAGAGAATTAACAAGAAAAATCCTATCGACTGCTTAGAGACTTCTGAGGTCTATTTCTTGGGGGATGATTTTAGATGTCCAAATAAACACATGCGAAATTTTAGTCACAACCATTCAAATATGCGTGCTGATATGCTGAAGTGTGTGATCCGTGACAGTTTGATGATATGATTAGGGTTCAGGGAAGTACTTTGCACTAAGTTGAGTGAATGAGGTTAATTCCAGGCACGAACAAAAACATACTAGAAACTATATAAAGTACTTTCTTACCAAGGTGTTGTTTACCTTTTGTACATGCTGTATTTTAAGATGTCTTGTGTGTATTGTTGTAGTTGTCTTGTGTGTATTGTTGAACAAAAACATACTAGAAACTATATAAAGTACTTTCTTACCTTGGTGTTGTTTACCTTTTGTACATGCTGTATTTTAAGATGTCTTGTGTTTATTGTTGTAGTTGTCTTGTGTGTATTGTTGTCATCTTATGTGTATTCGCTGTACTATATTTGTATTGCTGTTTTTACTTTAGATGCCGGAATGCTGGCTAGAAGTCAGTATTCGGAAGGTCCTGCGATCGGTCACATCGACACCGGTTTTTCTTGGTTTCCCTCGGTCTATAAGCAAATACTGAGATGGTTCCCAAGATTCCAAGTTGCCACTACATGCTTCTCATGTAGCCCTCGTGAATTAAATTTATTAGTAACCAATTTCATATTTTGTACACATGTAAAATAACCACTGCCACCGGGTGACTACTCAATTGCAGTTAATAATAATAATAATAATTATTATTATTATATTCGGTGCCATGTCCAGACCAGTTGCTAGGCGTATTTAACATCCTGGCCACAGGGTAAGGTAAAGGGTAAAGGTAACGTTTGCCCTAGAACAGGCCACGAAGGCCCAGGGGGGAAGTAGAGGTATAGCTCTACTCTTTCCCCAACCTGGGCGCTAGATGGGAGTGGGTGGTCAACGTCACGGCCCGGCCCGGCCGCTTTACCCCCGGGAAGGACCCCGTGCTTATTGTGTAGTAGGCTGGATGGACACCAGGGCCGGTCTGGACGGGTGCGGAAAATCTCGCCCCCGCCGGGATTCGATCCCCAGACTGTCCAGACTGTAGCCAGTCGCTATACCGATTGCGCTACCCCGGTCCAACCTGTCCAGAGGGTACCGGGTGCTAATTACAAAGCAGTAAAATTGCAGTACCTTAAAATTAAGTGTCATTGCCAGAAGTACTTTGATTTTTCTCTCAACGCCTCTCCAATTTGGGCTTTAATGAGATCCTGCTTTTGCAGAGGGACGAGTTTCTTGTTCCCTCAGTATATGAGAACTTCGTAAATCGAAACAGGATTAAATTTTGTGGGATATTAAGAGTCTACAAGCGGTGTATCAGAATCTATTTACATTTTCACCCAACCTAAGGGCCATTTTTAAAACCAACATTAGTAAGCGGGTTGAGTAGTAGTTAAATTGCAGTTATAACGGCGGCCCTTCTCTTTCCAAACAAAGCAATTGTCACGCCACGTACAGTTCATGCTATGTGAAAGTTTGTATCAGGAAATGAAGTTTTCTAACAACTTGGACATTCACTCTAAGTACACTCCTACACGTTTCATTTCGGTAATATCATCGTTTCATAAGTACGACGCAGTCAGTATCGAAGGCCTTTGAACTGGGCTCTGTAAAATGTTCAGTTACTCTAATAACATCTTACAGACTTGATTTATTCGTGTTTAAATATTTTGTTACAAATAAGAGTGGGTTAATCTCATATTATTTTTTTGTAGCTGACTTTCTCTTTTCGCTAATAACGGGTCACTAAGGAGTCAATACCCGCACCCGTGTTGGCGTGACTGACCTGCCCGTTCATCGACAACCCCCTCCCTGAGAAACAACCCCAAGTCATGCAACGTTTCCTACCTTTCAAATGGTCACGTGACGTATGGAAAGGGGGCGTTGTCGAAAGTTGACGCCAGACGTAGAGGCGCCCCTTTATATGACTCCACGGAGACAGGATCAGATGCCAATCTGTCTCTCCTTCCTTTTCCCAAGTTCCAGTACGCGTGACGTCGATTTAGCAGCTGTTATGTTACTATTATATTATGTTATTTGTAATGCTAACAAAAAGAACAAAGTAAAAAAAAAGTTGGTAAAGAATAGACTAACCCAATTCTCTTTCGGGTTGTAGACCATTGCTTGAAGAACATTTTCAGATTTCGGAGCACCTGGACGTCATTATGCCGTCTGTGTAATTGCTTTTTCTATGCCATCATTTGAACCATAGACGGACGTTTTCTAAATAATGTATATAAAAGTGAGAAAACTGTATTTGTTTGATTTAATTATTTTGCGAATTTGGAAAACATTGCCATTGATTGGTTTTAGCGACAAACAACACAGTCTAGCTGGCAGAGCGCCGGTTTTGGACGGGGGTATATTTCTGAAACCACTGGTATAATAAGTTTTTACATTTCCTATTCCATGCATTATGATTCAGTCATTACGCTGGCATATTAACCTTACGCATTTTGTTTTTAATGATTAGCTAGGTGCAATAAACAAGTATGGTTTTTCATGATACTAGTCGTTATCTGTACTTTTACTTCTTTGTGTTTAATTTTTTCCACAGTTTTTCTACTAAATTTTGATTATTGATGTGGTTTTCCTGGAGTGCTTTTTATAAGCCAGATGGGAAATTGAATTCGTTTTTCTGGTCTGACAGCTGTGATATCATACGCTAATAAAGACACTTTAATCGGGGTGTTTGAAACTGTTTGCTGTGTTCTGCTGTGTCACTCGCGCGCTGCTGAACGAGTGCAGTCGTACTGAACAAAAACTGACATGTCACATTTATATTATTATATTCCAATCAGCGTTTCAAAACTAGGTCGGATGTAACTTCATTTGTTGGGTTGGATAGGTAACTTAACTGTTTTTGGGCGATTTGCTTGAACGTTTATAATGAATTGGTCGAGATCATTTTAATTGTGTTGATTGCGCGACGAGCAAGAAGCATTCAGTGCTTAAAACAGTGGATCATCACAGCCATACCAAAGTAATGATAGAATTGGTCTATGAACGAAGCTTGAAATTCTGTGTTCAGTTGAGGAATCGTCTCTAACTTGTCAACATTGTAAGTTTTCTAATTATAAGGGGTTCAAAATTATCACATTGTATCCGGTTTTATTACAATATTTCAGTAAATTAACTTATGTGTAAGCTGATGCATGCATGCATGCGTGTATGTATGTATGTATGTATGTATGTATGTATGTATGTA
>Ga0123355_10016325_pt1 | contig 11698 bp, 11 predicted proteins | sample TergutEmb28metaG_3_FD_89872 | JGI IMG/M metagenome (GOLD analysis project Ga0123355, IMG submission 89872) | Embiratermes neotenicus P1 segment gut microbial communities from Petit-Saut dam, French Guiana - Emb289 P1 | ecosystem: Host-associated > Arthropoda: Insects > Digestive system > Gut ...
ACGCACACCTAGCCACTGCTCCACAACACATTCCCACACAACATGATATGCTGCCACAACACCTCGTTTGCAAATACGAATTGAATTGTGAATACTGTAATATAACTTTAGCAAGGAACAATGATGATCTGAAAAGATCGAAATATGTCGGAGTGTTTTAAAGTGTTTTAAAAGTGGTTTATATGAGATTGTATGTGCATTCGTTGGTTGATAAATTGAAGTGATTCTGTGAAAATGCACGGTGCTACAATAAGATTCACTTAAGAGGTTTTTAAAATAAATACAAAGTGGGCCAAATGTAGGTATACAGTATTATAGAGTATAGTATTAATTACTGTATACCTACTTTTGGCCCACACTGTAGCTATAGGCCTACAGAAGACTGCCACTTGTACGTCCATGCCTAACCTCCCAATGGACAAACTGCACATTTTCACCTCCTAACTCTTCTTGTCTCATCCTGATGACGATGAACGTAGGTAGACCTCCACAATAAACATTGTAATGCTGATCAGATTTTAAGCCATGTCTGCTATTGATGTTACTAAGAAGTGGTCGTAAGGTGCTCCAAAGATTCCCCCGCACTTTCTAAAGCTTTTATCAAAGCAGATACTTAAGGGCTGAAATATGGGACCAAGATCTTACTCTCCACTTTCGTGATCTTCTCAGTTCACTCGAATTTAGGGTTCGCTAGTAGGAAGCCGTAGGCCGGGTAGCTCAGTCGGTATAGCGACTAGCTACGGGCTGGACGGTCCGGGGATCGAATTCCGGTGGAGGCGAGATTTTCCGCAACTGTCCAGACCGGCCCTGGGGCCCACCCAGCCTCCTGTACAATGGGTACCGGGTCTTTCCCGGGGGTAAAGAGCGGCAGGGGCGTGACGCTGACCCCTCACCCCTTCTAGTGCCATGGTTAAGAAAGAGTAGAACTATACCTCTACTCTCCCTATGGGCCGTACGGTCTGTACAGAGCCTCAGTGCCTGTACAAGGGTGCACTTTACCTTTTACCTTTTAGTAGGAAGCCAATCACTGCCGCTTCATTTCACGCTCTGTAAACATAAAGACAGCAGCATACCGTTACACACACATATTTTGTACTACATGCACTTAGCACATTTCCTCTCTCCAGTCCTTTAAATTGTATTAGCTTGTCACTTGTTACATGCTTCATCCAATGCTGTTCTTCGTTTGGCACTTGATATATACCTTAACTACAAAACAAGCTGCCTGTCTGTAAAGAACCTGGAAGAGTTCGTCATTACAACAGTCCGCAGTTTGAATAAGTCAGTGGCACGTTCAGTACATCCACAAAATCTGACCTCCGAAATTGTGCCTCCCATTTGGCCTGATATTACTGGATGACAGTCTTTCGGTTATCATTTCAGCGAAAGTGTTTCAAATATACGAGCTGGCTAGCACAACGACAGAACGCGAGGTTTAAGATGAGCAGGAGGGGTGTAATGAGGAGAGAGAATCGAGTATTCTTGCTCTAGGCATAATTCAACATCACGAAAAAAAAAAAGTTTTCTCCCCTTAAAATAAAGTACATCTTAAATAAAGTTCGACCCTAAACAAATGAATGTGCGGATTTGAAGTCGGCGATGAACATCAGGAACATTTAGATCTGTGTGTGTGTGCGTGTGTGTTTGGGATTATCAGTGTCTCTTTATCTACAAGGATGCATCAGGAGCTAAGGAAGTTGAAGAAGAAGAAAAAAAAAAGAAAAAGAAGATGAAGAGAAAGAAGACAATAATAAGAAGAAGACGGAGCTAATTCATTGGAGAAACACAGGAAGACAATAAGAAAAGGAAAGGATTGACTAACATCTTAGTATATCTCCTCAGTACTCTGTGTACGAGTTGGTCTGCCTTGAAAAGACAGAACAGAACAGAACATGTGATGATTTCGAGCCCTTAAGGACCCAATATAAGTAGGCCCTTTTATAAACAGGCCCATTGTGCCCCTTAATCTCTGACGTTTTCCCCTAGGGGGGCGAGAAACCTTATCCAAATCCTACAGCCTAATTAAAGGTCAGGATTATCTTGGATGAGCCCAGGTTACCCGAGCCCAGAGAGAAATATCTCTCAGATTGTTGTGACAAAAAAGAAGGGCCACAAACCCTGCAAGGTATAAGAATATACCAGTAGATGCTCCAGCCCAATAAGCATATTGGCCGAGCCCTCCCTTACTAAGCGCCTTAGGTTCCCCTAATGGAGCCCTGTAAAAGAAATTATCCGTTTCCAGCGCCTTTCATTTCATGTCTCTCGGAGTCCTCAGTATAGAAGCCCTACCTCCCTGTTCCCGTTACGGAGCCTGTACAAGGAAACCATGATTCATATCCACGGCCTTCCTTGACAAGTCTCTCGGGTTCCCCAGTAACGAAACCCCTTCCAGGCTCTCCTTACGAAGCCACGGCATGGAGATAGATGCTCGATCTCCAAAGCCTTCCTTGACGTAACTTCCAGAGACCTCAGTACAGGATCCCTCCCCCAGATTCCCCTCACAGAACTTAGAGACAGAGACAGATAGAGACGATCCGTTCCCAGAGCCTTCTCTTACCTGTCTCTCAAAGTCCCCGATAAAAGTGCCCCACTCTTCAGGTTCCCTAATAGGGCCCCTACGGAGAGAGATGTCCGTCACCAGAGCCTTCTTTTACGTATTCTCCAGAGTTCCTAGTAGAGGATCCCTCCTTTCAGGTTCCCCTGGCAGAGCTCCCATAGAGAGAGAGAGAGAGAGAGAGAGAGTGAGAAAGAGAGAGAACCGCTTTGAAAATGACAAGGCTAAGAGACACATCAATACAAGAGCAACATACATTTAAGCACTCCTTCGCTTCACTTCTTAATCTCACATTTGCTTCTACCTTATGTTACTCTTTTTAGCACATGTCGCCCTATTTCTTTACTTTGATTTCGTGCTGTGTTAAAACTGTAAATTAACTAACACATGTGTAATCAAGCTGTCGCAGTTTCGAGCACAGAATCTCCACCCGTGTTCAGATGGTGGATATTGCACCACAACGGCATAACATACACAGTCAATCATAAGCCACTTCCTATTCATATGTACGAAATATGAATTGCCGCGTCTACAGCCAGGCGTGTCTTCCCAACCGAACCTTCCGTAGTCGCATTTATTAACTTGTAGGTAAGACAAGCAGCAGCCCTGCGTGGTAATTATTGCCCCGAGGGATGTTGATATAAATAAGCAGTTTACTTTGTCATCCGGGTGCCACGACAAGGTAACCGCAGCAGTAATATATTCTGCTAATGGATTCTGCAGAAGCTCGTCGACCGAGCTCAAAGTGAAGACGGTGAGTGTTTCTGGCTACAGCGCCTGGAGAGCAGACAGGTTTCCCGCGGGTTGTGTGTTGTATGTGCAGAACCGTACCTGCCTAAACGCCTGTTATAGGATATGTATTGTGACGCAATACGTAACATAAATTAGGGGATGTTTAGCACACGTGCCGGAGGAACTATTACAGTTATCGTCGCGCAAAGAGGGTAATTTGAATGAATAGAGTCTTATAATTTACAATGTTTGCATTATGGTGTATCACATCTTATTAGTAACCCGATGCAAATTCGTTTCGGAAGCAGTGTTGTTGCTGTTATTATTATTGTTATTATTATTATTAAATTTATAAAGCTTCAAGAAGAACTAAATGGAGTAATTGAAGAACTTTTAGAAGAAGATGAGATGAATATAACAGATATAAACAACCTGATATACGCTGCAGCCATAATAATAATTATTATTATTAGTAGTAGTAGTAGTAGTAGTAGTAGTAGTAGTGTGTTTTTCGTAGTGTAGCTACGATGTTGCCACAGTATCGCACATCGTAAGATTACGGATGACGGTGACGGCCCGCAGCTATGGAGCCAGCCTGCAAATATAAGCACAGTGAATATGCATTTGCGGATAGCCGACAAAAGGCTGTCCTCCAGACCGGTTTTGGGCTTGCCAATAACGACCCTTCTCCGTAACTAAACATCGTGTCGGTAATATAATGTACGTATAAGTACCGGGAACAGATTGATGTAAAGATATAAGAAATGGAAATTGAAGCTGAGTACGGGAAAGTTAGTCAGAACAAAAGCGGTGCAGAACCAGCAGATGATTACCACATTTGTCTACGTAAACTGCAATACATATATATATATATATACAGGGTATTTGAACAGAGTTCTTAGAATTATATTTATACACTTGGGCGTTTCCTAACGCTACAAGCAGAAATACATCTATAAATCGCTGGGTACTGATCAAATTCAAGCAGAACTGATCACAAAAGGAAATACGCTTTCTAAGATGCAAAGACATAATCATTTTGTTTGGATACGGAGGAAATGTCAAAGCAGCGGAAGGGATAGTACTGCACCATTTATGGAGTTTGTGATTATGCTAAATGTAACAATTGTGGAGGAATATTGCCTTAGCCACACAGTCTAAAGAATGTCAACCGACATTATTCTGGGAAACATTACACAGTAAACGAAACCAACTAAATCCACTAAGCAGAGTCATTGTTGAGAAATTAGTTACTAGTGACGTATTTACTCAAGATGTACAACGCCATTAACGGAAATAGAATGTTCATTACCAAGTTCACACAAATTTTCGACGGTAAATTCGATACGTAATGGAAATTAGTGAGGATTTTGACAAAACCCGAGATTAACTGACAGTCACGCACTCTATCTTCGTCAGACACTAAAGAAGAACCGGCATTGCAGTGGAATGGTGGATCTACACTAGTTTTTCCAGTAAGCCTGTGACTTAGGGAAGAGCAGCATGCTGCCACAGCACCCTGTTAATACAAGGGAATTAATTAGTGAGTGTTTTTAAATTGTGACTTTAGCAAGAAACAGCTTAGCTCCCTGAAGATTATCTTAGGATCGAAACATGATGGAGCGATTTTAAGTGTTTTAATATGAAATTTTATGTAAGTGCATTAGTTGGTATGTTATTAAAGTGACTCTACGAAATTCACGGTGCAACAATAAAGAAAAGGAGTGTAATTAAAAGCTATGTGCCAGCTTCTGTTTAATACTGAAAACATTCACTTATTATGACAGTATATATCTAATTACTATTATGCATACACACAATTTCTATTATACATTTCCCACGCCCAGCTGTGGATATGCTACGCTACACTATTCAACCACAACTTTATGTTAGCCTTGACAGCTTCGAAAGGAGTTGCTAGCAGTTGGCCCACAGTATAGCGCCCAACTTGAGCTACTCTTGCTCTGAGATATTTTCTCGGCAAGTAGACAAAGAGATATATGACAATAGACATCCGATAAGAATCACAATCGGAAGACATTCTCCATCAGACAGGAAGACATAGAGGCAGATTGTGCAACATATGCAAGTGAAATGGAGCGAAAGAGCTAGCGGTTCCGGCAACCAGGTGGGTCTCAGAGAGACATTCACAGTTGAACTGGCCGTACTGCGACGGCCTCCCAGAAGCAATGCCGAGACAGGCCACGAACGCCTTCTTGCAAATTCTTTCATACAATTCAGGCTCATCTTTGCATTCGCTCAGATGTTATATAACTTTGGTAGGTGGAACAGCGTTGTAATCTTCATATCCAAAGAACACAAATCCTTCTCTCTGACGCACATGAAAGCTCTTGACCTATTGCATGCGGGCGTGGTTCGCGGAAGTTGCGCGGGTGCCCCGTAGCGGATTCTGTTTAGTGCAGCTGATAAATGTTATTGACACGGTAAAAGGAAAAATCGCTCCGTGTAGAATATTTGCGTTTCTGTCCGTCTGAAACCCCGTATCAGCGCCTAAGGACTTTCAGAGACGTGTCGTTAATTAGGTGTTGGAGGCAATGAACTGGCCGGGAAATTCCTACCTTCAGCCATGTTGATCCATAACAAAGCCTAGTTTACACAAAACCATAATAGGATTCTTTAATTTGTACCACAATTTGTTGTAGGTTTCTTTGAAATTCAATATGAGACTTCCAATAGGGTAATCATAAAGTCATATTTTCAACTATATTAATCCATAAAAAAGCCTAATTTAAATATAGTCACACATAGACGTTTTCGTACACTCCATAATCCATTTAACAAATTTTGATGAAGCTCTATACGTAAGATGTCTACTGGATATTTTGGGAATATCAATACCGATATACATACATATATATATATATACTTGTATGTGTGTGTGTGTGTGTGTGTATGTGTGTGTGTGTGAATACAACACAACTACAATATTCACACCAAAACCTCAATTTTCCATACTATAAACATATTTATTATACATCACTAAGATGTTACAATTTTCATATACCGCAACATATTTTAAGATTTCCAATAACATTCTATCAACATCCGCCCTCATAAACCAGTAAGTTTCTCCTTTGGGAATGTGTACTTACTTTTTAATCCTTCAACTTATTTTAATAAACAATTTCATTATATATATATATATGTGTGTGTGTGCGTGTGTGTGTGTGTGTGTGTGTGTGTGTGTGTGTAAAATTCAGAACTCAATCACGTAACACCAATCAAAGTAGCTGAATACTAATTTACGTTCGTTTACCTTCTGAAGGGTCTGAAAATGACCGCAAGAGTTGAAACATACAGTCTCATGTGAATAGACACCAACTACATACCCAGAGTTGTGTAGACGTAAATATTAACGATATTTAATCAATTAATTTCCACATAAAGGAAAGCATAGCATCCACCTATTTTGTAAGTAGTATCGACAGGCTATTAAGCGAGAGACAAAGACAGACGGAGACAGAAACTTAGAAATCAAAACCCAGATCGAGCTGTAAACCAAGACAAATGTGTGGCAAATAATACAGAACTTAAGATTTACGTTTATTTAGCGGTATATAAATTACGATTAAAACTGCTGAAAACTTGGTGTTAGCAGGCACATTAAAATTCTGTAACTCAGCAAATAAATTTATTTAATTGTTCACTTACCGAATGGCATAATTAGTAAGATAATATTAAAGTGGGCATTAAGGTGCTGTATTATGACAAGGTAAACTGTATTGAACAGGCTCAAACTTGGTCCACAGGTGGACTTTTTAAACACAATAATAAGCCTCCCAGATTGATAGAAAGCAAGAAGAAGTTTCGTTATGATCTCAATAACTGTCGACTTCCTTGTAAAACGAAATTCGAAACTAAAGATTTAAATATAAATAAAACATTAGATTTTTTCTTACGAAAATATTTCGTGACTAGATGAAATAAGTGAAAATGGGTTCCAGCATTTTCCTAAGTGCCGATAGTAACGAAATTTCAAGAAAACTTTCATCTGTTTTTAAATGAAAACTGTGTTCCAGAGATAGGTACGTTTTCTACATATTAAACTGTGGCTAGCTTCAGTCTGTATACAGGCTCAGATACAGCAGACCATTTCTTGGTGAAGAGAGGGTTGGCAACAGACAGATATAAGATGGTTCCTTGCAGAGTCATTAATTAGGCAATGCTAGGTACTTGTAGCTAATGTAGGTAGTGTGTCAGAGACGGTGTTTAGAATCATAACAGAGATACACAGAGTTGACAACCAGGTGTGGGTAATGGAGACTGTAAGATGGCGAGGCGAGGTGAGGCGAAGAAAACCGAGCTAATGGATGCTGCAACTCTGTCTTCTTGAGGGGACTTAATGCGCTGCTCCTACCGAAGAAAGCCAACATGCAGAACTAACAGCGTGCGAATTACATTCCTCCAGGTTAGAGACCGTACTGTTGTTTATAGTGGATAATTTAGTAGGTCAAGTTATTCCTGCAGATTTCAGTAAACTCACGATAAATACGTACCAACGAAATACTCGGGTATGAGATATACATACCCTTCATAGTTTTTTCTGTTCCTAAGATTGTTTCTGTACTGTATTTGCTCAGAATAAACACAATTTACTTAACAGACGAAACTGACCAAAAGTGAACATAGAATTGTGTGCCTCAAATCTTCCCTCATAGCTAGAAAGCCAAGTTTCGAATCCGCACTAAATACAGATATGTCACAGATCTATGTGCTTAAATCTTCAGGTATTTACATAAAACAATGGAGAACACAATATTCTGAACTGAATAACGACAGGCATTTACACAAACTGATGTACTCTGTAAGGTTAATTTAAAAGATCACACCGAAAAAATGTGCACAAGGCATGGAGATTAACTTCCACATCATATTATGCAACATTAATGCTCTAAGTCCGGATCGGTCTGAGTGTTTCTATGTTTGTTGTGATCAACAGAAACCTTATTTTACAACACACGGCATTACCACACATATCCTCCACCTTTCATCACCATTGTTCTTGAAATTGATTTATTGCTGATACACCCAGAGTTGATTCACACACAGATGGTACACAGCGTGATGTCTGCATGCTTTCAGTCCTTTAAATATGCACCGCGTAACAAAAGTTACAGAAAAATGAGAGATTTTGCGGTATTTCACGTAATTTATGTAATGCGAAGGTTATGGTAAATAACTCCTATTCCATTTGCGTGGAGAGTAACAAAAATATTGGATGTACAATAGGACCAGAACTAAATGCACCAAAAATTTTGAGTACAAACTTGTTTCCAAGTGTCATACAAATTTCGCACAGTAGTAGAATTTTGGATTTGAAACACAAGAACGACAAAACAAACACAATATTCATGTTAAGCGTTCACGTTGTGCATTTCTTACCTTCGACTCCTGCAAAACATAAGGCATTCAGTACCGGGGGTAGAAAAAATTTGCTAGCCCACTGACGGTTCCCAGTTTTTTGAAGGCACTGTGTCAAATGCAAAGATTATAGCTCGAAACGGAGAAACAGGATATTCGTGAATAATTTTTGGCGAAAACCTCGTAGAAAGCAGCTAATAAAACCACAGAAAAAGGGGTGGAATTTCGTTGTTTGGAAGTTTCTAAACAATTCCTTATTCAGATAGCTCTTTGGTTTAATTAGTTACTTAGTTCTTTAGTTAGTCTATCACTCATTCAATCGATCGGCCTTTTAGGTATTTTTTAGTTGGTAGGTTATTTAGTTGGTTGGTTTGTTGGTTGGTTGGTCAGTCCGGCAGACAGTCGGTTAGTTAGTTAGTTAATTAATTAATTTGTTTGTTTGTTGGTTGGTTGGTTGGTTGGTTGGTTGGTTGGTTGGTTGGTTGTTTGGTTGGTTGTTTGGTTGTTTGGTTGGTTTATTGGTTGGTAGGTTGGTTGGTTGGTTTATTGGTTGGTTGGTTAGTTGGTTGGTTGGTTGGTTAGTAGACAGGCCTCTAAATTCCATGAAATGTGGGCACAAAAACTGACCGAGGACCGTAGGAGGTACCAAGTCTGTCATGTTTCACAGACGGAGAGTGTCTACTTTTTCGAGTGACTGTTTCATCGGAAACAAAGTGTTGGCCGTGGGGCTCACAAAGCACGCGATGTTTTAAGTGAGAGGCTCCACAGGGGAGGTTTCATTAGGTAACCTGACGGATGTTGCCGCAGGGGGTTGCAACTGTGTGACATGGGCGGTAATGGCAGGAATTAATCACAACGTGGGACATTGTCACGCAGATGGGACCTCCCCAACACATGTTCATCAGGTTCCTGCCACCCGCAACTTCACTTCAGCACGTTGCCACTTGGCTGTGACCATTCGCAAGTCTCATCCCTAAAACTAATAAAGAATTTCGGTAAAATTTTGTATATAATACCTTTACAAATTACTTGGACCCAGGAGAAATGTAGTAACAGAAGACGGTAAGAAAAAATACCATGTAGTGAGGAGTGTCGCACTTTACTTGCCTACTACTTAACCTAACAAATATGACGAATAACTCAAGGAGGACACGGAAGGAACATGTAGCACGCATAGGCAAACAATAAATAGACACAAAATTCTGGCATGAAAGCTACGAACAAATCATTTCGAAGTCTGTTTTTGCACCGTACATTGTAATATAATTATACAACATAAACCAACAAAATGCAAATTTTTTAAACTAATAGTTTAATTTATAATGTCTTCTAAATGTTTCGAACCCGATGGTTCATCTTCTGGATGACGGTTGTACATACAGGTATGGTATAGTGTGTCACAAATTAAAATATTAGTATAGAAAAGGTACATTTTTGGAGCTTATATTGTATAATTATTTCGAAGATCTAGGTAGAGAATGGAACATATTGTTAAAATTATTTTAAATAAACAGATGTTCAAAATGGTAAGACGAAAAAAAATCTCAAGTTTTAATTAGGTTGAAAAGGAGGGAATTATAAAATTATATTTTATTTTACAGATATTATGTCATTTGTTTTGGTGAAGAGGTGCAGCACCAATAACTCTGAACAGACTTCTGCCAACATCACCAGGGTAAATGACCTTGAAAACATATGTAGCATATTGTATCGGACTGTTGGTGCCTATCGGGGAAACTACACGTTGTCCTGTGGGATGAGGCAGTAATCGTTACAGTCACTGCCCTTAGGAACCCAACGCTCACAGCAAATATCTTGTCTGCCTAAATAAGTATTCACTGCCCAAGGACCAACTGTGTGTAACGGAGCACTGTGGATCGCAGTCCGCGAACCCACAAACATAATTTGCTCACACAAAAAAAAGTGAAACATAATAAAAAATACAAATACCAATAACGCCTGTCACTTCATATAAGGCATTTTTTCCTCCGAAAAAGTTATTCTTGTTGTTGGTGTTATAAATATACCGTATCATTAATTTCTTATTAAAACTGAAGATATTTATGTCATCCATATTCCTTGCAATCGACTGACTACACAATACTTAATCCAAACAGCTGCATGTGTAAACATAAATAATTCCTTGTTATCTTCTGGTTCTCCTCCTACATGTTTCGGTCTCTGTAGCCCATCTTCAGGGACGTAATTTACATAGGAATAAAATTATGATAAGTGCTGCCTAATGTGTGAATACATGAAGCTCAAATGAAATAAAATGTTGTTAAAATGTACATAATTTAGACTAATTTCAGACATTTTACTTTGCTTGATAATTTTATGTTTAGTTGCAGACAATCATCTACGTCATTATATTGCTCTTTATTCTAATGTTTTAACACCCTCCATTGTGTGCCGATGTTTGGACTAAAGTGGGCCACAGAGTACAGTGTCTGCATGCTAGTAAGTCTATTCCATTATATATATACACATACATAACTTATATACTTAAACCGTATATTCTCGAATCTAATCCGCACCCTTTTTACAGTTTCAGAGGGCTAAAAAATCAGATACGGATTAGAATCGCATGCGTATTAGATTCGCGGTCGTAAGCTGGATTTTGGAAAAATGCTAGAGCCGCTGTATGTGCCGTAAGAACAATACAATAATTTATTATTTTATTTATTATTTATAATATTATATAATATACTATATAATATATAATTTGTTATTCATCAGACTCGCCGTCATCACTCATAACTGAATCAGTCTGCCTTCTAGGCAAGGGACGGTTGAAGGAAAAGTGCGGATTAGAATCGCGAACTAACTTCTTTTTCGTTTAAGAAACCGGCAAAAACTTGTGCGGATTTGATTAGGGTGCGGATTAGATTCGAGAATATACGGCACGTGTATAATTACTGTATATACATAGTACACAATATATCATTTTGGTTTACTATCAGTTGTTTTTGATCAGCACTTGATATGAATATTAAAGTGTGAGACTTAAGACAGAGACACAATGACGAC
>Ga0123355_10016326_pt1 | contig 11698 bp, 4 predicted proteins | sample TergutEmb28metaG_3_FD_89872 | JGI IMG/M metagenome (GOLD analysis project Ga0123355, IMG submission 89872) | Embiratermes neotenicus P1 segment gut microbial communities from Petit-Saut dam, French Guiana - Emb289 P1 | ecosystem: Host-associated > Arthropoda: Insects > Digestive system > Gut ...
ATTTTAAGAAAATTTAGGCTGGGGCTAGATGTGCAAAGAAGAAAACCTGAACTTCTCAGTCCAATTCGAGAACCGAACTACGGCCCCCCCCCCCCCGGATACGACACGGAAACGCAAGACTGTCTACCACTAAGCTCAGTAGGAATACAGGCGTTTATTTGTGCGTCTAACTTAATTCCTCATTAGGTTTAAAGGCGTTCGTATGTTATAATTTTCTTTATTGAGCAAATAAATGTGTATCTTTCGAAGATGTTAACGAAGCTTGGTGACAAACATGATCTCAGCCACTGTGTAACCTTACCTATACTGTATAGATGAGCTTAGTGTTCTGCACTGAATCTTCTCCTAAAATCCAACTTTTTATGAACAATTCTTATTGTATGCGCAAGGCAGTTACTATTCTGACGTTAGGGCAGGCAACACCAAGTTCTCCATCGGGCAGTTATAATAATCTTGTTATTATATGATGTACCACACTGACTAATTAGAGCCGAGCATGTTGTAAGTCAATTAGCTTTGTGTGTAAGTACACGCTTTGTATGTAAGCCGAGAGATTTAGCCTGTATCAGAGGTGACACTGTACAACCGGTGCTAATTGGAGACTTACAGACCTACACATTACAGCCGCCCTCTTTTTCATACTTAATTTGTTTCCTTTAACCCATTACACATGGCAAAAAGAAACACCTACTCTAATGCTAGAATAAATCCATATACACTAATAACTGTATATAAGTGTTCAGTAGGATTCTCCGTATAAGCGGTTGTTATTTACCAAACAGTACTGACCTACATAATTCTAATGGACAAGCACTGTGTTTTGGTGAGGCAGGAGCAGAATTATCGTAATACATTCTTTAGACGAAATACAGCCTATCGAATGTTACTTATTATCTATTTATTAAGTTTTGAGACAACAGTTGATATATTACACGAATATTAAGTTATACAACTCATTTACGTTCTGTATAGGCTGCTCAATGTTTCCTAATTATCTCCTTTCCCATTATAGATTAGCTGACCGGCAGAATTTATATAACTTTACATTTTTTTACTTTGAATATTAATGGCGACATTAACCAATAGGACAGTCGGACGCCCATAGTGATAACTACTGTATTATCCTAATATCCTAAAAACTTCTAGGTCCATCCCAGTCGCCATATGTTAAAGGATTGGTAAAGAATTTAACGTTCAAACGCAGGTTACGTGGGACGTACATAATTCAGATTCATACAACAGAAACCCTTTCGGGTCCATTATTTGCCTTTTGTGTTTATCGACTTACTGCCATGTGTGGGCCGGGTAGCTCAATCGCTATAGCGACTGGCTACAGGCTGGACGGTCCGGGATCGAATCCTGTTGGGGACGAGAAATTCGGCCTCTTCCAGACTGGCCCTGGGGCCCACCCAGCCTCCTGTAAAAATTAGTACAGGGTCTTTCCAGGCAAAAAAAGCGGCCGGGGCGTACTGCTGGCCACTCACCCCCTTCTAGTGCCGCGGTCATGGAAGAGTAGAGCTAAACCTCTACACACCCTCTGGGCCACACCGGGCCTGTAACGGGATCACTTTACTTTTACCTTTACTTACTGCCATATACATCACGGTGTGCATTCTACAGCCGTCGTAACATAGGCCTGCACAGTTCTCTGGCTGGATTTAAAAAATTCCATACTCCATCTCTTTGACCCACTCGGATCACCTGTCGCTACTCTAAACTGTACAACTGTCACATCTAGGATTTGTATAATTTCCTCAGATTTGTCATTTCCAATCCCTACAAAACTCATGTTAATTTACTCGTTCATGCACATTCAAAATTTTTCTACGTGTTTAACATATCTTTGTTTTTTTTTTTAATCATCGATCGTGTTTCATAGCCATCATGTTTTTATATAAGAACTTTGAAAGAATGTCTAGAATACGTGCTTCATATAACCTTTTAGTAAGGGTAAGCTTCCTAGTCTTAACTGTTTTTGACTGGTTGTACTTACATGTGCCACCTGTAACATTAGGACACTGAATTTTGCCACAAAAGTTTCTTATTTTGTGTTCTGTATAAAACGCCTCATATTTACCTAAACAATATTAACTAATTCATTTTGAATCTATATCAATTCTACTCACTGTGAAGTAATAAAAGGATTATTGTGCGCTGACATTTTGGGTATTCACCAGTCTAATGAGCTGGCGCTATAAAATTAATAAGTTTATATAATTAGTCACAACGTGCTTTACAAAACCTAGACTGACGTAAGTCATTCATGTAGGCTATGTAACATTCTAAATAATAGCCCATAACGCATTCATGCTTAATGTATCCAACATAGCGGTATGTAAAAATAGGCCTATCTACATTTAAGAGAAACCGAGGCATTGGCCCAGGACAGATCCATCGCTTCGTCACGAAAGGTGCACTGCGATTGGCTGTGATTGCAAGATACACACCTATTCACTCAGCCAGCTGGGACTCAACAGCAAGACAGAATAATTGACTAACTGAATGACTGACTGACTAATTGGCCGTCAGTTGCAAAGTGACTTTAAATGGCCTGGCTTCGTTCCTCTCCAATTGCGACATGAATGTTAGTATTCCTGTCTTTTCCACCCATTGCGCAACAGGCGATACTGGACCAGGACATCCACACTGGCGAGCCTTCACGGTCACACTCAGATATTCCACATTTTATAGGAATCCTCTGGTTGAGTGATCAGCCTGCCACAGCGACCTCTACCTGACAACACACAACACTCACAAGACAGAGACATCGATGACCACTGGAGGATCCAAAACCGCAAACTCAGCAGGCGAGCGGCCATAGACCGCCCGGCCACTGGGATCGACAAGAAGTCCTCATTAACTTTATAGACGTAGCGTCAATGAGTCCTCAAAACACGATATCCATTACCAGCTGTACTGCTGTAAGCTATGTTTCACGAACACAAGGCGAATGATGGGTGGAACTAGGAGTGTGTGTAATGTGTTTCATGGAAACACAGCTTCTCTGAAATAACTACACACTAACTAAAATAATGGAAATTAAATAATAAGGTCACCAGAGACATGAGGAGTATGGCCGATGTCATGAAACAAGCAAGTTCCGATTGCTAATGTCGTAGTGCCTTATTATGCATCGTTGTTACCAAGCACGTGACAATACACGGAACTTGTGCCTACTGTAATAAGGCGTGTGCTTTCCGTCGACATTTAGTGCTGGATATACGTATAGACCTACACTAACATTTGTGGGACAAATTTAATTTCGGTACGTAACAGCCGTCTATGCTAATAGCCTAACATTTTTTAACCCACTGACCCGTCAATTCGCAATCCCGACTCCACATCCAATCCAGCTACATTCCCTGCAAACTTAAGACCTAAGGGTAAAAGTTTCATCTTTAAGGAAAATTAAGGAGTTTTTCCTTTAGCAATTCTGTTATTGTTTCCAGTCAACAGTGTTTGGAATAATATATTTAACTAGGTAGGTATATTGTAGGTATACTGTAGATGTATTGAAGGTATATTGTAGGTGTATTGTAGGTATATTGTAGGTATATTTTAGGTATATTGTAGGTATATTGTAGGTGTATTGTAGGTATATTGTAGGTGTATTTTAAGTATATTTTAGGTATACTGTAGGTATATTGTAGGTATACTGTAGGTGTATTGTAGGTATATTGTAGGTGTATTTTAGGTATAATGTAGGTATATTGTAGGTATATTGTAGGTGTAATGTAGGCATATTTTAGGTATATTGTAGGTATATTGTAGGTGTATTGTAGGTTTATTTTAAGTATATTGTAGGTATATTGTAGGTATATTGTTGGTATACTGTAGGTATATTACAGTTAATGTACAGAAGTAATTTGGAGTTGCGTAAAAATAGAAGTTCAATTTCTGATTTTACTGTAGTGTTTAAATGACTGGACGTTAAAAATGGAACCAAAAGCATAAAATGCATATTTATGTAAAAGAACATCAGAAAATTAATAAAAAAATTATTTTCATTCACCGTATAAACGGATTATTCTTTATTTTATTCATATTATATGCATTAAATGTGATATTACTCATACAACACCAACACAAACTTAGAGTTGATAGATTATATAAATTGTATATCAAGTTGTGTATATACATAAACAGCATAGTTAGCAGCCTACAGTTTAAATATCCCTTTGCATTTACTTGGAAGTGTATGAATAATAGAATTATTCTTTTTCTGCAGCCATCGATCTAATACAGATGTGTTTTGCATAATTCAAAGCCCGGATGTGTTTTACTTCAAATCTTTGGCAAAATGCATTGAACTGGTTCTGGTTTTAAGAGCTGCGGGTGTTCCGTTCTTGCATGTTAAGGTGCAATGATCGCATCCCTTGCAAGATCACTGTCTTCATCTCTGACGGAATATGACCTTGAGGGATTCATTGAGATTAGTACAAGAAAGTCATTCTAAGTGTCCTGTGACAAAACTGTGGAAACCGACGGCTTGAAGTTGTCATATTGTTGGAAGCTTGAACGTCCTTACTGGGTGTCACTAGACTGGAGCCGGTGTCTTGTCGGGAATAATTGAGCGGTAGAACGTTTAGATGACAGCTGCAGGAAATTCAGCTTTCCAGTTGGCTTGTGCGTCTGCCTTATCCCATGCTTGAGTGAAAATGATACCAAATCTCACCTTATTTACTGTACGTCCTGTGCTACACTTGCAAACGTTAAAAGGCCTTCATCGCAGTGAAGGTCAGATATTCAAGACAGATATGTTCGTAGCATGCAACCATGAACCTTATGAGTAGCCTGACCTGGAAGGTACAGCAGAGTAACATGATACCAGTCTGTAGCTGCCATTACGGTTTGGTCCTTGAATGTCAACCCATCGGACACCAACAATTAGGGGAACTGCCAGTTTAGAAAGCCAGTTAACAAAGGTTTCTTAACCAGCTGGGTATATGCGAAATAGTTTCAGGAGGTGATACATTAATCCATTCTGTCTTCGTTCCACGTCCTTTAAGGAGAGTCATTCCTGACTGCCACTTTCATGTTTCGATTATCTATAAATCCTGGGAGCCTCAAACTCCTGGAAACCTAAGTGTCTGTCCATGCTTTTATAGGGATAGCTGTACTTTTAAAGTGTTTCGTTAGTGGTATGGCTAATTCAAAGTATTTCCAGAGAGAAACATACTTTCCACGTTTATGACAGTCAACGCATTTAGCGCCTTCTGTATCCGTGAAAAGGTTTATTTTTGAAACCAAAAGTCACGCCACTCTTCATCGACATTTCACGAAGGCATTGACGTTCGTTATTTATTCGTAATTTTTCCATATTTACCCTAAGTTTTTAGAAAGTTGTCATGAAACAATATAGAAGCTATATTCTGGGCTCTTGCGGAATTAAGATTTCGAGTGGGAGGCGTGGTACAGTACCATGGAGTTAGGAAGTAAGCAGCCCTCCTTCAAAGCATTACCAGCCGTTCCGTTTTCTTCTGCAAATGTATTCAGAACTGTCTTTCTGTCACTCCACATGCAAACACGTGTTTTCAGTATTATCAATCTTATGGTGTGCTCTGAGCTAGCTTAATAATTCTATCGGAAAAGATTGCTTTTTGCTTTAGCGTAAGTATAGTTTTCCTTTCCAACTTACATTTGCTGCACTTCTTTTGAGCCAAACGTGTTCCTAGTTCTTCTCAGGACCTTAGGAGAAGTATTGGCTATTTCCGCTCATACATTGTTTTATTTTGTCGCGGTTACGTGAGACAGTGTCTCTGCGAACTGTGGCATCTAACGGACAAATTGTACATCCTTCGCACAACAGCAGAATGAATATGACGCAATGAGAGAATTAAAATAGACAATAAAACTAAAGTACTTGCAGATAAATCTGCCCTAGTGCCACTGTGTCGACCAAAAGATCTGTTTCGACCGAGTCCCAAGTTTCACAGTGAGAAGCCCAATACTACCGCCTGAGCAGTGGCGTACCGAGGGGGTGGGGTGGGGGTGGGGGTGGGGTGGGGGTGGGGGTTGAATCCCCCCCTAAATTCCGAAGGCCCTCCAAAATCGTGCCAAACTCAACCCGATTGTGAAAACTGTTACAAAATTACTGAACTTAGGAAGCCAACATCCCAAGATGTTCAGAAAAAAGGCAGTAAAATTCTAAAACTGCCTAGGTTCGCAATTGTTTTACATTAGCAATGACAAATAAATTGGTTGTCATCGTAAATAGTCTTAAAGTTTCAAAAATTAAGAAAGTTTTCCTATATGAAATGAAATTTCTTGTACCAAATTACAGCTGCCTCCAGAACCCCTGACTAGGGGGCTGCCGCCCCCAGAACCCCGTTGTCTCTGTCCTCTGTCCTCAACCGAATGAATTTGTTGAACCCCCCCCCCCGCCCGCCGAACAGAATATTCTTGGGTATGCCACACTATCGCCTTAGATGTTTCACAATGTAGAAAAATGTACGCCCGATGTAAAATAAACCATCTCTGTTACATTCTTACGAATGATACGCTATATTTCTTAACACGAAAGATGTTACATAACAGTACGCAACATTTCACCGACCTGAAATTTGGTTGCTTCTCCCTAGCTGCCACACGACTTCTTTTCAGGGAAATGTGTTGTGTGACATAGAGTGGAATTGGCAAATACTCTACTTTGCTCTCCAACACTGTTTTCCACTTTCTCCTTCGAGAAGTGATGCCTCACGTATAGTTAATGATTAGGGCTTTTATGGGCTCTGAGTATCTATAGGCAACGGAAACTGAACTCCGCCCGGAGCGCAGGGTCTACTTTCTTGTTTGTAGTCACTGCAGCGGTGATGTAAGAAGCCGTCCTCCGTAGTGCTCGGTAAAACTTCCCTGTGCACACCACAGTGTGTGCGGGATTGGGCGTGCAGTTTTACTGATTTTTAACCTCTTCTCCAAGTGGAAGTGAGTAGTCATATCACGCTCCGTCTACTTTACCCATAGGGAAAGAACTTCTTGTACCCACCGAAGAGAAGGCTGGGTGGGCCCCAGGGGCAGAGCCACTTTGGAGAACAGACGCATTTATTATCCCTGACAAGAATGGAACCACGATTCCCTTCTGTCTAAAATTCCCTCTCTTTCTAGACAATCAGGAAGCCTGTATCGTGGCGGTTACGACGCTTTGAGAGTTAATTGTTGCCATTGTCCTGGACAGGAAAACTGCTCGTACATTATTGTTCACCCAGTCGGTCAGGCTCTGGATCCCAAAATGCTGGAGGCGCTACCTACTATAAGAACAAATTCCTGAATGGGTAGACTGGGTAATAAGAATTGGAGTGGGGCAGGATTATCAAACGAGCTTATGGATAAGGGAGGGGTAATATGGCATTGTAATCAAGTGGGGGTGGATACAAGTGTTGAGAGGCGTTATGTCACGTTATCGTTGGAGTGGTCTGGGCGGGGTCCGGCGATGAGCACCTCCTGCAACGTATCATGTGATAACTCGTGACGTTCTCACAGCTCAGAGTAACTCCGGTCCGGAGGTCTATGTGACGTGCAGTGGCGTGCAGTCCAACTGTTTGCTAACATGCCATTTAATTCAAGAATGCTACATTAACTAGGTCGTAAGGTATTGCACACACTGCTCCATGCACTCAACAATCGTAACTGGCACAATAGCTGTTCTGAACACGCCATATCGACTAGGGAAATTGCTCAGTATCGGCAACTAAACGATCATATCTTCCTGTTTTAAGAGGCCAATTATAATTCTGGTAGCGCCTAGTCGTAAACTCTTTGAAATGTTAGCTGTGGGGTCTATAATTCATGTCTTCACAAAGAACACAATAAACCACTCAATTAAGTATTCAGAGAAACTTCTCCTTCCGCTTCGCATTAGGGATTTAAGTTGGCTTATAATCAGTTTACCGACGAAAAGTTTTATGGACCAATTTTATTTTAATCTTTGGGCCGAAAAACAAAATTTATTTTACGGTTTACTCATTTAAATTGTGAGGCGAATGGCAGAATAATAGGTAGACAGGCAGTGAAGGGATAGCAGTCAGTATAATAGGAAACAGGCGTTTGTGTCGGAATCCTTTCATGACGTCACACAATCAAGAATGTACTGTCTGAAGAAAAAATCCTGAACTCTAATTGTGTAGGCAACATTTCCTTAACAGAAGGTCTCAAATCTCCAGCCATGACTGTACACTTAAATGGCACTTTAATTATTGTCTGTCCCTGAAGCTTAAGAAAGTGTTTCTATTGTTGAACTGAAATGTAACACCTAACAAGCTACAAGAAGAATAATACATTTGCGACCACAGGTATATTGGTAAGTGGCTTAGAGCCACTGACGTTAGCAGGTAAGGTTGGAGGGTTTGAGCAGGGTTCGGTTTGTACATACATTAACAAGGATATCTCAGCGTACATTTTACAGCGTATTTTCTAACTACTTGGCATGTGTTCTTAATACGTGTTGTATTTGTGATGTTAATATGCAGCCTAAATGTAAAGTGCTATTGAATCCAGCGGCTAGCGTGTTGGATTCACTCGCACGTGGCCATAAAATAAAGTCTAAATTAAATCACGTAGGTTATTGATTGTTATTATAAATGTGTTTTATATCATCATCATAATCACCGTCGTAGTCATAATGATGACGGTGATGATCGTGATGATGATGATGATGATGATGATGATGATGATGATAATAATAATAATAATAAAAGAGGCAAACTAATTCACTCGCAAAATTTAGTAATCGACATCAACAGATAAATACAAGAGCTGGAACAGGGGAAACGTACAGTACATCGGAATTGAGGAAAGTGAAGGCATACAGCATCAACAAATGAAAGAAAGATTGAAACAGTATTACAGCAGGAGATTAAGAATGATACTGATATCTGAACTGAACGCCAGGAATAAAATTACAGTAAATGGAGCACTAGCTGTCCCAGTGGTGAGATACAGTTTTGGTATAATTAACTGGAGAACTGAAAAAATAAAAAAAAAAATTGACAGGAAACCTAGAAAGATGCTAACAATGTATAAAATGCATCATCCAAAAGCTGACATAGACGGGCTATATGTAAAGAGGAAAGAAGGAGGGAGAGGACTGGTGAAAATCGAAGTGGAATATAAAGCAGGAATAATGAATATTGCAGAATACCTTAACACAAATTATAAAGAGGACCAGTTTGTAAATATTGTTAAAAGCCATTAAAACACTCAACCAAATATGAAATCAATAACTAAGACAGCAGCAAAGATCACAGAAGAATTAAGTCAACCAAATGAGAAGAGTGACGCTAAAAACAGGTTGGAAAACAACAAACCAAACAAGACTGGGAGAGTCCCCAAAAAAATGGAAGAACAAAGTAATGCATGAGCAGTACGTTAGAAATATAGATAGACAGCTTATTAGTGAAGAAGACATGTTCCTCTGGCTATCGAAGGGAGACCTAAAAGCAGAAACTGAAAGTGAAATAGTGGCAGCACAAGACCAGGCGTTACAAACAAAATATTACGCGACAAAAATATGGAACACAGAGACAGATAGCAAATGCAGACTTTGCCAACAATTTGATGAGACAACAGACGACATAATATCAGCATGCCCAATACTGGCAAAAGAACAGTACATAAAAAGACATGATAGAGTGTGTGAACAACTACACTTCAACATATGCAAGGAAACAGGGGTACAATTGGACAAAAACCACTGGTATGAACATGTGCCAAAATCAGTAGAAACAAGTCAAGGACGCAAGGTAACCATATTGTGGAATCAACAAGTACAAACTGACAGAACTATCCCCAACAACAAACCAGACGTTATAATCCTGATAATGAAAAGAGAACATGTATGTTAATAGACGTTGCAATTTCAGGAGACAGAAATGTGATTAAAAAATAAGCCGAGAGGATTATAAAATATAAAGATCTTACAATAAAAATACAGCGCTTGTGGATTGCAAAAAGAAAGCGATACCAGTAATAATAGGGCGACTGGGATTATTTGAAAGTAATTCAGAAAATACGTGAGCAACATACCAGGAAATCATGAAGTCAAGAAACTTCAGAATATATTGGGCCATTTTGGGCACTGCACATATACGTACTTCGGAAAGTACCAATGTAAAAATACAATAGTTTCAACACTGAAACTAATGATGTAAGCACTATGAATAATAACAACAGAATAGCTGCAACACTGTATTCCCTAGGGACATAGTTCGTCTCAGGAATATATGTATAAGTACCCTGCATAGAGGAGATGATGATGATGATGATAATAATAATAATAACAATAATACAGTTTTTTAAAAGACCTTAAGTACTTATATTACATACGTTATATTTGTCAGGAATAATTTCGAAAACTCATACTATTGCCACGTTTGTAATATTTAGTTTGTAAACATAAGGACTCTTTCAAACAGACTAATTAACTTCCTCTCATTAAAACTTCGCATTTCTAGCTTTAATATTTTATCGATTAAATCCAAAGAATAATATAGGTGTCACGTAAGCAGCTGTCAATTTTTTACATTTTAGAAACTACGTTCATAATATATGCATAATTATTTACTGTTACAAACTATTTTACTTCCCCTAGAATAAGCAGTCTCATTACTGTTAATCCATTTTGTAGAAAGTTGACAGTTACGTGGTAGGGCTGACATTCACTGCCGCAACGCACATAGCACATAAATTCAAAAGGTCAGCTGTTGCAAAATTTGAGATAAACACATACAGAAACACACTCACACATACACACACAAATACATACAAACATACAGACACAAACACACACAAATACACACACACAGATTGGTGTCCTCATGCTGTTATTTTCTTGCTTTGAAGGAAAGGAAAGTAATGTGAAAGCAATAGCATGCCTGTGCTCAACCCACTGACGACTGATCATTATTCGAAATATACATAAATCACTCCCTGACTGACACAGCACACAATCCGTCTGCATTATAAGAAACAAGAGGGCACTGCTGTTTAAGGACGTGATCGCTGCATATTGCAAGCAGCCCAAGAAACTTGTAAATACATTGTGTTGATAGCACTTAAAATGTCATTGTGTTAGTGTAGATGGTAAAGTAAAAGGTAAAGTTGTCCCTACCTGCGCTAGGAAGTCATATGAGTAGAGTAGATGTATTGGTCCACTCATTCTTAATTTCGTCGGTTCAGGTGAGCGGTCAAGTTCACCTCCCGGCCGCTGTACCCTGTAAATGAACTCTGTAGTTATAGCTAGCAGGCTGGGTGGGTCCAGACCTGGTCTGGAAGTTTTGGAGAAAATAATAAACGGTACACATAACAACAGCTGCTCTTATAAGGTTAATTAAACGGTACACATAACAACAGCTGCTCTTATAATGTTAATTAAACGGTACACATAACAGCAGCTGCTCTGATAAGGTTAATTAAACGTTACACATAACAACAGCTGCTCTTCTAACGTTAATTAAACGGTACACATAACAACAGCTGCTCTTATAACGTTAATTGAACGGTACACATAACAGCAGCTGCTCTTATAACGTTAATTAAACGGTACACATAACAACAGCTGCTCTTAGAAGGTTAATTAAATGGTACACATAACAACAGCTGCTCTTATAAGGTTAATTAAACGGTACACATAACAGCAGCTGCTCTTATAAGGTTAATTAAACGGTACACATAACAACAGCTGCTCTTATAAGGTTAATTAAAC
>Ga0123355_10016327_pt1 | contig 11698 bp, 5 predicted proteins | sample TergutEmb28metaG_3_FD_89872 | JGI IMG/M metagenome (GOLD analysis project Ga0123355, IMG submission 89872) | Embiratermes neotenicus P1 segment gut microbial communities from Petit-Saut dam, French Guiana - Emb289 P1 | ecosystem: Host-associated > Arthropoda: Insects > Digestive system > Gut ...
AGCGGCTCTCAAAACCACCACCCATCCAAAAACTCGGTGCAGAAAACCATATGCTGCAACTCAACATCTAATGCTCCTGATGATGGGCGTATGTACCCGAAACATGTCGAGCTAAGAATACATAAATAAAATTACCTAGTCGCATCAAGTTGGCATTTCACTTAATTTCATGAGGAAGATGCACGGTCAAAGAACCCTCAAACTTATACAGTCTCTAGTAAGGAAATCTGTTGAAAATACACAATTTTCAAGCCAGAAGGAGACTAAATAACTAATTTCGTGGAACAGTGTCCTTCTAGAAAACCTCGTAATTCCACAGCTTGTCTAGAAATTCGCCGCATTTTATCAACCATAAGGTTCATCACCGTATTCAAAATGACCCGCCTTTGTCATATCATGAACTAGATGACAACAGCGCATGCCCACCACTTCCAGTCCTTCAAGAACTATTTTATATTACTTTTTCCACCTATGCTTAATTCTTATAAGCTTCAAGAAAACATTATCTTTATTGTTGCACCGTGCATTTCGTAGAATCATTTAATTAGCACACCAACTAATGCATATATATACAAAATTTTTACATTAAAACATTTAAAATCGCTCCATGTTTCGATCCTAAGATCATCTTCAGGGAGCTACACTGTTCCTTGCTAAAGTCACATTTTTTACAAAAACTCACTGATTAATTTCCTTATATTAACTTGGTGCTGTGGCAGCATGTCTGTAATATAAAATATATTTATTAAGTAGGTTGTCAAAACAATGTAGTAAGATTAGATAATATAGTATTAATTGAATTTTGTACGCAAATATAATATAATATAATATAATATAATATAATATAATATAATATAGGATCGAAACACGTTGGACCGGTTTTAAATGTTTTAGTGTAAAATTTGTATATATGTGCATTAGTTGGTGTGCTAATTAAATGAATCAAGTGAGCACATTTAATTACCTTCTCCATGGAGCAGAGTATTTCTTGAGAAGCTAACCGGTTCTCAGCTAGTCAAGGAATTTACCGCATTTTATGGAACCCGAAGGTTCATTACCGCAATCACAAGTGCCCGACACCTGTCCCTATCCCGAGCCAGATCGATCCAGTCCGTACCCTCACGTCCCACTTCCTGAAGGTCCTGCTAATATTATGGCCCCATCTACGCCTTGGTCTTCCAAGTGGTTCTTTCCTTCAGTTTTCCCCACCATAACACTGTATGCACTTCATCTCTTCCCCATACGTGCTACATGCCCAGCCCATTTCATTCTTCTGGATTTAACCACCCAAATACATCTTAATCTTTGTATTTTTGGATAGGAAACTGGAAGACATCAGATTCTGCACTGAATGGTGGCAAGCATTTCCGACTTCAATCTCCTCCTATTTTCTACCTCAATATAATATTGATCTGTTAAGTTTGCTCCCAAATATTTTAACTCTTTCGCCCTTTCAAAGGAACTATTTTGAATCTTCATACTGTGACCTCGTCCTGCATTCTGATCCCTAGATATGACCTTGTACTTAGTTGTATCAACATTTTCTTCTGGTCTAATTTCCTTACAAGCAACTACTGAAGATTCCGTGTTTCCTTTGTAGTATGTACGTTTCACCCATTGCATTAACATAATCAGCATAAACCATAAGCTGATGTGTACCAGTCAATGTCACACCATCCTGGTTTCACATAACCCTTCTATATGCGTACTCCAAAGCAAATATGAATAGCAATGGACAGTTGTCTAAATACATCTTAAGCAGTTTCCTTGAAAGGCTGAAGAATTCAGCAAGATCCGTCAATATGTAAGAACTCTTGGTCCCGGTATTGAAACACTACTGATGCTTTGCAAATCTGTGGCACTGCGAGAGTTTTCTGTCGGAGTATTTTGGGCCTGTCACTATTATTCCACTAATGCTTCATATCATTGTTTTAATCTTCTTATCAACTGACTGCGTCGCTCAATAAAACACTGCCATCGCAAGGTATCATTGCCTACAGGTTAAGAAACACCGTTTTAAGACATCTTACAGTACCAGACCTACCATCGTGTTTGCATATACATAGCTCATTTCGAGGACCCGAAATAAGAATGTCCATTAATGTCTGATATGACACCAATCTGAATACACTGTAAACAAAAACCCCTTCTCAGAAAGAAAGAAGAGTGGTGTTTAACTTTTTAGACAGGAAAAATAAACCTGAATTGGGTTAAAGATTCAGTTCGGACCGCGCAGTAAACACAGTCCTACTCAGTTATAAAAACCGACCAGTTAATAGTGTAAAGGGACATAATCGTTTTTTGTTCTGCGATCCAGACAAAACACACAAATACGCTATGGGCAAAACGTAAAATATTCTGATTTTAAAGCTGGTGCTATATAAAGTTACAATTACGGATTATGGGCCGAGAAAGCGTAGTCGGTATAGAGACTATTCTACGGGCTGGACGCTCCGGGGTTCGTATCCCAGTAGGAGCGAGATTTTCCTTAGCCGTTCAGACTGGCTCTGAAGCCTACCTAGCCTCCTGTACAAGGGTCTCGTTTCTCTTTCCCGGAGGTAAAGCGCCGGGTGCGTGGCGTTGACCAGCCACCCTATCTAGCGCTGAGGTTAAAAAAGGAACAGAGTTATAGCTGTACTGTTCTGTGTTGTCATGGCTTGTTATATGATAAACTTTACCTTTACCTTTATCATTGGGTTTTAAAGAGTTGAGACTAGGATATTTTGACAGAATTACAGATGGAACGCGATTTCAAAATGATAGGCAGGATTGCTGCACAACGGAATGAAGCCTAAACGCTAATAAGCGGGCCAGAATTGAACTGTCCAATTCGTGCAGGAGAAACACGTCACAAATAATAACAAACACGCAAGCATACCGCAACAAAAATTAAAAGAAAAAGAGTAATTTAGTTTTATGGATTGCATTAACAAATAAGGCTTTGCTGGCACAGCTTCTCTGACGATCGACCTTGTCAGATATAACATTAATAGCTTGAAGGTTAAGTCAGTAGGAGCAAAACGTGGACACATGTTGAGAACAAGTGCAGTTGCCTGGGGGGCTCAAATTGTGAGAGCGGCGCTGCACGTTCTGCTGTACCAAGAAAACATTACGTAGGCTATATGCTGTACACAGTACAAGCGTCAAGAAGGATTCGATAAATCACACAGCTGGCAGATACTTTAGACTATCTAAACGGTAAATATTAAAATGACGCTCTTGGGTGTGACGCCGTGTTGTGTGGTATATATACACCAAAACTTGGCTCTATTAAAAAAATACGCTCAAGTTTTTATTAGGCTCTATAGCAGCAGCATAGCAATTGTTTCTTCACCACCTTGTACTGTTCAATAAGCACAAATATTCATCTTATTCTACTCTAAATTAACCTTTTAAAGCCTATTCTTTACTCGATTCACCAACATGTTTAACATTCACAAACTATACATTCTGCTTACACTGCATTTACGTGTTTTGTACGTATCTCGGAAAGAACAGCGGATATAAAACATAAACTGATGGGTTTTTAAAACCGAGATGGAAAGTGTTTACTGCGCGGTACGAACTGGGTGTTTAAATAAAATGTAGCTACGTGGCAGGAACGCTTGGGGCACCCCTAGCTCTCCACTCAGCACGTACAAACCCCTCCTAATTTTTCGCCTGATATAGGGCGTACTACTTATACATTACAATCTAGCTTAATGCACCATCTGTAAGACTAGGTATTACTTAATTATATATATATATATCCATTCTTATACTCTACTTAGTAGAGGTACTTTTAGCTCAATATATACAACCCAACAGACAACGAGATCTCGTTAAAAGTTTAGAATATGCACCTATACTATGACCATAATCTGTATAGTTTTCCTCTGTATATATTTTTGTGACCTGAAGATGGCCCACATTGGCCGAAACATATCGTCAACAGCATAATAAATAGGATACAAGACAGATGTGTTTTGACGTACCCCAACCCCTCCCTACTTTAAATAATACAGTTCACGTTTAGTGTTGAAATGGTTAACTTCAAAAAATAATACAGCATCGACGAACTGTCAACCGGGCACTGTGTGACTAGTTGTCTGCTCCTCACCGCTAGTGACTCAGTGGACACGGTGACTCTGGGACAGACTTCTGCTCTCAAAGCCTTACCTTCGATTCCTCCAGTGAAAATCATTCCACCAAAGTTCCGTAATCGTATTTCATTCACCTAAGCTAGCGCTGTAAAAAATTAATAATTGAGAGCGTCGTTAAATAACGCACAGTAGAGTAAAATCAGAATACACCTAACACAAATTTACCTGCGCCCTCCAGTTACGGATAACACAAGTTATTTATGAACCTATCCTAAAGCGATGTGTTGCTATTCTATCATCATTAAGATCCTTTCTCAATGTAGGTTCATATGTCGGGAATGGAACTTCGCCCTCCAACCAATACGTTCCCCGAATTTACTTAACTGTCATGATCCACGGTTATTATATTTTCATAATTACGTAATGTTAGAAACAAAGATAACCCACATATTACATAAATGTTCAAAGAACATGGCACATAATCTGCACCGCAGGACTATATGCACTGTCTGTGCAGACGCAGTCATTACGAGAGCTCCATTACCAAGCAGTTTTGAGAGGCCGTTCGTGTCACGCCGACACCAGACAGAGATCCACGGGCGCACACCCTGAGGCAACACAGTGTCAGATGAAGAACAGCCGTAAGGCAGAATCTACGTTTACGTTTCTGCACGTTGGACTTCGAGTTCCTCGCTATACCAGTGTAAAACTAGTTGAATAAAGAAAGACCAACTTGATGTCACTTGCTCTATTATTTCTTTACTTAATGTTCAACATGTTTCGGATGTTAATACATCCATCCTCAGGAGCTTGCGACTTATTTGTTGAGTTATTTCGTGGGTTGTATTGCTCTGGTTCGATGTGTGTTGGTGTTACGTTGTGATTTGGCTGTGGTGGTGTGGTATCCGTATGCAGGCTGAGGCACTAGTAACGTAACTAGTAACGTAACTCCAACATACGTACATCGAACCAGAGCAATACAACCCATGAAATAACTCAACAAATAAGTCGAAAGCTCCTGAGGATGGATGTATTAACATCCGAAACATGTTGAACATTAAATAAAGAAATAATAAAGTAAGTGACATAAAGCTGGTCTCTCTTTATTCAACTATCAAGATAATGCACGGTCCATTAAACGTAAGTGTGAAGGTGTTTATATTTTATTGCTGCTGGTGCTGTAATAAAGGCTTCAAATAAACATCACAAGAAAATGGACATCGCCGCGAAAACCATTTTCCAGTTCTTACGCTCTGCTGCGATGGATCGACGAACCGATTTTCTGACAGCGACATTACGTGTGAGACAGAAACAGAAAGATTCTAGAGGACAGTGGCAGAAAATGGTCGTAGGGAGCTTCAAAGTATCAATGTTTAAAATCTCAAATTGTTTACTTTTAAGGGGTAAGAATTCTGTAAACTTTAGACCCTGAAATAACAAATTGTATAAAAATTCGATCAGTACTTTAGAAGACCAAACATGCAGATGGAATATCAGGGGAATATAGCTTCATGCTCCGGCCGCTTTAGTCAACAAACAGCCCCCGTTATTAATATCGTAGAAGAATGATTAGACTTCAATATGTGTTGTTGACGAGAAAATGTTACACTCCCTTCCTCCTCTCTCCTCCCCTCTTGCCACAATGGAATTCGAAGCACGGTCATGCAGTCCATAGTTCATAACTGACACCATTACACGCTTTGAAAATGAAAACTAATGGCTGCCCTTTACCGTCGTCCCCAGACTTGCAGCTGTGTCAGTACAACAAACAGTATGGACAATCTGAATGAACAAAAAAGATCCGAATTCATAATTGCAGAATTAGACGAGAATCAACCGATCCAGAACAGAAAGCAGTAACAGACTACAAAGAACAAGTGGACAGGAACACCTCTCCACCCCCACCCCATCCACCGGAAAACTAATAAACAGGAGAACCAATACAACCACAACAGACATAACAACCAGAAGCCCAATCAACGAACAGCGACCCCAAGAAATAGCACACGTCACATACTTGCTCCTAATATAATTACAATAGTATAATAGATATAAATCAATGTTAATAAAAATCTAACCAGATGCAACAGTATGCATATATTTATTTACTTCAAAGCTACTCTACATGTTTCGGGTGTCACAGCACCCATCATCAGGAGTACCAAAAACTGTGACCGCAGCCTCCGGTACAGGTCGTACTGTAAAATTCAAGGATTAACTGGAATGAACAAACAGTGTGTGTTGGCTTGTTAACTTCTGTTATTAATGGGTGGCGGTACATTAACATATTTACAAAAGTCTAGGTATACAATATCGTGGAAGTTTATAAGTTAAAAATTAAAAGTTAAAAACTCTTTGGATAATAGATAGGCCACGTTAGAGGGAAGTAGCTGCACCAGTATGTGAGTACTATATTAAGTAACTCCATCCATTGCATCTTCCTATTACGCTTTTAACTATATTTATTATGCAAAGAGTTTTTAACTTTTAATTTTTAACTTATAAACTTCTACGATATTATATACCTAGACTTTTGTAAATATGTTAATGTACCGCCACCCATTACTACCAGAAGTTAACAAGCCAACACACACTGTTAGTTCATTCCAGTTAATCCTTGTATTTTACAGTATGACCTGTACCGGAGGCTGCGGTCACAGTTTTTAGTACTCCTGATGATGGGTGCTGTGACACCCGAAATATGTAGAGTAGCTTTGCAGTAAATAAATATATGCATACAGTTGCATCTGGTTGGATTTTTATTAACATTGAATTACGATGCACCGAACCATGAGCTTAAAAAAAAAAAGATATAATTCAAGTTAGGTACATGGTACGAATCACAGCAAAAATTGTAAGCCATCTGGGATTCCAAATGCGCGCAACCACACTGTAAAGAACTTTATGGCTCTTGGCTTAGCTTGAGGATGACTTTTTAAGTCGAAACATGTCGCGTTAGCTTTAACTCATGCCTTTATTTTATAGTTGTGTTGACGGAAATATATATTAATAAAGTGAATATATAGAATGGACAATGTTCATCAGGGCTGCAGCAATTAGCTACTACTGAGAAATCCGCGGAACTCTGTGTCACTGTCAATATCACCTGCACTGACACCACTTACATGAATTATTCTGGTGCATTACCATCTAAATGTTGCAACGAAGTATCTCCCAAACACTCCCCTCAACAAACTCCCTTACGTGCTATGTATAACCAGTAGCGTACAGAAGTTGATGTTCCAAGACAGTAGGCTTGGAAGCTCTCAGAACATGCCACTTCATGTCTCGGACCTGTGTACAGACAGTAGGTTACACCTCTACCAAGAGTGTGGGTTCTGCTCAAAGGTCGAAGTTTTTTTTTTGTTTTGATTTAGAGGTTCTATAGGAAGTAAAACAAGAATCCTTTACGTGGAGATCAGGTCTACCTGTCTGTCGGTCAGCAGCCCAGTATCAGAGGCTAGACCGAGTAAGAATTTTATGAAATTTGGTATAGGGAATTTATTTAATTGATCAATGGTGAGTTTCGAGATAATCGGCGCGGTAAGAGTCATGCTGTGCATAAAAATGTAAATTAATATTACAATAATCAAATTTCCTTGATCGATCTGGATGAAATTCGTTAGAAAAATCTCACGAAAATCCACTCAGAAACCGTGAGTTTAGTGACCATTCACTTCTTTTTCAAAAGTCATAAGAAAATTTAAATACAAACTTCATATTTTCTCTTGTATTTCTCTAACAATTTAGACCTAGTATTGCTTGTTATAAGCACTACTCTCCCATATAACAAACAAACAAACTCCAATGGGCAGAGCCCTACATGAGAAGCTAACAGGTCCTCAGCTAGTCAAGAAATTCCCCGCATTTTATGGAACTCGGAAGTTCATAACCACATTTAAAAGTGCCCCGCCACCTGTCCCTATCCTGAGCCAGATCAATCCAGTTCATGCCCCCCATTACACTTTCTGAAGATCCATCTTAATAGTATCCTACGATCTAGGCCTGGTTCTTTCAAGTGGTCCCTTTTCCTCAGATTTCCCCTCCAAACCCCTGTACGCACCGCTCCTCTCCACCATACGTGTTATATTTCCCGCCCATTTCATTCCTTTTTATTTGATCGCCCGAAAAGCATTTGTTCAGGAATACAGCTCATAAGTTTTTCGTTATATAATCTTCTTCATTCCTCTGTTACCTCCTCCTTCTTACGCCCAAATACCTTCCTCAACACCCTATTCTAGAACACCAGACTTACGAATATTTCCCATACCAAACAACAGGCAAAATAACGGTTCTGTGTATCCGAACTATTATATTTTTGGATATCAAATTGTAAGACAAAATATTCCGCACCGAACGATAGCAAGCATTCCCTGACTTCAAACTGCTCTTAATTTCTTCACGAATGCAGTTTTGATTTGTTAGGGTTTACTCAACTGTTTGAACTGTTCCACCCATTCAAAGGATTCATTACTTATCTTTAGGTTGTGACTTTGTACTGCCTGCTGGTCTCAAGACCTGACCATATAGTTAGCTTTCTCAGCATTTACTACTAGAACCACTGTTCTCCGATATAACATTCCAAAAGATTCCAATCAGTCAAGTCAATAAATGGTGTTGTCTCTTCGCTTGAGATTACAATAGACAGCACATTTGATGTTAGTGTGAGCGTGCATCGTTAATACAATAATATAAACAACCAACTAGATGCAATAATGACAGTTTATTAATAACTTCAATCAGCTCGACATGTTTCGGGCGATAGTTTCGCCCATCCTCAGGAGCACTAGCTTGTGTTTACAGCTTGTGGTATAATGCACGGACGATGATGCCGGCTGGTGACCAGCCGGCATCATCGTCCGTGCATTATACCACAAGCTGTAAACACAAGCTAGTGCTCCTGAGGATGGGCGAAGCTATCGCCCGAAACATGTCGAGCTGATTGAAGTTATTAATAAACTGTCATTGTTGCATCTAGTTGGTTGTTTATGTTATTATAAGCCAGCACATTCTTGCTTTGTGCAGCGACTAAAGTGTTTGTATATTTAACACTATGTTTATGGGTCTGCAGCTGGCCAAGTTTTGATTATTTTGTGACAACCTGTAGCTATGCTGCTGACGAATCACTTTACTCATCGCACAACGTAGAGTACATAAATTATTTATTTGACGATTGGCACAACTACAGCTAAAATGAAGTGACTGTTATACACAATATGTTGAATGTCGTACGGATGATTTCACAATGGGAATCCACGAAGGACAGCAGGTTTTGAAGTACGGAGCAAAAAAAAACATTTGAAGGTTCTGTGAACGTTACCTTGCGCAAAGCAAGCGCCTGAAGTTACAACTGACATTGTCTGATCTCGCCCCAATGGAATATTCCAGATAACACGAAGACGGTGTTTGTCACACACATATTAGTCAGAAAACTGTCAAGTGACTAGACTCTACTTAAGATCTGTTGCGATGCATGCATTACTGAGCCACTGCACAAAACACTGACAAGTATCGTTTCGCTCCAGGTCTTCTGGTCTGCTCCGATTTGGGATAAATTCCACACGCGTAAATAATTTAGAAGTCTGGCTTCATTCCTCGTACAGAAGACCAGCACAGCTTAATGTCTCTACTACGTGTTAAACCGCAGACTGATGTCCCTCGGGTGGTGGTTCAACTCGTTATCGCCCAGTTCGAACGGTTCAGCAATGGTGAACGCCAGTACAGACGGAGCTAAAAGAAATAAATACAGTCGATAGGTCAAAAAATAAGTTTATATGGTGTATAATATCGTAACTAGACAAACTACACTGAGCGCTGATCATGTTCCCACCTTTGTATCAAAACCTTGGCGGCCAGTTTTAAATATGATCGCGAGGTGGAAACAGCTGCGACAGGATGGCCGATAACCAGGCACGGGCTTGTACGAGTGTCAAAAGGGAATAAAGAGTTTGATTACAATGTGTAAATGTTACACGAAGGCTGATAATACATAACACGAATTTCTGGGACAACAGAATAGGAAAGCTCGTTCCTCTCTAAGACACTGTCAACTGCGGCAGGGACTACGCAGTAAAATTGGACCTGGACTGTTGGTATTAGAAATTAAAATAAAGAACCAAAACATATGCATTGTAAACTTATTTCCTGATCGATTCTCGTACTAACAGAACTCGCGGTGGATTATGTAGAGTTTTTTCGTACAAAGTAGGTCACGAGTTCGAATCACGGCCCAGAGACAGGCTATCCCGAATTGAGTTCTTCACTGTTTCTCCGTGTACCGAGGAAACTGCCGGGAAAATAGGTAATGCGCTATAGATTACTATCATGGTCAGGGTAGCTTAGTCACTATAGTGACCAGTTACAAGAAGAGACCCCTCTTTGCTGCTGCGTTCAGAATGGAACTGAGAACCACCCAGGCTCCTATCAAAAAGGCACTAGGGTCTCCTTCCTCAGGGATAAAGGGGCCGGAGAGTAAAAGTGACCTGACCGTTCCCCTTTATGCAGCGCCGAAGTTAAGGAGGTATGAAGATGTCCTTCCTCTTCCCCACATATTTTTTCCACTTGAATACTTGACTACCTCGTGCGGGTTAATAATAGAGGTAAGGCAAAAACTGGCTCTGTCCTTGCTCCGTACCGGGGAAGAGTATAGAGAAGTGAAGACATACGTCATTGCATACCAGAAAGTGAAGGTTTTGCTTTTTGCTCAGTTTTCACATAGGGATGGAGCACCAGGTTCCAGCTCGACAGAAGGGCGGATAAGCCTCACGCCCAGTCTGCTCTGTTCGTGCTATGGGACGATGCCAGGCCTCCTTTTGATTGTATGTAGGATATTCCTTACCTCCTTGATTGTAAGAAATACTTCTTCATTGTTCAAATAATGGTTCCAAATGGTATTTCCATCTTTCTTCAGCACAAACTTCAAACGTTTCCAGGTATTTCTTCCCTGTTTTCCGAAATGTCCAAGTTTCAGCAACATTCAAACCTCAACTCCAAATGTGGCACGTTCTATTCATATAATTTGGTCACTGGGAGCTTAAACCAACAATACATTTCAAATTATGTACGCTTCCCTCGTAGTTTTCGAATAGTCCACAAGTTATGTAACAACGCTATGCTAAATGAAGAGGCTATGAACTGGAAAGTTTAGGAATGAATCAGGGATGGCATATTTCGGCGAAATGTTCCACCATTTATTTGGAGATATCGCTATATGGGGCGAGAAGGATAAATTTATATGTAATTCAGTTGAATAAAGAGAGACCAACTTGATGTCACTTGTTTTATTATTTCTTTATTTAATGCTCAGCATGTTTCGGATATTAATACATCCATCCTCAGGAGCTTGCGACTTATGTGTTGAGTTTTTTCGTGGATTACATTGATCTGGTTCGATGTGTGTTGGTGTTACGTTGTGGTATGGCTGTGGTGGTGTGGTATCCGTATGCAGGCTGAGGTACTAGTGCCTCAGCTTGCATACGGATACCACACCACCGCAGCCAAACCACAAGGTAACACCAACACACATCGAACCAGAGCAATACAACCCATGAAATAACTCAACAAATAAGTCGCAAGCTCCTGAGGATGGATGTATTAACATCCGAAACATGTTGAGC
>Ga0123355_10016328_pt1 | contig 11697 bp, 7 predicted proteins | sample TergutEmb28metaG_3_FD_89872 | JGI IMG/M metagenome (GOLD analysis project Ga0123355, IMG submission 89872) | Embiratermes neotenicus P1 segment gut microbial communities from Petit-Saut dam, French Guiana - Emb289 P1 | ecosystem: Host-associated > Arthropoda: Insects > Digestive system > Gut ...
CATCTAAATATTGGAATACTCCATCTGCCACAGCATCAATATCCTCAATGATTTTTTGAAAATCACCTTTTATTGAAAGTTTATTTTTGTTTGATTGCAACTTTCCTTGTACAATCTCTTGGCTTCTTTTGTGTGTTTCGTTAATCATGTCATATATTGAATTTTGCATATTACAAAAAGATTGTGCTAATTCTCCAATTTCATCATTACCGCGGTCATCAAAATTCACTGTTAAATTACCGCCGGCTATTTCTTCAGCAGCAATTTTGAGTTTCTCTAACGGTTTAAGCCTGTATAATATAAAACCAAAAGAACCAAGTACTGTTACTAACATTATAATGGTTAAAGAAAATGACCAAAGGCTAAAATCTCCCGAAAAAACGACAAATAAATTTATGCTGCTTATTAAAAAGGCTATTGCCATAAATAATTTTATTACTGTTGAGATATACATGAAATATTCCTCCAAAGATGTTATTTGTATCCACAAACCGCACTATATTGACAATGCTTACAAAGAGAGTTATTTCCCTTGTTAAATGCATTTGGCGTAATTACACCGCTTGACATTTGCTGCCCTATTTCTTTAACCTTATCTTCTACATGTTGACATAAACCAAGAAATTCATCGTTAGTCACAATAGAAGAATTTTTGCTAAATCCTCCATCTTTTTTGATGGAAACCGGGATAACAAGAGAATCTGTGCCGCTAGTTAATAAATGCTTGTCCATGCCTACAATATTTTTTTCGTCAGCAAGTACTAAGCCGGACATTCTGAATTGTTTAAGCAGCATTGCGTCTCTAATTTCAGCATCCAACTTTTTATCAATAGGTAAAATAGGATCGTCTATATTAAAGTAAAAGACACCGCCGGGTTTGTTTTCCACATCTTTGATAGGGCTGTTTATTGAATTTTTGAGCAACGTATTCATATATAAAAGAAGCTGCAATTGAGTTCCGGCTTTTACTTCTTCCATTGAAAAACCCATTGTACCCGATTTGTAATCAATTATTTTGAAGTATGCTTTTTCTTCTTCTAAAACATCTATCCTGTCTATACGACCAGTAACAACCATTTGCTTATATTTTTGATTTAACTCCCGGTTTATATCAAGGGGAATTACAATGCCACCGGTTTTTCCTATGTCCATTTCTATGCCTGATATAGAAAATGTACCACGGCGATATTGTTCACATAAGGCCCAAAGAGAGACAGTACATATTCTTTTTACTCGCTCAAGAATATACATATTGCGGGCACTGCTCCGCAAAACATGATCTTCCATATTAAGTGCTTTTTCCGCATAACTATGAACTATATGTTCTAAATCTTGATAATTGGCTGTATGCCATATTTGGTTTGCTGTCAAGTCCCCTGTAGATTTTGCTAAAACATCGTGATACAAAATGCCCAAATCCATAGCCCTTACCTGATAAATTGCCCGCTCCTTGGCCTTTAGATTGTAGGTCAAAAAATAAGCAAAAGGACACTGTACATAAGCTTCCAGCTTAGAGGCGGCAGTATAAAAGGTGTCTCCATATAGCATATCTGTAAATTTTGAAGAAAGCGGCTGAATTTCTTGCAAATTTTCTGCATTCAATTCTTCGTTTTGCCGATCAGATGTTACATTATTGACTGTTAAGTTGTCAACTCCTAAACCGCTAATATCTGAATTTAGTTTAGGAAATATTTTATTTATACGTGCTAAGATAGGCGAAGGGCGCAAAGGCTTTCCGTCTGAACTTATTTTGCTATATGAAAGCACCAAAACTTCCTTTGGTTGGCAAAGTGCCCCATATAAAGCTACCATGCTGTCACTTAATTGCCGTGGCAGATCCGGGGCAAGATCCATTCCTGTACTTTGCAAAACGGATCTTTCATCTTCGGTTAACAAACTACTTTCTCCTATAGGTGGCGGAAGTTGACCATCATTTGCACCAAGCACCCATAAAGCCTTTATTTCCGGATATCGTGACCTTGTGATGTCTCCCATTACTACTTGATCCAATGATGGAGGAATTAATCCTAAATCTGCGGATTTTAAGCCTGAATCTAAAATGTCTGCAAAAACTCGTACAGATATTCGCATATTGCCCAAAATCTCAACCAGTTTATCAAATATATCAGCAATACGAGGCCATATTTGTTTATGCCAACGAGCCTGTTCCTGATCTTTTGCCTCTAAACTTTCATTCAATAAAAAAGCTAAAGTTTCCGGGGCACCTAAGGCATATAGCCATGTATATATCCGATGGGCAAGGTCGGCAATAGTAATTTCACTTTCAGGTTTAAGCCCTTTTGATAAAGGCTCAAGCATGTCTAATACTCGTAAACGGATATCTTCCATTGGCATAGATCCATCCATATTTCGCCACTCAGTACGCCAACGCCAACTTTTTATACCACGAGCCAATACATAGTTTTCAAGTTTATCAATTTCATCAGTACTCATGTTTTTAACAAATCCCGTTTTGAGGAGGCGAAACACCCCTTCGTATTGCCAATCCCAAGCAACCACTGCAACTGCTGCCCGTATTAACTCTGTTAACGGGTGAGAAAGTACACCCATTTTACTGTCAACAAACAATGGAATTCCGTATAGTTTAAAGATATTGTATGCTAATTTTTCATAGCCTGATAAATCGCCGCATAAAACAGCAATATCTTTAAATTTCCATAGCTTTTCTTCTACCACATTGTATCTTATCCATTCTGCTGCTTTTGTAAGTTCTGCCGCGCGGTCTTGCAATGGTAAAACAGCTATTGTTTCAATATCTTTATCCCAAGATTTATATGGCTTAGGAAACAGTTTTGCTAATGCAAGTAAGCCGGGCCGGTTTGAATGCCTATGTGAATGAGATAGAAAAACAGGAGCATTTACGGAAGCAGCTACGTTGTTTGTTATACTATGCAAATTTAAAAATGTATTTTTAGTTGCATAAAAAAAATCTGACGGTCGTAAATATGCGCCTTGTATGGTGTCCGGAATATTGTCCATGGTAAGGGTTATGGTTACTTCTTTAGCAATAACCAAAATACGCCCCAGTACACGACGTTCTTGAGGGGTAAAACCATTAAAACCATCTATCCAAAACAGACCATTTTGCAAAAAACTGGAAGCTGATCCTCCAACAGTAGTCAAAGCATCAGCTAATAATTCCAATGTTTCACCGGTTACCAGATATTGCCCAACAACATGCTCTTTCCAATGCCTAAGGATGGTTCCCAAATCTTTTAATTTAATGGGTAAGTCAGCATCAGTTAAATGCTGCGATTCTTGCATAAATCTATTTGCCCTTTGTTCCAGGTCAGTAGGAGTTACATTATATTGGGCAAATTCTGTGATTGTATGAGCCAAATTTTCAATAAACCCGGGTTTATTTATGGTTCGTGTATAAAATGACAGATCACATTCTTGCAAGATTTTACGAATCAACATATGCTTACCCGTATCATTAAGCTGTTTAGTAGGGGCACCACCTGTATGAGCAAATACATGATAAGCAAGCCGTCCAAAGCTAAGAGCCTGAGCTTGCATTATGGCATTATTTGGGGAGCGGGCAACTAACAACTTTTCGGCTTGCAAAGAGTATTGCTCGGGCACTATGTAAAATAGTGGGGGCGATTCAGCTTGGTTTGCAACATTTGTTATGGCATCTATACAGTAGGTGGTTTTTCCTGATCCGGGTAAGCCTAAAACAAAGGTAAGGGGCATAACTATTACCCCAATACCTTTTGTAATTTTTCTGCCATATCTTCAAAATCCTTTTCAGAAGGATCTTCTCGACGATACTGTATAGCCATAGCATCATTTTCATACCGTGGAATCAGATGCAGATGAAAATGATTAACCTCTTGTCCTGCTGCTGCTCCATTATTTTGTATCAAGTTTAATCCATGAAAATCAAGCTCTTCTTTTAAAACAGCAGCAACTTTTTGAGCCAGCGGAAACAACCTTCCCGCTTCTTCCTCATTTAAAGAAAATATATGAGCAGCATGACGTTTAGGCAAAATCAATGTATGACCCAAACATTTTGGAAAACGATCCAGTATTACATAAAAATATTCGTCCTCATATAATTTATAAGATGGAATTTCACCATCAACTATTGCACAAAATAAGCAGTCATTTTTCATAAAATCTCCTCCATTTTTCCTATTAATTCACCAAATTTATCTAAAGCCTCTTTGATAGGCTCAACGCCAACTGACATATCTACTCCCGCCTTCTTTAGTATATTAATGGAATAGTCACTTGATCCACTTTTTAAAAAGTCCAAGTATTTTATTGTCGAAGCATTGTCTTTTAAAATTTGTTTAGAAAATGCCATAGCTGCTGAATATCCTGTAGCATATTGAAACACGTAAAACGCATCATAGAAATGCGAAATTCTCGCCCATTCTAAGTCTAGCTTATCATCAATTACTAATGCATCACCATAATATTGCCGGTTAAGTGACCGATACACCTTGTTTAAAGCATCTACAGTTAAAGGTTTACCTTCCTGTGCCATACGATAGACTATCATTTCAAACTCAGCAAATAAAGCTTGACGGAATAGCGTAAATCGGAACTGCTCAAGCCATGTGTCAATCAAAAATGCTTCCATATCAGGATTATCATTATTTTCAAGAAGATATTCCATAAGCAAAGCTTCATTAACTGTAGAAGCTACTTCAGCTAAGAAAATGCTGTAATCACTGTAGATATATGGTTGATTATCCCAAGAATAGTAACTATGCATGGCGTGGCCTAATTCATGTGCTAAAGTAAACATATCATCCATTGTATTATCGTAATTAAGCAAAATATAAGGATGTCCGCCATATGCTCCCCAAGAATAAGCAGTGTTCATCTTACCGCTATTTTCATATATATCTACCCAGCCGCCTGTAGTAAGACCCTTTCGAGAAATGTCTATATACTCTGCGCCTAAAGGGGCAAGGCTTTTTAGTACAACTTCTACTGCATCCTTATAGGCCATTTTGTTATTAACTTGCTTTATCATAGGAACATATAGGTCGTAAGCATGTAGCTCTTGCAAATTTAATGCTTTTTTTCGTAACTTCATATATCTGTGCATTTGTGGTAAGTATTCATGAACAGTATCTATCAAATTTGTATATACTGCCGTAGGAATGTTATCCGTAAAAAGAGATGCCTCCATAGCAGAAGGATATTTTCGTATTTTAGCAAAAAATACATCCTTTTTAACACTGGCATTATATGTTGCTGTCAATGTATTTTTAATATACCAATAGCTGTCATGATAAGTGTTCCAAGCTTTTTTGCGTACATCACGGTTGGATGATTTTAACATATTACCATAACGACCATGAGTTAGCTCTACTTGATTGCCTTCTTCATCAGTTAAGGTTCCAAATTTAATATCTGCATTTTCAAACATGCTAAATATATTACTTGGTGCCATACCTAACTCGTGAACTTGTGACAAAATCTCTTCTTCTTTGGCAGACAACACATGTGCTTTTTGCCTAAAAAGATTATCAAAGTATTGATTATACAATTCAAGGCCGGGTGTGTTTTGTATACAGACTTGCAGTTCTTGTTCATCTATAGATAAAATTTCAGGCTCAATAAAAGATTCCGCTTCCATTATGTCTACATGAACATGGCCGGCTTTATCTGCAAATTCTTGAGCAGCTATATCATTAGCATCTTCATGAAGTCTCATGTTGGCATAGACGTATAATTGAGTAAATTTTTCGCCTATTTCGGCTTGCTTTGTTAGGCATTCCAGCAAAATAGCAGCATTGCTGCTTTTAATTTTGCCTAATTGATTTTTAAAATTGGCTAATTCTTTTACATCTTCTTTTATTTTATTAATGCCCTCTTGCCAAGCTTCATCAGATGCTATCAGATCGTTAATACGCCATTTAAATTCTGATGGGATTTCCGCACGTGTTTTTTGTTTTACTTCCATGCAAAACCGCCTCCTTTGAATTATTATTATAACGTGAGTTGGAAAAATTTGCACTATAACTTACATGAACCACAACATTGGGTTAGTTATCGACACAGTTCCGACTTGAGGATTACAAAGCTCAAAAACAGGTAGTCCACTTATCTTTTGAATTGGGCATCACACTTTTTATACTTGTACATATATTAAAACGTGTACTAAATATTAAGAAGCTGTGTATAGCTTCTTAAAAGGAGCTGAAATTTTTATGGAGAAAGCATCACCATTTTCCATGATGCGCTGGGAAAACGATCGCCATGATTGGAATGAGCGGCGAGGGGAAGATCATAAAAGCAAAAACGAGCGTCATGAGGACAGAGACGGAAAGTGCAAGCAGCACGAGGAACAGCATGAGGACAAAAACAGAAAATGCAAGCAACATGAAGAACATCATGAGGGCAGAGACAGAAAGTGCAAGCAACATGAAGAACATCATGAGGGCAGAGACAGAAAATGCAAGCAACATGATGAGCATCATGATAGAAAGAATAGATGCAAGCAACACGATGAATGCCATGAGGACAAATGCCAATGTTTTACCTCACGAAAACAATTTGATTTATTAGTAAAAAGTGGCATTAAAGATATAGAAGAAGGTATATGGGATATTCGTCAAGGGCTTGCAAAAGTTTTATTGCTTAAAGAACACGAAAGTAAAAAAGAAATTACTGAAGGTCTAAAAGATCTCCAAGAGGGTGTATGTGCTATAGAAAAAGCCCTTACTCATAAATGTTTGTTAAAAGATTCAAAAGGCTTACGCGAGATTAAAGAAGGCATTCACGATATCAAAGAGGGGATAAAAGATATTTATATCGGCTTGAAGGATTTATCCGGGCGTTGTGGCAAAGGTGTAAAAGAAATAAGTGAAGGACTTTGCGATGTCGAAGAAGGATTAAAAGATATTTTGCGTGGATTAAAAGATATTTCTTTTGTAGACAACTGTATAGGTATCAAAAATATTAATGAGGGTATCAAGGATATTAAAGAAGGCATCCATGATATTAAAAAAGGCATAAAAGATATTGAATGTGACCGAATCTGCGAAGGTTTACGGGATATTCGCGAAGCTATAAAAGACATTGAAGAGGGACTTCATGATATTATGAAGGGACTCTGTAAATTGTGCTTTGAAGATGAGCGAAATGCATTTAGAGAAATAGAAGAAGGGGTAAAAGATATTAACAAAGCTTTAGCAAAATTCCGACTTGGAATCAAGGCTGTTCTTGATGAGCGTATTTGTGACGGTTTAGCCTGTTTTAATGAAGGAGTTAGAGAAAGCGAAGAAGGTCTATGTAATATTGAAAAAGGTGTAAGCGACTTGTACCGATAAAACATCAATCAATAGAGCCTGTTTCTCACTATAAAAAAATATCGTCTGCAAAGATGTATTTTCTTTATTGGGAACAGGCTCTAAATAAGACACACAGTTGTCGTGTTTAGTGTGATAGTATTTTAAAAGTGAGGCAATAACTAAACTAATACTAGATATTATCATAATAAAAAACGGAGGAACTGTTTATGTCAAAAATCACACCAATTTTAATTTTTGCAGGACAAGCCAATCAAGCGATAGAACTGTACACAAAAGCCTTTGGTGCAAATGTTATAGAAAAAATATTCTATTCAGATGCAAACCCAAAGGATTTAGGGATTGAGGATAAAGACAAATATAAAGACTCAATTTTTTGGTCAGAGCTAAAAATTGGAGATCAACTTATCTCATTAGCTGATGATTCTAATGCTATAAAAAATGGCATTAAAGGAATTTCGGGCAATTCATTTTTAATCGACCTTCTAGTGCATTTTGATTCGGATGATGAACTAAAAGCGGCTTATGAAACATTGTCTGATGGTGCAACAATTACCGTGCCATTATGTAGTCAAACATATTGTTCTTTGACATGCGCCTTAATTGATAAATTTGGTGGGCGTTGGCAACTTATGAGTGGGTATAAAGGGTAAGGTTACATTGATATATCCTCCAAAACAAAAAAAGATCTCTTGCAAGTATGGTATTGTCCAACTGCAAGAGATCTTTTTTTAGTTTACTTTTGGCTGTCAAAATAATTTCCGGACGAAGATTCTACATTGTAAATGCTGCTAACCTCACGTCCGTCCCGGATTTTCTTGAGGTTATCCCTCATGAATCCCGTAAACTTTGCAGATAATGCCATATTCTTTTTATCCAGCTCAATTATAGCAGCGGCAATTGTATTAACATTTTCTTTAATGCTGTTTACTTCTTTTGCCAAAGCTTCATCGCCTTCTAAGTCCTTATATTGCACAAGCTCTGCATCAATCTTTTCAATTCTTGTTACAATTCTGCCGCGACCTTCGTATAAATTAGAAAACTCTTCGGCCTCTTTAAGCATAGTTTCTTCGTCAGTATTGGGGTTATCGAACGTATTTTTTTGCGTTAATTGTAGCATTTGTTGCAAATACCCCAACCTTTTATTAAGCAGCTCCAGATATTGTTGTTTACGGTCATCCATTTAGTTTCACCTAAGCCTTGCTGTTTTTGCTTTTATTATTAAGCATTAACGACATTTTATCCTATTGACCTGTTTATTAATATTATCTAGTTTCCTGCCCACATCATTTGCTCTAAGAACATCATTTGGTTTTGGCCAGCCATTAATGCGGATTCCAAACGTGAGAATTTTACAAAGTAACGTTGCTCTCTACGCGCCAAATCTGCCCTCATACGTTCTGCACGCTGGTCATATTGCTGGATGCGATTGGAAAGTCTGTTTTCGCTATCGGACATAGTACCTGCTATACCGGCATGTTCAAAGAGTCCACCATTACGGCTAAGCTCCCAGGTAATTATATCATTAATACGTGAAGCTATACCGCTGTTTTGAAGCCTTGGACGACGATTTTGCATATTATTGGTACCGGCAAGACGGTCATCTTGTGCAGTAAAGATATGCGCTACATCTTCCGGCCTTTCGTCTAACCAACGCATTAAGCGGTCTTCGTCAATTTGCAATTCACCAAATCTTGAAAGATCGCTGTGTGTACGTATGCCTAAATGAACAAGGTTAAGTTCACGGCCATCAGGCATTATTACATCGCGGAATATTTCATTATGCAATCTTGAGGTAAGGCTTTGTAGAGTGCTGTCCCTGTGCAATATACCTGTACGGGCTTGCTCTTCCCACAAATCAATCTCTCTGTCAGACATTCCACGGCGTTGCTCATCAGTTAAAGGTAAAAAACGTCCTCTTCTTCCCGGAGCATCAGAACGTGGTGCTCTGGTATGTGTTAAGTCTCTGATAGAACGGATTAGATTATTATATTCTTCCACAAAGCTACGGATCAAATCCATAGTATGGTCAGTATTTCTTTCAACATTTACATTGAAAGATACCGGAGGGGCACCAAGATCTAAATTAAGAACGTTAGCATTTAAGTTAATTTGCAAACCATCAATGTTAAAGTTGTTGGTTGTACGCTGAAAGCGATTGCCATTAACATATACAACAGCGTCAGAAGCAGTTGACACACGTTCTGCACCGGCAGGCAAAGCTGCGGTATTACTGGAACTTAAACCGATTTGCTCAAAGAAACCACATGTGCTACTAAATGTTACTCCATTATGAGCACCTGTTTGGTTGCTTTGCAAAGTAAAGCGTTGAGTAGTAGCGTTAAAGCTCATGCTTGCACCGGTACCTGCACCGTTAACAGCATTTAATACTTGCTGAAGGGTAAGGTCATCGCCGGTAAACGAAACAGAATTTCCATCTATACGGAAATAAGTTCCATCAAAGTTAAAGTTTCTTCCGTTAATCGTAAAGTCAAATTCGCCATCGCCACCCATAAGTTGAGCCATAGTTACATTACTAAGATTAACAGCAGTGCTTTGATTGTTTGTAAAACCGATAGTGCCCAAGCTTGGACGCCCGTTTGTGTTTTGAAGTGAAACAGAATGCCCTTGACGGCTATTAACTGTCATATAACCACTAGCATTAATACTTACAGAAACACGTTGATAAGCTGCATTGCCTGTATTGCCATCGTCATAACCAAAACGAGTGCTTAATTGCTCATTTATTTGACCTTGAAGCCAATTGTTACGGTCTGCATCTGTAGTACCGATGGATGCCAGCAATGTAGCACCGTTAAAAGGTACATTACCATCAGCATCAGTTTCAAACATAGATGACGCAGGGATATAAATATTATGAGCAACGCCATTTACAGTAACGCGGAAGTTAAGACCACCGTTGTGCCCTGCTTGTTGTCTCATACGTTGACCGCCATCGTCATAAGGCGCATCAAGTCTAAAGCCTTCGTCGTCAACATAGCCGGCGGTTCCGCCACCTCTTAAATAGACGTGCCTTCCTGCTATACGCTCATGAATAGGCGTAACTCCATCATCCTCATAACGCGGAACGCCATCCTGGTCAAGAGCATGACGCATAGCAATACGAGCTGCACCGTCTGTACCCGCAGCAACTTCATTATTACCAATAAAATATCCAAATCTAACAAAATCAGCCATTTCGTTATCTGTTGCCCACTGACTCATATTACGATGATCATGCTGTATGGGTTGAAATTCACTAAAGTCGATAGAAGTTGTACCTGTAATACCTGTATTAATATTACTTACTGTACTACCACGGAAAACATCGTTGCGGGCAACAGCATGTACTTGCACTGACCTATGGCCTGTAGGTGTGTTACCTGTAGTAGTAATGCTGATACCATTTGCCGGTGTACCATCAAGGTTGGAAACAGTAGTAGACCTAGCATGAAAGTTTGAAGATGAACGCAAGTTGCGGGAAGGATTTAGTACATCCAAAAAAGTACTTTGCAATGTACGTAACTGAGCGGCGGCACCACGATGTTTTTCTTGTTGCCAACGTAAAACGTCGCGGTTTTGCCTTACACGGTCTAAGCGCATAGAATGTGCCCTCATTAATTGAGAAACCATGTCATTTACTTCTAAACCGGACATGCCTGTAAAGCGCATTTGATTAGTAAACATAGCCATTATAGAATACCTCCTTAAATTAATTATGAAAAGTTTAAATCTGTAAATGTTTTCGCTATTGATTACGGGTTTAATGAAAAATTACTGCGAAAAAGTTCACCTGATTACTTTTCGGCTAATTTTCGCTAAAACATTAGTCCTTGGTTATTCCGGCAGATTTCCAAATTAATGAATATAATTAAAACTCAGTGAATGCTTTTTGTTTATCAAATTCACGCTATTATAAAGACATAGGCACTAACTTTACCTTGTCTGGATAGCGTCCCACAAACCACAATTCAAGTTTTTCCCAAAAAAATAAGCTCAACCACAAAAAACGTGATTAAACTCACTAAAACTCGACTAGCGTATTCGTTCAACCGGGTACAATTGTGAGATCGGTTGCGCACAAACTTTTGATGTTCCCTCTTCAAGCAAATTAATAATTCTTGACATTTTAAAAGTTATTTATTATCATTCTCCCAGATAGGTTTTTCAGTATAACAAATAGCAAATTTATTGCCTGTAGTGTCATTTCTATTTGATTTTTTTTAATGTTGCACATAGATTTTTTTGTTCTGTGAAAGTGTCAGCAAATGTGGTATATATGAGGATTTCCCTATGTTAACTTATATGTCTGCATTTTGTTTTTTACACTTTTATAAAGGTAGAAAAATTATATCAATATTATGTCAGACTTGCCCACTACATAAAGAATAACTGAAAAACC
>Ga0123355_10016329_pt1 | contig 11697 bp, 10 predicted proteins | sample TergutEmb28metaG_3_FD_89872 | JGI IMG/M metagenome (GOLD analysis project Ga0123355, IMG submission 89872) | Embiratermes neotenicus P1 segment gut microbial communities from Petit-Saut dam, French Guiana - Emb289 P1 | ecosystem: Host-associated > Arthropoda: Insects > Digestive system > Gut ...
AACCTATCCATGAGCAGGGGCAAATACAGCATGGTGCGTCCTTTGCCCGCCACAGGGTTTACAATTATATGCAACATTTTCATCACTCCATACAATGACTATACAACAAAATAATAAAGCAAGCTAGTTATAACGGCAGCCAAAAGCCCATGAAGGAGCTTGTGGGAAAAGTAGACGGCCTTATTAACACTTGTTTTGGAGAGAAAGTGCAATGCTTGCATGTGAATAGACAACCCTCCGAATGCTATCAAAAATGCTGCAATTATCACGGGTATAAAGCCTTTCCCCAAAACAGAAATTTTTTGTACGCCGCCTGTAACTTCAACTATTCCAGAGAATAATCCAGCGGCAAAACCTGTGTCAGGTAGGCCAATTTCTCCAAGTATCCCTGTTACAACCGAGAAAAAAATAATCATCCCACCGATTACCACCATAGTTTCCATCGCCTTTTTAACAGCATCGCCTAGATGTATGTTTATACTCGGGCTATCCTGTTTGGGGGTTTTTAACATTTGCAATACAGAGGGGCTGGCCGTACCGGGCACAAATGCCCGAATCACAACCCCCAACACAAGCGCAGAAAGTACATGTCCTATCCAAAGAACATATCCCAACTGACGATTCATAAACATTCCAACACCAATAGTACCAAGAATAAAAATTGGGCCGGCATTATTACAAAAGGCAAGTAAATGCTGTGCTTCTTTTGTGTTAATTTCTTGCTGCGCATGCAAATCTGCAACGGCTTTCGCCCCCAAAGGGTATCCGGATGTAAGCCCTACAATAAACGCAAAACCTCCGGCACCGGGCAAACCAAAAACAAAACGCATAACCGGAGACAGCTTTTGCCCTAAGGTGCGAGCAAGCCCTGAACCAATAAAAATGTTCGAAATAACGGCAAAAGGCAAAAGAGCGGGTAACACATTGTTAAACCAAAGCAAAAGGCCTGAGCGCGCAGATAGCAGAACTGTTTCAGGAAATAACAGAAACAGTAGCTTGAACGCAAGTAACATGAATAGTATAATCACAAAAAACACTCCTAGAGGTGAATTAATTGCCCCCCAATCGCCCAAACAACCCGCGCCGCCCAAGGCCGCGCAGAAGACCTCCAAACGCACCACAAGGAAAACCAAGGAGAATGGCGCAACCAAAGCGTAAAAATGCATATTATTTTATGCTGGTGGTTGTGGCTTTACTCTTTGTTTTCGTGCTTGTAAATGCAGTGCGTATGGTTAGTAATACTCTTACACCCAGTGTTTCTACAGAAGTTGTGCGCATGGGCAATATGGATACTCAGCAGGCCATAGAGGGTATTATCGTAAGGTACGAAAGGGTGTACTATGCCCCACGTGCAGGGCGCGTAGAATTTCTTGTAAATGAAGGGGAAAGAGTGCGGCAAGGGATATCGGTGGCACGTATTGTAGACACGGATGCTGTTGAAAGATTAACCCCATACATAGAAGATGCGGTGGACGAAATACGCCGTTTTAACGAGCGCAGGCACTTTTCTGAAATTTACCCCGTTGTAGAGCGTATGAATACAAATATGCACCATGCAGTTGTTGGCAGTGCCCATAGCTTTACCGCCGGCCGTTTAACAGAGCTTAATGTGCTGTTTGATAGGTTAAATCAACTTACAGACAACCGTAACCAACTTATATTGGATGAAAGCCGTGATGCCGCCGGTGATGTAGGGCGTGTACATACAACTTTAATGGAGCAGTTGGACCAAAGCGTTGCAAATATTTATGCTACAGACAGCGGTATTATGTTCCCTGTTATAGATGGCCACGAAGGTGACATAACTCCGCAAACAATGCGGGGCATTAACCGCGGCGATGTAGATTTAATTATAGACAGCTCTTTACTTATGCCTGTGCGAGAGGTAGAAGAGGGCGAAGCTGTATTTAAACTTGTTGGTAACACATGGTATATTGCTGCACACATGCCGCACGAACTTGCAGAAATGTTTACAATAAACGCCGACCGAACAATATATGTGCAAAACGTCGTTACAGGGGTATATGAGCCTCTTTTGGTAAGGGTTATGCATGTAGATAGGTTTCTCATAGAGACATTGGTGATATTCCGCGCACCAAGGCGGGTTACGGATTTTTTATACCAACGGAGCATAAATATTCGTATAACAGAAGATATGGCAACAGGGCTTAAAATTTCTAACACAGCCATAGCTACCAGAACTTTTTTTGATATACCAAGAACACATATACATGGCAATGCTTCCGACGGTTTTTTTGTGCATCATCGTTCCGGCGAATTTGGTTTAATACCCATTCCGTTGGTTGTAATAGAGGAAACAGATACTCATGTTTCTGTAATGGAAGAATCGTTCCCGCTTAGGCTTGGAGATATTATTGCGCCGGTGGCCCTGTATACCGACCAGCTTGTAATTGACGAAAGAATAATGCGGCGTGTACATGGTGTATATCGTGCCAATTTGGGTTATGCGCACTTTACAATTTTGAATATAGATGGGCCGCTTTCTGAAATTGATGGTTTTACATTAATTGATCCGGCACGTAACCCCGGGTTAAACCTTTTTGATACAATTGTTACAAATGCATCTGAAGTGATGCATGGGAAAATACTTGACTGATAAAATTAAAGTGTAACAATTTTGTAACATTTACTAGCGAAAAAATGTTTGACAAGCACCCGCAATGCCGCTAAACTCGGTAATAAGCCTTAAAATACGGTATAAAAAATGTAATATATTCGTAATGTGTCTTAATACATTCATGACACATGTAAAATTCCACGATGCGTGCAAAACATTGCAGGAGGTTGTTGTTTATGAGAGCTTGGAATATTATATCCGGTGCTGTACAGGATATTTTTAATAAAACCCCAGAATACGAAGAAGAATATTATGAAGATGAATATTACGATGATGAATATGAGGATGAAGAGCCGGAACCTGTAGAGGAGCCTGTTGTTACTAAAAGTACAACTCGCACGCCGCGGTCGACGCGCTCTACAACTCGTCGTGCAACAACTGCTAGGGCAAGCAAAGAGCCGGATATTTCTGCTAGGCTTTCCGAAGACAGGGATTATGGGCGTTTTTCTGCTCAGATGATGCCTACAATTGCATATCCTAAATCTTTTGCAGATGCTGTGTTCATTTTTGAAGCACTTAACGAGGGCAAAATTACTCTTGTGGATGTGTCTGGTATTGTAAAAGGCGAAAGCAAATTTGATGAAGCGCAACGTATTTGTGATTATTTGGGCGGTGTGTGTCATGCGTTAGGTCTTGCTACCACGCGTATAAACAACACTATGTATATGATTACCCCTTATGGTTGTGATGTTTTGAATGATCTTAAATCAGGCAGTAGGTCTAAGGTGCTTGATTTCTTTAAAACTGGTACAAAGTAAAAAAAATTAACCCCGGCAGAGTTAACTGCCGGGGTTTTCTTCATTTATGCGCGGCCTATAGAGCCAAACAATTCAAATTTTTCTTTGATAGTAGTTTTTATGGCTTCTGCGCCGGGGGCAAGTAGTTTTCTTGGGTCGAAACCTTTGCCTTCTTTGTCTTTGCCTGCCTCTATATATTTGCGTGTGGCGGCGGCGAAGGCCAGCTGACATTCTGTATTTACGTTAATTTTGGCCACGCCTAGGGCGATGGCTTTTTTTATCATGTTTTCGGGAATTCCTGTGCCGCCGTGTAGTACCAACGGTATGCCGCCGGTTACTTTGGATACTTCTTCAAGTACGGCAAAGTCTAGGCCTATCCAGCCTTCTGGGTAGGCACCGTGGATGTTTCCGATACCTGCGGCTAGGAAGTCTACGCCCAGTTTGGCTATTGCTGCGCATTCTGCTGGGTCGGCTAGGTCGCCGGCACCCACTACGCCATCTTCTTCGCCGCCTATTGCGCCTACTTCTGCTTCTATAGACATATTGTTTTTGTGGGCTAGAGCTACCATTTCGGTTGTTTTTTGCACATTTTCTTCAAATGGGAAGTGGCTGCCGTCGAACATAATGCTGGTGAAGCCTGCCTCTATACATTTTAGGCATTCGTCGTAGCTACCGTGGTCTAGGTGCAGGGCTACGGGTACGGTGATGTTTAGCTCTTTATCCATTGCTTTTACCATAGCGGATACTACACCAAAACCGCCCATGTATTTGGCTGCGCCACCGGTTACACCTAGGATGATTGGGCTGTTTTGTTCTTGTGCGGTTAGTAGGGCTACTTTTGCCCACTCTAGGTTGTTTATATTTATTTGTGCTACTGCGTAATTGCTTTTTACGGCAGTTTGTAGCATCTCAGTTGCGTTTACTAACATATGTATTTGCTCCTTTTTTTAAGTGATTTGGCCACGGATTACACGGATTAAAAGCAGATTAACACGGATTAAAGCGCCGCAGGCATCCGTGTTAATCAAATCTTTTATCCGTGCAATCCGTGTTCCATCTTTTTTTATTTTAAAATCATTTTTGTATCACGTGCGATAACAAGTTCCTCATTGGTTGGGATAACTAGGGTGCGTGTTCTTGCGTTTGGTGTGGAAACATCTAGGGCTTGGCCGCGTTTGCCGTTTAGTTCGGGATTTAGCTCTACGCCTAGCCATGTTAGATAGGTGCAAATTTTTTCGCGGATTGCGGTGTCGTTTTCGCCTATTCCGGCTGTGAAGATAACGGCGTCTATGCCGTTCATTGCGGCGGCGTAGCGGCCTACGTAGCCTGCTACACGGTAGGCGAATACATCTAGTGCGTCTTGGGCTAGCTTGTTGCCTTCTCTTGCGGCGGTATCTAGGTCTCTAAAGTCGCTGGAAACGCCACTTAGGCCTAGCATGCCGGATTTTTTATTTAGAATGTCGGTTACTTGCGCCGCTGTTAGGCCTTCTTTTTCCATTACAAACGAGATAACAGCTGGGTCAAGGTCGCCACTGCGGGTGCCCATTGCAAGACCTTCCAGCGGGGTTAGCCCCATTGATGTGTCTACGGATTTTCCACCATCTACAGCGCAAACGCTTGCACCGTTGCCTAGGTGGCAGGTAACGATTTTTAGGGATTCGATTGGCTTGCCTAACAGTTCTGCACCTTGGCTCGACACGTATTTGTGGCTGGTGCCGTGGAAGCCGTATTTGCGGATTTTATATTTGTCGTACAGCTCGTAGGGTAGGGCGTATAGATATGCTTTTGCAGGCATGGTTTGGTGGAATGCGGTATCGAACACGGCCACTTGCGGTACATTTGGCATGTGCTGGCGGCATGCGCGTATGCCGGTAAGGTTTGGCGGGTTGTGAAGAGGTGCAAGTTCGCTAACATCTTCGATTGCTTTTTCGATTTCTTCGGTTATAAGCGCAGATGCTGTGAATGTTTCGCCGCCATGTACTACGCGGTGGCCAATTGCGTTAATTTCGTCTTTAGATTTGATTACGCCGTGTTCTGCATCCAGCAAGGAGGCGATAACAATCGCCATTGCAGCGGCGTGGTCGGGCATTGCATGTTCTGCAACGTGTTTGCCTTTTGGCGACTCGTGAACAAGTTTGCCGTCTATGCCAATACGTTCGCATAGGCCTTTTGCCAGCACGGTTTCGTTGGTCATGTTTAAAAGTTGGTACTTTAGCGACGACGAGCCACAGTTAATAACAAGTACATTCATTTTTAGGTCTCCTTTATTTTAAAAGCATAGCCCACGGAAAGGGCGGAAAGAGCGGAAAGAGCGGATAAAGACAGATTTTCTTTTTTATTGAGCTTGCACCGCAGTGATGGCCACTACACCTACTATATCTTCCGCGCTACAACCGCGGGAAAGGTCGTTTACAGGTTTTGCAATGCCTTGGGTTACAGGGCCGTAGGCTTCTGCTTTTGCAAGGCGTTCTACTAATTTATATGCAATATTGCCGGAGTCTAAGTCGGGGAATACAAGCACGTTTGCCTTACCTGCAACCTCATTGCCCGGTGCTTTGGATGCACCTATGCTTGGCACAATGGCGGCATCTAGTTGGAATTCGCCGTCGGCTTTTAGGTGCGGTGCGTTTTCTTTTAGAATGCGAGTGGCTTCTACAACTTTGTCCACATCTGCATGTTTTGCACTGCCTTTTGTAGAGTGAGAAAGCAGCGCTACAACAGGTTCTTCGCCCATAAGTGCTTTATAGGAATTGGCAGAACTTTGTGCAATGGTTGCAAGTCCATTTGCATCCGGATTTTGCACCAGTCCACAGTCAGAGAAGATAAATACGCCATTATTGCCATATTCGCAGTTGGGCACAACCATTACAAAAAACGAAGAAACCATAGAAACGCCGGGTGCTGTTTTAATAATTTGCATTGCAGGGCGTAAAACGTCTGCTGTGCTGTATACCGCACCAGCGACCATGCCGTCTGCTATGCCTTCTTTAACCAGCATACAACCTAGGAAAAGGGCGTTTTCTGCAAGCAGTTGTTTGGCTTGCTCTTCTGTTACGCCTTTGGCTTTGCGTAGCTCGTAAAGTTTGGTGGATAGGGTAGGGATTTCCGGGTAGGTTTTGGGGTCGATGATGGTTGCACCTTCAATGGAAACGCCAGCTTCTTTGGCGGCGGACCAGATTGCGGCGGTGTCGCCTATCAGCACTATTTTTGCCAAGCCTTCTGCTAAAATTTGCTGTGTGGCTTTTAGTGTACGTGGGTCTAACGCCTCCGGTAGCACTATGGTTTTGATTTGTGCTTTTGCGCGTTGCTTTACATTTTGTAAAAATGACATGTGAAATCTCCTCCATTATTTATTTTGGGGTTTTGAGATTTTTGCTACTCTATAGGGTAACATTTTTCTTAGACTTTGTCTAAGTTTTTGGCTAGGTTTGACGTTTGATTTTATCGACTAAGATGTTATACTAGACTATAGAGAACAAAGCACATCTGACAATAGGGGTGAGAGTATTCTGTGGACCAGTTGGCAACACTATGAAAAAGTTGAAATTGGCAGTAAACTATACGCTGTAGTTGGTGAAAGATTATATTCAAACCATGCTGTTAACAGAATGCAGCCTAGCGGTAATCGATTTGGCGTAAATATAGAACAAGCGAGTACAAGACCTGGTGAGTACGGACGTAGTATATCCCCAACGTTTATAGAAGATGTTATTGCTGCGTCAAAACCTGTACTTCAGGAAGACACAGGAAATTTTATTCATACATCTGGGAGTGTCAAGGTGATATTAAATAGACATGGCGCGGTGGTAAGTGTTATAACTTATTACGATGAAACGAGGTGGGTATAGTGGATGAACTTAAAAAACTTATTGATATTTGTGTAAAATATAAAGCTGGAGAATTTGATATACAGGAGTTCCAGGGTCTTCTTGGTATGGTGTGTCTGCCAAGCGAATGTAAGCACACTTTAGAGCGAGTGCAGCACGATGCGCACAATAGGCTTGAAGAAATTATTTTTTCTTATACAGGAGATAATCTACTGCGGCAAGCGGAAATTGTTGCGGATAGGCTTATTGTTGATGCAGTTGTAGAGCAGAGGAGATTATCACCTGTTAAATACGCATGATTTATAGAAGATTGCAACGGCATTGCAATCTTTTTTTGTGTGCTGAAAATTGTATTCACAATTTTGCTGTAGCATATAAAAAACTACCCTACTCTTACTCTGCTATACCAAGCCATTTGGGTAGGTGTAGCAGATGTAGGAGTGGGGCAGAATTTCGAGGAGTTATATGTTAGTCAGTGACTCCACTAAATGCAACTGCATCATCGATTTTATACATAAGTAGACTTGCAAACATAAGCTCTCTAACAGTAGCGTCTTTACTTGTCGTCATGTTTTCATGCGCATTTGGGTTGCGAATACCTCTTATAGCACCAGCGAAAATATCCATATATCCTTGTTGAACGTTTTTGCCGCTTTCTGTGGCGTTATCCTCAAATCGTAAAACGGGTTGGTTGACACTAAATGTTTGCCTCATCAATGTATCGCCGTCAAGTTCTTTGCCGTCTATCTTGATGCGGATTTTTTTCACTCTATCATTTATTTCTACGAAAGCAGCCTGGACAGCTTTTGCGTAGTGCTTATCAAGATGTAGTTGTTTAGAAGTATCTATTATTAACGGGTGCATATAAGTCCAAAACACTTCATTCTCATGCATTAATAAACGTCTGTGTAAATTTTCAAGAGCCACTAAAATTGTGTCGGCTTCATGCCTTGCCATATACTGTCTTGATGTGTACGGTAGATTAGATGAGATTTTTTTCCATTCGGGGGTATCACCAAAATTGTTTTCATAAATAAATTTTTTCAGGTTAGAAGCGAAATATTTATATTTCGGATGAAATATGGTAATAGTGTCGTCGCACGCATAAAACTCTTTAACTTGCTCGAGTAAAGAATCTATAACAACCATTTTTCTTACTCCTTACTTTCTTTTTCAAGCCATTTTATGGCTATTTTTTCACCTTGATCAATAGCTATTTCTACCGCACGTTTTGCTGTATCGAGTAATAATTGTGATAGGTGGCGTAGACTGAAAGATTCTTGCACCGCAATAGCTATTTTGTTTTGAATAGGCAAATCCAAAATAGGAATTACTATTTTGCCAATGTCAGATGGTCGCCAATGTATAATGATAGAACCGCCTGTGTCTCGTTCTGCTTGCATCTGAACGACCATAGAGTTTAACACTAAGGTAAGATAATCTGGCAATATGGCTTTTATATCTTTCACTGTTAAATGTAAAAGGGCACCAGATGTTACGATGTCTAAATCATTTTCGACTTTGTATGCTATGCCTACTGTTCCGTCTTTTGTAAAGAGGATAGTATCACGTTTGGGCTGGAGTGCCATGTTGGCAAAAGGAACTCTGCTTAAATGAATTTCAGGGTCGGTGATACCGAACTTAGTTATATTGGAAACACGTACAAAGGGTATACCCTCATCTGTGTATTCTGAACTGCCTGGTTCTATAGATTTTTTAACGAACACAAGATTGGATAGTACATCTGCTTTTGTTTTGTTGATAGCTGCGAGCATTTCCTCATATTTCGGCTGGTAATACTCGGCATCAAGCCGTCCATTTGCACCAAAGCTATTGGAAAAGGATTTTATGGCGATGGGGTCGGTTGAAGGGATGAAATTGTTTAACTCTAATTCCGACAACAGAAATTGTGCGGCGGTTGAATAAGCGGCGTTAGCTTTATTGAGCAAGCCATACGCAGTAACAAACATGTGCTCAATTCGCTCTTGTAGCTCATAATTGAGTTTAGGTATGTTTATATCTTTGAATTTTGCTGGACTAAAATTTGTCTGATTTCCTTTCATCGCGTGTTTGTCGATTTCCATGCGTCCATATTTGCAACTGAGGAAAGCGGCTAAAACTGTCGGCAAAATCAAACTGTTGGTTCGCACTCGAAAACAATATGAAGCAAATGCATAAGGCATATCTTCCATAACAACAGCACACTTTCCGACAAGGTCAGGGTTGCCATTGGTGCGACAAACAATCACATCTCCTTTTTTTAAGTGTAGAATTTCATATTCAATTTTTGTTAGAGTATCACAATATTTGGTCGGTTTTTGCACAAACATATTTATTAATTCATTCAATCGCAGAACAGGATAACCTTGCTGGTCTTCGTTTAATGAATCAGATGTGCCGTAATCGCAAGACAAAGCAATATTGCGACCAAGATAACCTCTAACTTTTGTATCTGCGATGAAATATTCTGCTTCTATTCTCAAGTAACTGCTCGATTTTACAACTTCACTAAGAGCAACCTCGCTCGCCTCCAGCCCGCTCATCAATGCTGCATATTTAGCGGCATCAAATGGCGGGCTTAGGCGAAAAAACTCAGTTTCTCTTTTTTAGCAAACTCTATAAACGCTTCGGCAATGCCATCCTGCGTTATGCCATCGTGGTTAAATAAGTCATGGTCAACAATCAAGTGTCCGTGGCTATCCAGCAGTGGTTCTCTGTTTTCGTTATCCCAAACATATAACTTATCGCCGGAGTTATCTTTGCTTGATTTTTGCATGGTTGCAAAGAAAATAGGGTAGTCCTCACGGTACGGGCATAATTCATCGTCCCATTTCTGAACAAACAGCACGCTTGTTTTTGTGCCTGTATGTGGCTTAAACACATTCCCATGCAATCCTACAACTGCAAGAATGCGGCAACGCTCAGCAATAAAGTCTCTTATGCGCTTATCGGTAGAGTTGTTAAATCGCCCTTGTGGCAACACAATAGCCATACGTCCACCGGGTTTTAAGAAATTAAGGTTACGCTCGATAAAAAGAATATCCCGCCCGACTTTTGATTGTTGTTTGCCCTTATCATTTTTGCCAAGCTCATACCGTGCAAGAATATTACCCTCTTTAATGTCGCCTGCAAAAGGCGGGTTTGCCATAAGTAAATCAAACTCAAAGGTTGCATAATTTTCAGCGGCTGTACCTTTTGGGCGGAGCTTTTTTAGTTTTTTGAAACCGTTATTGTAGTTGTCGTTCCAGTTTTCTTCTTTTACAATTTCTCCCCAACGTCCATAATCAAGGGTATTTAGATGGATAACATTGGATTGACCATCTCCTGCAATAAGGTTAAGAGTACGAGCAACACGAACAGCCTTTTCGTCAAAATCTATCGCAAATATGTGGTCACGGACAAAGTTAAGTTCTTCTGTGGTGCGTTCATCAGTTGTAAAGCCTTCGCTGACAGGTAAGCCTTTTTCTTTGCGGATAGCTTTCCATACATGAAATATGCTATGAACAGTAAAGCCGGAACTGCCTGCGGCGGTGTCAATAATGTTCTCATTTTTATTAGGATTCATCATTCTAACGCACATGTCTATTACATATCGAGGTGTAAAATACTGCCCTTTTTCGCCTTTTTGCGATTTACTCATAAGATACTCAAATGCGTCGTCTACAACATCAAGATTGTTATTGAATAACTTTACATCTTGTAAAGCGGCAACACAAATCGCTAGATGTGATGGTGTAAGCATAATTCTGTCGCTATCGGTAAAGATTCCTTCCCACTTGCCACGGGAGGCGGAAAATAGTTCTTCAATTTTGATTTTAAGCTGGGTTTCTGTCTCTCCAGAATTGCGAAATTTTAAGTAGTAATTACTGTCGTTGGCGGCTGTCATTTCGTCATAGAGTTTGGAAAATAGCAACTTGAAAATTTCTTCAAAAGCATCTACGCCGGCATTTGCCAGAACTTCATCTTCTGCTTCTTTAATTATAGAGCGCAAGGAGCGTTTTTCATTCTTTATCTTGTCTTTGAGTTTTAAATCTTCATAGGTTACTTTTTCATTCAAAATGTCGGCAAGGGTTTCGTTTGCTTTGGGCAGGGCGGATATATCCTCAAAATAATTTGGGTCTTTGCGGTGATAACGTGAATACTGCTCGCCATTTGTCCATGTGGCAATAGGTGCGCCAGTTGCATTGCAATAGGACTTCAACTGTTCTTTACCGTCAGAAAGTTTTGGCTTTTTAACCTCGACTATTATGTAAGGAACAATAGGCTTGTCTTTATCCATAATAACAATGTCTGCTCTTTTTACTTCACGCCCAAAGTTGACGGCATACTCCACTTGGATTCGTTCGGTTGGGTAGCCGTAAGAATTTATTAATCTGTAAATATAAAGTTGGCGCACGCATTGAACTGACCCTCAAAAGTTAGACAAAGTATATGCTTATGCAATTTCCAAGGCTTTGGTTCTGAATGCAACAGGACTAAGGCCTTTTAATTTACA
>Ga0123355_10016330_pt1 | contig 11697 bp, 10 predicted proteins | sample TergutEmb28metaG_3_FD_89872 | JGI IMG/M metagenome (GOLD analysis project Ga0123355, IMG submission 89872) | Embiratermes neotenicus P1 segment gut microbial communities from Petit-Saut dam, French Guiana - Emb289 P1 | ecosystem: Host-associated > Arthropoda: Insects > Digestive system > Gut ...
AAAAGACAGTTTACCTGAAGACCTTAGTGGCCTACGTGTGTGATAATAATACCGGTAACTCGCTGTGCACAAGAAATACAATATTTTGCAGTTTATTTGATGGTATGTATAAGAAGGCACAGAGTGACCTCCTGCAATACACGATGAGCCATACCTGCGTTTAGATGGCATTCAATGTTGCTTGCTTCATGATTTTATGTAATGCTATAATAAAACACGGCGTAGTGTCTGTTCATATAGTGTTCTGTTCATATTCTCCTTTCCTAAATTTTCTCCTCATCTTAGCAATGGCATTAAATTCGAAAGTAGTTGCCCGTAAAATGTTCAAATGTAAAGCCGTTGCTAGGGCATGGAGTCAGCATATTCTTCTTAAAACGTCTTTCTGTAATTTATTCTCGAATTTAAAATTTTGGAACAATAAGGGAAGGAAGCGCCGGAAGTGTTAGACAATGCGCACATTTCATAGCCTTTTGGCAACGTCTAGTGAGCCTCTTCGTATAAATACTACCCCATCTGTATCTTACTGGGTGTCACATTATTGTGCATCAGTGACGAGAATTTCGCGTTTTTTGTTAAAATCTGCCTTAGAAATGCCAGATTTAACTTCTATGCTGTTACTAATTCAGATCTGCTCTTGTGTCATGGGTTCAAATATTTATTGACTATATGCAGTTGAAATATAACATAAAGATACGTCACACGCTGTCACATATAGAAACTGTTGTAAAAGTGTGTATTTCTGACATTTGGAACTTGTAAAATTAAACAAAATATTGGGTTTTAAAAAGCGATTGTGAATAGTTGGGCCTTTCTGTATACCGTCTTCGGTTAATAATAACAATAAAGCCGTAACTTTCTTCTGTCGAAATACCGGTAATGCCACCCGACACAAACAGCTGACATTTTGTGTAACTGCTATGAGTGTGTTCACTCTGTGAATGAGCGCGTCCCTTGACACGTACGAAGCTCTAAGTTCCTCACTTCGCTCAGATCTATTCAATTCGCAGCGAAATACTGCAATTCCAGTAAACTCCTCCACAGCCTCGGCTCTTTCTCGTGTCAGGGTAGCCAACTGAGACTAGCTCGGAGTCAGTAGTCATCAGACTACTGAATTCCGCTTTTGAAACCTTTCAAAAGCAACTTTTGAGGAGGTTTCTCTTACATGGGAGGTGTTAAGAAGAAGAGGCATGTCTGCGAGAAATTCTGAATGAGTTTGGGTGGCACGTGATCAGAGTAAATGCTGTAAACTGTAACATCTCTCTCTCTCTCTCTCTGTTTCATCCCAACATCTTCCATCAGTTTGCAATGTGAGTTTACCAAAAAAAAAAAAAACTTTTGATGGTATTCGCGTTCACTACGCCACATCTTCCTTTCTCCTGTCTCTTTCACCTACTCATTCCGCACATTAAAACCGCTACAGAATATTCAAAACCACATTGATGCACATCATCATTTATCACGGTACAAAGTTTGGAGTTCATGTCGCTGGTTAACAGTGGCAAGAGCTAAGACCGAAGTGAATATGTCAGGCACAGATTGGTTTTCGCAGTGGACAGACGAATGCCAACGCCAAGTTTCATTGTAGTTGCATCCTGTAATTGCTGCACATCCACCGCTGCCGAAAAGCATGACTTTCATATTCCGCACAATCACACGCTTTTTTTTTTAAACAAGGCAGGCCATGTAAGTATAGACTAACATTGAGGCGCGTTTGTGCAACCATTGTTGCAGTGGAAAGGCAACGAGTATTACACAACCTGAGTGTGCGTATTTGTAGCCTTAAGTATCCAGCATGCAATGCGCATGCGCCATATTGCCATCTGTGGCCTGCCACGCTCTACAATATTTTTCCACATTATCTCATAAAAGGCATGATTCTCTAAACAATGTTATTGAACACAAAATGTTTTTTGATTTTCTCCGAAACTTTTATCTGAAACATTTCTCATTCTAAGAAGAACCGAGCGAGATATTATCAAAAATGTTTGTTGGTCTTCATATCAAGCACACTTTATTCTTGTCTGATTTTAATGAAACTTGAATTCTTTCGACAGATTTTCGAAAAATCATCAAATATAAAATTTCATAAACGTCCGTCCAGTGAGGTCCGAGTTCTATGCGGACGGACAGACGGACAGACATGAAGGTAATAGTCGCTTTCCGAAATTTTGGGAACGCGCCTAAAACGCTGTCTCTATGTGCTATAACGCCGTATCTCCTTCTTCAAGGTAGGACAATAAGGCGCCTGGAGAAAACAGTGTAAATTATAGAAACAGGAGCATGTCATGGACTTGTCGACCTGTTCTTCTGAGAACGGACGCCTGGGCTTTTCGGATATGCTGCTTTCATCTTGTACGTATTTGAAACACTGGACGAAGGATGTAGTCCTAAAGCTGAGTGGTGCTACAGATAGTGACTGAGTAGTTAGCAGTTAACCTTGGCAATGGTTTGCACTGGGGAAAGCCGACCGTTCTCTGCTTGTGACCAGTAACAGTTTTATTCCTTTAAAACGATATTAGTCTGAATTGCAGTCGTGTTTTGCGTTTGAGATAATAAGTTTATTTTCTGTAGTGTTCTGTGTGGTTAGAACTGTGCATAAATTTGACTTTAGACCTGTTATAAACGAAACACATAACAAATGGTGACAAGTGTTTGTTTTAAAAAAAATCTGCGTTGTGTTGTGATAGTCTCATGTTTTCTCCGACCGTCCTCTCCACCCTTAAGGGATTTCACTCACGCTGTGGAAGTCAGATTAAATGCATCTCTTGGGTAAGAGACATTAACTGTGTTTTACCAACTTCAGAAATGTATAGAACTGAATTTGTAGCTTTAATTACGAACATACATCTATTAACGCTCTTCAGGCGAATTGTTAGAAATGGATGAAAAACATAAGTACAAAGTAAAACCCAGGGTTTCTTCCATTATTAAAGAAGATAGTACATATATTTACCAGTGCGTTTGACAAGGTCAAAGTTAGTATTACTGTATGGAAGAAAATCCTGAGGGAAAGAGAACATTGGGGAGACCCAGACGTAGATGGGAGGATAATGTTAAGATGGATCTTCGGGAAGTGGGAGGGGGTGGAGACCGGATGGAGTTGGCTAAGGATAGGGACAGATGGTGGGCACTTGTGAATGCGGTGATGAACTTTCCGGTTCCATAAAGGGCGGGGAATTTTCTTGACTAGCTGCAGAACCAGTTAGCTTCTCAAGAAGGACTCAGCTCCATGGAGTAAGTAAGTAAGTAAGTATGGAAGAAAATGGCGGAGGGATAGGAATAAGTTCTCACATTATAATATGCTAATGTCGTGCTTATGCTGGGTTATTATAAATGTCTCCTGCCCGCAGTGTGTTAGGAAAATCGATAATTATGGATAATTATGGTTAATAGCATTTAACACCATCCATTGGAGTAGAGGCAGAGGAAAGGGTGTCTTGAGGCCTTGGGGATGACCACATGTGTTACTGCAGAGTTGTCAGAAGAGGAAGACACGTTAATTAATAGAAACGTACATGAGTTTTGAAAATGGCGAACTGAGTACGGTAATAGTGCTTCATTTTATAGAAATGAATGATGACAAGAGATAAGGGGTTCATTAATTTCTTTGTTTAGAGAAGCTGAAATGTTGGTGGCAAAAAGTACTGAACCGTTTGAGACAGACAAGTGCAATTTTATACGGAGATATACCGTGGAAATGTCAATGGATTAAGTATGAAACATTTTAAAAAGATACTAGGAATTACGAGCATTGCGATGTTGTGAAACATTCAAATGGCATTAATTACAGACACATCAGTGATGCGGATAAGCCGTAAAGCTAACTAAACATAGAGACAATGTGCTTAATGCTTCCTGTCAATCCGAACTAACAATAGCTTCATGTACTAGCCGCGTGCAACTGCAGTAGACCTACTGTGAATGAAGTCAGCATGTTCTCCAGGAATACCTGTAGTGTCTTTTGCAAACAGTCGGAGCTTATGGTCATTGTTGTTATTCTGGCTTCAAGTAACCCCAATGCGGAGAGTATCCCCTTTGTAACATCGCCAGACGTTTGGAAACACCAGTAAACAGTGCTGACAACACAAGACAAGGCAAGTTCTCCTGTTGGCTACTACCACGGTTTGCTCTTCGACCAATCAGAAGGCCACCCTTCCACTCACCGCCCGTTACCAGCTGTATATAACCCTCCAGATAACACCCAGATTTATTGAATTTGAAGATGGAAACTGAAACGTTTGCCGAAATGTAGGAAAATATTTTTGTACGTCGCCTGCCTCGTAAAGCCGATCCAATGCGTAGAACACTACCCGCGAAAGCCTAAGAATTATAAATATTTTGCGCATCTCAGGAAGCAAGATCAATCCATAATGCAGCAGGCTGAATGATGATAGTCCCGCAGGATCGAAATATTTCGGAATAAAATAGAGTTCCCATTGACACCCATTTATGTCGCAGTTTTAGACTGCTTGACCCTTGAAGATGGGGGCCGACAGGCTGTCCCGAAACGTCGGTAAACAACTACCAACATAGAATTCATGACAAACCTGAAGAGCGAAGACCTCAAAGCTGAACTGATCTGACGACATCTCTCGTCTTGTAATGTGGATGTTCTCGGTCCAAATCTGTATCGGGACACCGGGTGTCCTGAAGGACGTCTATCGTGGTTGTTCTGAGCTTCCTCCAGGCGAATACTTGGACAACAACACTATCGTTAGTTCACGATTGCTTCCTTCCAGATCCTTTCCATTTCGTCATTTCCCAGTATTGCTGCGATCGACATTTTATTATAATTATTATTATTATTATTGTTGTTGTTGTTGTTGTTGTTTTTGAGTGCAGTTGATCCTTCTTTGCTCAGGATTACCTACTGATTAACCCGGGTCGTCAAAACGGTAGCCCCTTCGATGCTCTATAGTACAAGATACAGACAACGTCGTTAAATGAAATACACAGAACCTGACACACCTCCCATTACTACAGTTACGGACCCCCCGCTGTCCGCTGACCCCAGCTTGTGAACCATTAAACTCTAGCCTGATACAGGCGTCAAGGCATGGCTAATAAAGGAAACAGTGGAACTCTCAAAGTCGCATGATTTCCGGTCGCCTGACTGCTGTACTGACTTCTCTCGTCTCTTTCCTATTTTTTTAAACTTCCATTCCTAGCCCTGTACTTACAAATTAAAATTATGTTCAGAGAAGTGAGCTGAAGGATGGGAGGGGGGTAAATTAGATGATCGCGTGACGTCATGAAATGTGGTGCGACAAAGAAAAATTGTTTTTTGATCAAATTTGCTCCTTTCCTTGTAAGATTGGTGGATGGCAAGGTGGATAATTTGTCAAACGAAAGAAGCTAAAAGAAGTAAAATTGCTGGAACTGCTGACGAAATTGTTGGAAACTTTGTAAGAATAAATTACGTATATAATGCTTGCACAAGGCTTTGAGGTTGTTGGGGGGGGGGGGATATCTTTACACGTGGGTCGCCCACTGTGGTCTGCACACCGACTGTCCTGACTCAGGCTTTATGCTGGTTTTACTCAGTCTCTTGAAGCAAGTGTGAGGATGGAATTTCAAATGACACCACGGCCGCTTCCTATGACACACTTTACATTTCAATTTCCACTCACCATCTTACAATTTGACGCAGTAAAATCTGAACATCTTTCTCTGACTCATATTTTAGATGTGGAACGTACAGAATAATGTCCAAGCAATTTACTTAGAATTCGAAAACGAAACCGAAGTGTTGTGTTTTTATACTGGGAATCTTTTGTATTAATTCACGGTTTTAGCCTTTTTTTATCGGTAAGTGCAGGTTTTCAGTTTATCAGCCATTGTAGAGCGAAAGCAGAAGTTGTTTATATAACCTTTAGACTGCAGTTCGGTGTTGAAATTCTTGTTTATCCAGTGTTAAAACATTTGTTTATTGTTTGCTCGACAACTAAATAAGCTTATCGCTTTTTCTTTCGTCTTTTCTAGTTCAGGGCTCACGTTCTATTATTACCTTAAATGTCATTTAGGGTAACACTTCTTACGTAAAGGAAAAGGTAACGTTGTCCCTGTACATGCTTCAAGGCAAGGGATGGAGTGGAGATAAAACTCCACGCATTTTTAACCTCGGTCATAGATGGGGGGAGGGGGGGTGAAAGACAGCGTCACTGCCGCGTCATTTTGCTGCCGAAGAAAGAGCGCCTTTCCAGAGACGGTTTGAATGATGTGGAAAAGATGCTTGGCCCGGCTGAGAATCGATCCAGAACTGCTCGGTTGTCCAGCCCACAGTCCACTGTGTCATCGCAGCGTCTCTTGCTAATTGGCCTAGTGTACTATCAATTTATGGCATTATGCCTTTACTTTCTCGTAATTTGTTTCAGCAGTCGCTTCAAATACCGTCTTTTCCTTTCAGTAATTAACCTTTTAACTATTCAGAGAGCGCTTGAAGGATTTCACCGTCCTAATTAAACACCGTGAAACGCGCAGTAAATAATTCTCTTTCATCAGTTCAAACTGGTACGTAACTGAAACAAAAGTGAGTGTAATATCGTCCATATCTGTAATCTGTTTACTATTAATGCGCTAGGTCTTGTGCCAAGGGCAACCGATTTAAGCCAAGTACGTGAATGCCTATTAAGAATTAGTTGAAGATTGCCATATTCTGGGATACGTGGGATGTGACACTGTATATTGTGGCAGATATTTAATAACGTGTTGGAGAAATAAACTGCTGCCTTCTTCACGGTCTCACAGTAAGAACATGAGGTCTTCTTGGAAAGAGTGACTGAAGAGTCGTGACGACAGTGGTCCGTGTGCAGTAACTTCCAATAAAGTTGAGACATGTCTATGGTGGTAATATTACACAAGGAGTTTCGTCTTTGCGATACACCTGTGCAGTACACATGGCCTAAATTTTCTTTCTTTCAATTCTTATTCTTGTCTTGCTCTAATAACAAGTTTGAGGTGTTGATTGGTAGACACATGTTTTTCTTTTCACACACTAGTATCAACAAATGAGAGCGGGGAATTTCTTGACTTGCTGCAGAACCAGTTAGCTTCTCAAGAAGGACTCTGCTCCATGGAGTAAGTAAGTAAGTAAGTAATATCAACAAATGCAGTAATATCAAAATTATATTTTTACAACAAATTTGTCATTACTCCCACAAGTTTCGATCTGTTTTGATCATCTGCAGGAGGTTACTGAACATCATTAAAGCACTTATAAAAACATAGATGGCAGTGGCGTATCGAGGGGGTGGTTTGGGGGGTTCAACCCCCTCCCCCCGAAATTCCGAAGGCTCCCCAAAATCGTGCCAAACTCAACCCGATTTGAAAACTGTTAAAAATTGCTAAATTTAGGAAGCCAACACCCCAAGATGTTCGGCAAAAAGGCAGTAAAATACTAAAACTACCGTCTGTTCGCAATTGTTTTACATTAGCAATGACAAATAAATTGGCTGTCATCATAAATAATTTTAAAGTACCAAAAATTAAGAAAAGTTTACTATATGAAATGAAGTTACTTGTACCAAATTACAGCTGCCTCCAGAACCCCTGACTAGGGCTACCGCCCCCAGATCCCCGTCCGCTCTGTCCTCTGTCCTCAACTGAATTTGTTGAACCCTCCCCCCCACCCCCCTCACCGAACAAAATTCGTATGTACGCCACTGATAGATGGGTTGTTTTTATTCTAATGCATGTACCGTGCATATTTTATTGTTTTCATTTCAGCCAACAATTGCACAGATATGTATTATACATTAAAACAATATAAAAATAATTGAGAAACGCTAAAATAAAAAAACATAGATGGGTTATTAAATGCATTAAAATGTTTGCATATAATTCTGCAGATGATACAAAATTTGATTGTAGCAGTGCGTAGAATTGGTCCATAAGGTCTATTATTATTATTATTATTATTATTATTATTAACTATTTTACAGTAGTTCATATCAAGGGGTTGTAGAATTTCTTTTGGTAGCCAACCGTATTGGCTACCAAAACATGTAAAAAATATAGTTTTAATATTAGTGCATTTGTTGGTTTTATTGTGTGAATTCTTTGTTAATGCACGGACATAACATTAAGATCGTTATTTTATCTCACCAGTATTGTTTGTCACTTTGCGCCGCTGTTCCAGCGCTCTTGTGGCCACTCGGTGGCTTCGGATTACATGATAAGCAAGCCGAAAAATATTGGTCACAGAAAATGCCACCCCTCTAGTAAACTAGTACTGGTAGATGGGGCATATTATATTGCTTTGTGTCTTCAGACAATTCTTTGACTCTCGTTTGAACTTGACGGTGGCATTTTTAAACCCCTTCGTAATATGACGGCTTAATCTATCGGTTTGATGACAATAAGTGACGCACTGTTGGAGCTAGGAATGTGAAATTTGTTATAGGCATTGTTGCGCGAACGGTAGGTGGGGTGACGAAGCATGTGGTGTTCCGCATTGCTGGTGTGAGCGGTGGTTGGAAGTAAACAAGACATCGCCGACAAAAAAAAAACCGCTTTTCCTGATATAAATGTGATCATTTCCACCTTAATTAGTCCTCCATACTGACTGTTATTTAGCGAACACTTTTATTGCTATTTACAAACTTAACGATGTGCATTTCCCCTTCTCTCCCGTAACGTGAGGCATGTGCTCAATTAATGCAATATTTTCTGTGATTTTCCAGCTTTGAATTACATTTATCCTTATTGCACACGTTTGCATAAGCTTTCGTTGCGAAATTACAAGCGTGTAATTAATGGCCACAAATCTTATGTTCTTCGTGGTTTTAAACTGACAGTATTTCCGAACCCTAGCGCTATTTTACAGATTTTCTAAACCAGTTTCAGAAATGTGTCAAATGTGCGGACTTATAAGTTGGCAGCGACACAATCAACATAATTTAGGGTTATAAAATGGTTTGTGGTAGTCGTCCTCTGATAGATAAGCAAATTATGTTTAGACAGTAAGGTAAGGTAAAGGTAAAGTGCACCCTTGTACACGCACTGAGGCTCTGTACAGGCCGTACGGCCCATTGGGGGAGTAGAGGTATAGCTCTACTCTTTCTTGACCACGGCACTAGAAAGAGGTGAGGGGTCAGCGTCACGCCCCGGCCGCTCTTTACCCCCGGGAAAGACCCGGTACCCATTGTACAGGAGGCTGGATGGGTCCCAGGGCTGGTCTGGACAGGTGCGGAAAATCTCGCCTCCACGGGATTCGATCCCCGGACCGATATTTAGACAGTCGTCTTCTAGAACGCAAAGTGACACCATCGCGGCCGCACGAGCATTTTCTTTCGCTCTCTTTTTGATGACCATAGCCAGTGAAGCGGTAGACATTAGCAGGTAAAACTTTGTGTGCTGACGGACAATAAACATGCTTGTACTGTGTATGAAATGTAGGAAAAAGTGATGTCAACAAGCACAAACATGGCGACGGTGCGAAGTTGTGAAATTATATGAAACAAACTGAACACGAACAGAAGCCGTGGACTTTTGCTTCCTTGATACATTTTGTCCGTTACTGGGTGCTTGCTACCCGGTCTTTCATTGGACGTCTGACCCTTGAAGGTGGAGTCACTATTTAGTGTCGAAACGTTTTGTAACAAACGCCCTGTGATGGAGCACATCATCGCTGCTGTACCAATTACGAAGTCTGAAAATTCACATAAACATGACAAAAGCAACATTAAAAATAGCAGTATGTAGGTACTACGTGTGTGTATATGTGTGTGTATATATGTATATGTGTGTATATGTGTGTGTGTGTATATATGTGTGTGTGTATATATGTATATGTGTGTGTGTGTGTATATATGTGTGTGTGAATGTATGTGTATATATATATATATATATGTGTGTGTGTGTGTGTGTGTGTGTGCATATAGGTGTGTGTATATGTGTTTGTGTGTATATATATGTGTGTGTATATATGTATATGTGTGTGTATATATATACATGTGTGTGTATATATGTGTGTATATATGTATATGTGTGTGTGTATATATACATGTGTGTGTATATATGTGTGTGTATATATGTATATGTGTGTGTGTATATATGTGTGTGTGAATGTATGTGTATATATATATGTGTGTGTGTGTGTGCATATAGGTGTGTGTATATGTGTTTGTGTGTATATATGTATGTGTATATATATATATGTGTGTGTGCATATATATGTGTGTGTATATGTGTGTGTGTGTGTATATATGTGTATGTGTGTGTGTATATGTATGTATATATGTGTGTGTATGTGTGTGTGTATATGTGTGTGTATGTATGTATGTTTGTATGTATGTATGTATGTATGCATGTATGTACATCATGTGCGCGTGTAAAACCGTAAATGTATGCAGTATGAAAGTAGTCTTTGTGAGTTCTGCTCGAAAAGCCTCGGCCCCCTAATAATTACCTTTCTTTTGAATTTAGTAAAATAATAACTTCAAAGAAATATGTAGGCCATCTGGTCTCACATCGCATGAAATGACGTACTTCCATTGACTGCGTGCCATATATAAAACATTGTATTTGTGAGTGCGCTGCAAACAGGCCGCAGCTTGCGACAGTCGGTGTGCGTATCGACCCGATCCTAATGTTTGTTACAGGGGTACCGAAAGTAACATTGTTTCGACAGATAAGGCTCTCAACAAATGACTACGGTTTGTGACACCCCTTCTCATGATAAATAATTAGCCACGAGTAAATGAGCCCTTTAATTAAAGTCTAATAATTACAGCAAGATAATAGCACGAAATGTCTGGCAAGGGTAGTGGGTATTGTGCTAGTATGTGATCATGTTCATTAGCACGGGTTTCCAGTTATTGTGTGCTGCTGAGACGCACTGAGGAACGATTATGTGATAGGGGAATAAATTTGAGTGTTGCTTTGGAAGCTGCCAGTTGTGTATTTGGTCTTCTTTCAAATACACCACATAAGAAATGAATCCAAGTTTCGAACTAAGTAACTGAAAAAGAAAAAAAGGCAATGCTTGTTGTTCAAAGTAATAGCCATATTTGCTGTAAAACTCTGTTGCCAAGGTCAATAGACGTGTGATAGTAAGGCAGCCTTTATATGTAGCACTGTCATTGAAATAAATTGTTACAAGCGTTCGCCGTTAACAAGGCGGTATCACGAAGGTCGGTACAACAGTTATACTACGTACCTCCAATTTTCTTTCTCAGGAACTATAATTGCAGTTTTAATGAAATTTACATACATAATATCATGGGCACATGCTTTGTAAAGTTGAGATTATTTACCCCCAAAGTCCCCTTCATTGTCAACATACCTTTTTTCACCTTGGCTTCAGAAACTGTATGCCGGTAGCTTAAAATTCTTTGCTGAAGCGTCGGAAATCTTCACACACTCTGTGTTCCAGTTCGTCGTCGTCCGCAAAACGACGTCCTCGGAATGCATCTTTGAGGGCACTAAAAAGATGGAAGTCGGAGGGTGCTAAATGGGGGCTGTAGGGTGGATGAGGGAGGAGTGGGTCAAGGCGCAGACTTCTGAGGGTAAGGTCATGGCTCGCGTTTTATGGGAGAGTGAAGGATTCCTGTTAGTGGAATTCCTGAAGATAGGTAGAGTGCAAACGGAACGTGATGGCACACGCGCAGAAACCAGATTCGGTCTTCCAGCGAAACGGACGAGTTCATTTATATCGGCGGGGGTGTCAGTTCAGTCGAGTACTGGCTTTCTTGGAGT
>Ga0123355_10016331_pt1 | contig 11697 bp, 5 predicted proteins | sample TergutEmb28metaG_3_FD_89872 | JGI IMG/M metagenome (GOLD analysis project Ga0123355, IMG submission 89872) | Embiratermes neotenicus P1 segment gut microbial communities from Petit-Saut dam, French Guiana - Emb289 P1 | ecosystem: Host-associated > Arthropoda: Insects > Digestive system > Gut ...
ACTTTCGACATTTCAGCAGCTCACTACAACACGTCCTACTAGCACGAGTGCCTCCAGCATACTGGAGCACGTAGCCACCTGAAACTGATACAGTAACCTCACAACAGATGGCTCTATATATCCGTCAGAGCATTTTGCATTTGGCGCGGTCTTTGTATGTCAGGCCGGAAACTTATGGACCCACCTACGTAACTTACAACATTCCAAGACAAGTAATTACCATGACCATCCAGAATCCTCGTTCTGCTTGATGATAAAGCTGCCTTGTCTTCTGTGTATGTAGTGCCTCACATAACTGGTCTGGATTGAAGGTACTGCAACAGTTTTGTGCACAATATACAGAGCACCCCACTCATCATGTCCCTGACAACAGCAGCTCTTGTGGGAGGTTTATTTATTACATGCAAAGTCTGAATCCACTGTCATGAATTCAAAGTCCACTTTTCCCTCACAGTTCAACTTACCTCACAGGCACATGCAATTGGGGGGAGGGGGGCTAACCCACCCCCAGGTTGAAATTAAAAACCACAAGATTTTGTGGACACAATTATAGCCAAAATTTTACTTGACTTACCTGTCAGCCAATATCGGCCACTGAAATTGGATGATGACTAGCACATTAGAATTTTGAAAAAGAAAAGAAAAGAAAAAAAAAACTTAATATGTCACAGATAAAATTAAAAACATAAGAAGATCAGACTTTGTGATTTAAATTCAGTCAGTATGTCATAGAATATGTAGTTATATTTGTATGTATATAACTGCAGATGCTAACAATGTTATGTTAGCTATACTTACAAGAGTTTTACAACATAATTTTTAAACTATTCTGCATATTTTTATTTGAGATGGTACTGTTAAAATGGGGTATTTTATACAAAACTTTTGATGGCATTTTTCTGTGATGCATACTTTGCAAAAGTACTGCAAATGTACACTCTCTATTCAACTGAAAACATTTCTCACATACACTGACAACCTGATGTGTATGAGACACAACACACAACTGGATAACCACCTCGTGTTCTATCACTTATAAGAGAAGAAAGTCTTGGCAGACTTGCCTTGGCTCAGTGAGCTTTTGCCCTGTGCACAGGAGCACAATTAAGGGGATACATTGCAGTCATTACCTGCCACAGACAACTTGACACAATTTTATTCTGAGCAATGCAGCAAAGAAATCACAACTTACACATATTTTATTGCAAAACCCTTTTGAGATTATGGCCCAGAGCTGATGAAACTATTTTTACTTTTCTGTGCAGCCCTGCACTGGACTCAGTATGGTTTTTTATACATTTTAAGTTGCGGTCTTACACTGGATTCAATCAAGATACCGTTGGGATTTTTTTTTTTGCCCTAGTGAGAAAGGAAATGGCATCCATATTTTTCTGAAAAATTAATGTAACTTTATGGGATGATGTTGGATATACACATTGTACCTCATACATGCTTAAACTGAGTAGTGATTTGATGGCAGGCATGTGCATAAATGGAACATGGCTAAGGTTGTTAATGATTCAAAGCCAGCACAGAAATAATTATTAATATAATAAAAAAAGTGATGTATGACATGCATATGCTACCTCGACATATACAATTTCTAAATCTTGAGTTACACGTGCACCTTCATGTATGTGTTTATGAGGTTAAGTCGATGGGCAACTGTTTGTTACATTTACATTATTCAAGTATATAACAATGGTTCTGGCCAAAGTACATTAATACTGCAGAATTTGCATAAAGTCTATTGCAGCTATCATTTGGCCATACTACAAATATGTCACTTTGATTCATGCATATACTTATAATCCTTGACAGACATTTTCAATTTGCACTTTTACTGAAATTGCATACTACAAAATTGCAAAGTTCTTGAAACATGGCTACATTTACATCAAGATGCTAAATTTGATAGAATAAGTCTGTGTCAACAAGTGACAGCACGTAGAAGTATTTCACTGTTTTTGGTAAGAGTAGGTACTGTAATACACCGAGGCCTTGTTTTATACCTTTTTGCTCTAACGCCCTTTGCCAGTTGACACTATTTCTTAATTTCTGCTCTCTGTATTCAATTTAACATCCTTTGGCTCGCTGCATTCTATTATACTAATTCCTTATTTCTGATGGAATATAATTTTTGATTTATGCCTTTTTTTATTTATGCCCACTTTATCAGGAACATAACTAAGGCACAAAACAAGGCCTTGGTATATTGAATTAAGCACACCTTCTAATGTCAATTACTACTGCAACCTTCTGGTACTGTTCATAACTAATACCAACTATGACCACTACTAAACAGCAGAGCAATATCACTTCAAGCATACCTTCCAAAGCAGATTACTGCTGTCTTCTGCTTCTAATCATAACTAATAATAGCTGTGACTGCTACCAATATACATAATGTCACCCTTATGTATTATACAGTATGTAGCACTTACTCTGAGAATTTGACAATAGCTTCACTAAGTCCAACATTTTTCATCTGTGTATCAAAATCAGTCTTTGGGGGATAATAGAATAAGATCTTTTTCTCCTCCTGTAAAAGACAATTAAAATAAATAACGTTAAAATGAATCAGTTGTACAAAACTAATCACCTGCATTTTCTTATGGGGTACTTACCAATACTGCCAGAACGGAAAACTAATCAATGACAAACTGAAAAGGGTTTGGAAAGCTGCAGTCATGGCACAATCAAGGTAATAACCCAGTCAGTGCCCAGAGGGACTAATGAAAATATTTCAGTTGGGAAAGGCAGTGTCCTGACCAAGATTTGAACCAGAAAGCTCCTGAATACAAGTTTATAGCATTACCATTATGCTAACCCATTCAGTGTCTCCAGCATTCATGGCAGTGTGATTCTTACCTGTAGAACCAATAAGTAGCGACATTTTACACTCTGGTCCAAAATATATATATCTCACTGGTACATTGCATTAATTATGGTTGTTACTGTTGCTGCAGTGGTGGTGGTGGTGGTGGTGGTGGTTGTGGGGAGAACTAACACCACGGAACAGAGTCCTTCTTGGGAAGCTAAAATGTCCTCAGCTAGTCATATTCCTCATATTTTATGGAATTTGGAGATTCATGACTGCATGTACAACAGCCTGCCACCTGTCCCTATACTGAACCAGATGAATCCAGTCCAGGCCCCCCCCCCCCACCCAACCAACTTCTTTGAGATACATTTTAATATTATCCTCATAGCTATGCCTATGTTTTCCCTCTCGGTTTCCCTGCCAAAACAAACACATCTTGCACCTCTCCTCTTCCCCCATACATGCTATATGTTCAGTCAATCTCATTCTTCTTGATTTTGTTGCCCGAATAATATTTAGTGAGGCCCAAATATCTTTCTCAGTACTCTTTTCTCAAACACCCATTGTCTATGTTCCTCCCTCAATGTCAGAGATCAAGTTTTGTACCCACACAAAATAGGCAAAACTATAATTCTGTAGATTTTTATCTTTGTATTTTTTGATAACCTAGAAGACGAAGATTCTGCACTGAATGATGGCAGGCATTCCTTGACTTAAATCTGCTCTTAATTTTTGCATGAATGCAATTTTGATTTGTTATGGTTATTTCCAAGTATTTGAACTGTTTCACTCTTGCAAAGGATGATGATTATGATGGTGGTGGTGGTTGTTGTAGTTGTAGTAGTAACAGTAGCAGTAGTAATAACAGTAGTAGTAGTAATAGTAGTAGTAGTAGTAGTAGTAGTAGAAGCCATCCTTTACCAGGTCTGAACTGAATTTGTTACAGTCTGTAAGTGAAAGGACTGAAAGCTTTGGAATTGGGGTGCAGCATGTTTAGCATTCAGTGATGTGCATTATATAATGTTAACATTTGAATTCTTCAACATCACACCCCGTTTTTAAACTAATGTCAGGTTATGTCTGGACATAGTGTGATATGCCGCCCATTATTTAATATGGTTTATAAATAATTTTCGTAAATGGCAACCTCATTTTGGAGATATAGTATAAGTTTTACTTTCTACTCAAACACTACTTCACTGTGCACAGCACAACATCCGGCTTGTTACTAAAATACTTTCCTTTGATAGCGTGTCTGCTGCTGTCTGTGCTGAACTATTTATTATATTGAAAGGTATAGAAACAGCAATGGATTACTGAAACATGATTCATTAGTAATATTTAACTGCAGCAGCTCACAATTTGTAGAACAGGATTTATCCTGCTGTGAAATGCAGCACTCTCTAAATTCATGGGATTTGAGATATAATTGTCAATCAGGGTATACAAGTCACTTATAGTCACTTTTCTTTGTATGACTTGATTTACAAAACAGTCACCCGTGTCATGGTTATACGACCACACACACACAATTCACACTTACCTCTCCCTCCTTCTGGCCGAATGACGAGTTGTAAACATAGAAGTTTTGGAGATTTATTTCGGACTTTGATGTCATTATTCCATTTTTCATAGACACTATACCTAAATTATCCTGCTATGGATTAAGCACGTGATAACCTACACCTACGTTCAATATTCGAATAGGCACACCATCGATCCCGTAGCAAAATATATGAACTGGCAACGAGTAACATTGGCAAGATGGAACAAGGAGGTATTAATAGGTGTACGGTTTCCACGGACGAGGCAATGAAATGTTACCTTGTCTATAAGGTTTTGACGATAGTATATCACATCTAAACCCATTAACTTGAGGGACTTTCGCCACTGTCTAATGTATAGGAAGAAATAACATTAATACAGCACTACGTTTCGGGGATAAGATCGGCACACTTTTCAAGCTTTTTCTAAAACGGTCTTAGTCACAGAGCATCTAGTAGGTGTTACTACATAACCTCTCATATAGGTATGATCTGTGCTCTTATCTATGTTGCAGAATTACGTACATCATTTAACACAAACTAGTCATCATGGAACACACGTTCCAAAGAGTTTAAAAGCTACGACAATGCCAATATCATTAAACAGATGCAGAATGACTGTCACGGGTCACTTACACTGTTACACGTGTGATGTACATAATTCATCAAATCTAGCGTGAGATTTGAGTTGACAGTTTTCAAACTGTCTTTGTAACATAATATGTTCGCTAATCTGACTCGAATATGTGATTCAGCAAGAACGTATTTAACTTTGTAGTAATGTTGTTTTACAAAGAGGCGCGAACACTAACGCCGATTCTATTACCGAAGAACGATGTGTGGTATTAATTTTATTACTTTTTAATCCATGAGATGATGGCAAAAGTGCATAAAGTTAGTCATTTTAAATAAAAACTAGCGTCTCATATCATCCAGATTTTTTCCTTTGGCGATCGTTGGCATCGACATACAATGCACGGATCAGAGTATCCAATGTATCGAATACTTTGTTCCTACGTCTGTGCCAGAGATGTCTCTCGTTGACCGTCAATTACGACTATTTCGATTGATCGTTTCACTCCGGTACATCGACTGTGCTGTGAAGTGTTGCCATCTACGTGCGTGAGCGTATGCCGCAACGACGTGGAGGGTGTGGAGTGTGGTGGGTGAAAAGTTTGAGAACGACATTCTTTCGATTTCGAACATTTTCAGTCCTCTCTTCACATGTCACGGTAAGATAATCATGTCAAGTAATTTGAATAGTAGGCTGTATCAAATTCGCACGCTTCTTTTACTTGACAGAGTAATGTTACACCTTATGTATACGTTTAAATATACACGAAGTGTGTCCCTCTTACTTGGCTAGATGTTATTTTCTATCCATCCGTCTATATTTAACTCAATGCATTGTGGGACCCATAAAAATATTTTAGACAAGTAGACATAAGTTTTCGCCTAACGCAATCGACAAAGTGCGTTTAGTATTTTCTCGACACAAATCACGTCTTCTTGTCATTCATTAATGTTTTATAAGAGCAATATGAGCATGTCATACACACACATAGGCATATTTGTGTCCCGATTTGTGATATGGGGCCATTTTACTTTTTCTCTTATAGTGAAATTACGACAGAGGTCTGCCTGAGGTAGAGCTTTGATCTTTTGATTCGACTACATATTGCATTACGACCCATTTGGTGAGTTTTTGAACTTGCATTAGTGCTTCTTTGTGTGCTGACAAGTTTTTGAACTAGGTTCTGTACTCCGGCATTAACAATTAACGTAACAGTAAGTTAGTTTTAACAGTTATTTCTAGTGAAGTTCAAACTTTTTTTCGTCGGGCCGATGGGCGAAGCGGAAACACATGCACCTTGTTGAATGCGTTGATTTACAAATAGGAAAAAGTCATTTAGAACGTGCTGTACAGACTTTATTTTTACCTTCAATCTGGCAGTATTCCCCGTTTTTCTGACTTTAAGGCAATTGGTACAATTGACAATTTTAACCAAATGCCCGTAAATTTCGGCATATTACCGCGCGCGTGTGTGTGAAATTGAAATGTTGTTAGGTTTGCACTGCATAAAATGTTACAGTTGTTTGATGTGTGGTTGACCGTGCATCGTAGTTCAATGTGCAATAAGAAACCAACTAGATGTCACTTAGTATTATATTTATTTCTCCTTATAAGTTGCTCAACATGTTTCGGGCCACCTTGTGCCCATCTTCAGGAGCACTACACCACACGTGAAAAAATACCACTAAGTCGTCAGGTCCTGAAGATGGGCACAAGGTGGCCCGAAACATGTTGAGCAACTTATAAAGAGCAACTTGTAAGGAGAAATAAATATAATACTAAGTGACATCTAGTTGGTTTCTTATTCCACATTGCTACCGTTGTGTTACGATTTTACACTTTCAGTACATACGTAGTTTAGTAGTCAGGCTTTCCTGAATAGTAAATGATGTCATGCCATGCTGTCTCTGTCTGTTGTCGTAGTTGTTGATATTAAACTCTGAACAGATTAGTGCCTCAACCGTAACAAGTGTAACTGCAAGAATTGTAAGACTGAAAAATAATTTAAGAAGTCATACCGCCCAATGTGAGTAAGGAGATGCATTTTAAGACATTGCTTCTGTCGATTGCGTATAAAAGTTAGGGATGTGGGAATTATGAAAATGCAACGACGCTTGTGAAACAGTCAGGCCTAGACTAGTCTAACGCTTATACCTACTTGACGCAGCGTCACATAATGAAAACTATGCATTTTTAACCTCCATCATCGTCGTCATCGAGCTAACTTGGAGTTGGGACACTTGTTGACCCGTTCCGGTCTCACACAACCAGAAGTCTAATGGTCTCCCCTGGTTTCTTTGTCTTTTGGCCTTTAGTTTCTTATTATCCTCGGTAATCTATTACGAGGCATTCTGTATATATGTTGTGACCAGTTTCTTCTGTATTCCTGTATTTTGTCCAAAACTGATGTTATGTTTAGTTCTTTTGCATTTTGTGTTTGTTTTATAATCTGTCCAAGTGTATCCTGCTGTTTTTCACATATATTTAATCTCTTCAGCTGTTATTCTTCTCGCGTCTCTTGCTTTAATGGTCCAATCTTCACTACCTATTACAAAGCTCAAAGGGCTATTGTATTGCATAATTTTTTTTATTGTGTTCTTTGAAGTTTTCTGTGGTCTAGACGTATTGTTTATAATACCTGTTATTTTCAAATAGTTATTCAGTTCGTTATCCACTTACACTTCTTTTCGAAAGATATCAAATTTCTTAAGTAGTTAAAGGAATTTATTTGTTCTATAATTTTGTTATCTATTGAAATTTTACTTCTGACTTACTCTCGTCCTTTAAATGACTCCAGTATTGTTTTCTCTACAAATGTAGTTAAACCGTGTTCTGTTATTATTTTATTTAATTTATATGCAGCTTTCTGCAACTTTTCTTCTTTGTTGGATACTAAAACTTGGTCGTCAGCAAATAACAGCCTTAACAGTTGCTGATTTTTTTGAAAGTGGAATTTATTTTATGTCTTCTTTCTTACATTTAGATATAATTTCATCTAAGTAAATATTAAACAGTAGAGGCGAGAGAGGTCAAACTTAGTATACCCCTTTATTAATTTCAGCCACTCTTGGTAGTTTTGAGTCAAATTATATTAATATTTTGTTTTGTGTGTATGCGTCCATTATTTCCTTTAATAATATATCTGGAATAATTCTAGATTTTAAAATATCAAATAAAATCTCTCTTTGCCTACTATCATATTCTTTTTCATAATCTATAAAAACAAATGTGTTTCCAAATAATATTCCCTTCGTTTTTCAGTTAATAATTTGAAGCAAAATGTTGGATCTCCCCACGAACGTCTCTTTCAGACTCAGTTTTGTGTTTCTGTCTTAATTTTCCTGAGTAACTCTGCAGTTTTATATTAAGAATTTTAGAGCATATCTTATAGCAGGTGTTTAGAATACTTATTCATCTGTAATTTGTAGGGTTTACTTAAAACTCTGGAGGGTCAATTAATGTTAACTTTAATCAGAAATATAACTGCAGCATTTTTAAATTAAAATATATGTACATTGATGAATATTTTTATGAAGATCGTGCATTTGAGAGCCTCAAAATTGAATAAAGTTGCGAATGTTGAAATGGTCACTGGTTCTGGTAGGTATAGCCATTCTGTCAGTTGCCGCCGTATGTGTGCTCATGAAGCACAAGCATGTTGTTTCTTGAGGGCCCAGTCCTCACTCAGCTGGTCAAGAAATTTTCCGCTTTGGACGGAAGTCTGAAGTACAGCGCTGTGAAATTTTAAGTTCTGGTAGCGGCGAATACAACGACTGTGATGTTTTGGTATGTGATGCTCCCTTTTTTTGTTTGTTCATATCTAACGAATTTCATAGCATCACACCCAAGAAGATCATAGCATTCTTCATCGTGTGTACAAGGGTCCTGACATGATCCTATCGTGAGCACGTAAATCCATTCCACATCTTCACGCAGTATTTTCTCATCTACATGTATGGCTAACCAAGTACATTAATCGGAATATAACTATTTCACCCTTGGAAGGCGAAGGCAGATGAAGTGCCGGGAGGAAGGGGGTGGTTTGTGAGAGAGATAACGTATATAACATGAGAACAGAAAATTTTAACGGTTCTGAAGGTTTCGACGGTTCGTACGTAAATATGAGCCGATTTGTACACAGTGTACAAAATTTAAAAATAGCCAGACACGTGTAAGCCTATAAAAACAAAGACCCACATTGGTTGGTTAGACGCCCAGAATATTCTCTTGCGCCCACAGAAAATGCACAGCAGAAAGGAATATACTTAGCGTCTCACGAGGCTACACTGTAAAAGGTCACTTTTGCATTATTAGTTTGCGACATTCTGTAAGCATGTTGAAATATTTCAAAACCAGTGCATTGATTTGTACAGAAATGTGAGAAAGCCGGGATAGCTCAGTCAGTATAATGACTTGGCTAGGGGCTGGGCAATCGAGGACTCGAGGTTCGATAATCTGTAAGGGTAAGAATTTTTTTGTTCTCTACACCGTCCTTGCCACCTGTGTGCCCAGTCAGCCTAGTTTTCAATGTGCAATAGGATTTATTGCTAAGGAGTAATGCGTCCGGAAGTACGGAGCTGATCATTGACCCTCTCTGTCTAGTGTCGAAGTTAAGAATGAATAGAGCTATACCTCCACTGCTTCTGCTCGTCTTTGTCCCAGATAGAAACAAGGGTCAAAGGATTTCGGAGTGTTCTGAATAGCATGGTACCGCCTTAGACATTTGAAGAGTTGTCAAGAAATGAGTGCGTGATGGGAGTTATAACTCGGTGTTTTCTTCTACGTACCTGGCTCCCGACACACTTCTGTTCCATCTCTGCCCTGCATAACGTTACCATTTCCATTGGCTTGCTACAACAATCGCCCACACCTAAGTGACATACTCATTTCCTTGGCGGTCGACCGTGGAACGAGGTTTTCCTTCAGCTTCCCCATTTACCTGGTGAAAAACATATCGGCCTACCTCCATTCACAGACATTTCAAACCTCCTCCACTCTGCCACATGGAATTGTAGCATGTTGGCTGGACTGGCTGAGGGTGGTCTTCTGTCCCGCGTTTTCTTCAGCCGGTACGTGATAGACATGGCAAAATCTTCACGCCACGTCGAGTTAGTTTTCTACGCGCATGACACGGGCATTATTGCCACGTCCTGCAAGCAGGCGCTGTTCATCGGCTACCTGGAGGCATGTTTTAACATCCTTGGGCACTGTTTGCGGAACTGGAGTTCGCCATCAAGAGTCTCGAAGAAACTAGGCAAAGTGGTACAGAGCGTGATCCCACCTTTTCATTTTGAAATATCTATTTCGTCTGCGTTTGAGAAATTTCAGATTTTCTCCATGGCACCCTCTTATGATGTAACCAGGTCTGTCCGTAGTGCGAAGTGATAAGATCTGATATGAAGATTGCGAGTACTGCATAACATACACGGAAGCTACGTGTAGGTATTGTTGTCGGTACATTGACAGCCGGACTGGGACCCACACGGTCTGCTATCCAATGGATAACGAGAGCTCTTTCCTCTCGGGCAAAGACGCCGGAGTGTGAAGCTGGCCACTTAGATCCGTATAGTGTCGAGATTAAGAATGGGTTGACCAATGCCTCCACTTCCTCGTACGCCTTCATGGTGTGCAGAGGGACTATTTGTATTTTACTTCACATAACTGACATATTTATGTATTCGATCCTTTGTTTAAAAGGTTTATATTGTCCCAGGCTTACCATTTCTCTCTAACCCACATGCTGCATTAGGACTGCTGCAGTTTTAATGTTGTTGATCAAAGGTACAGTTGACAAAATCTGGTCTCGGCCCAGACTTTTATGGCCATGTTCTTGTTTAAAAGACTGGACAATTTCACCGTTATATTTTAATGAATATTATCGAAATAAACACTTCGTAACTAAGCACCACGAAGCCTGCCAATCATCCTGTGTCCAGCCGGGTCGCATCACAGCTCATATTCGCAACTTGCATCTATGAGCCTAAATTTCAGTCGACTGCCTTATCTGAGTGTGACTAGTGATTATAAAATTTCCCCCTGTTAATCTTAACAGCACGTGAAGTAGATTGTTGGGGAGTGGACGTAAAGTTATCCCGGTGATTAATTACGTACCACACCATAAAGGAGTAGGGGGGAGGTAAAGCGTCAGCTTCATGTCGCGGCCACATTATTCTCGGGGTAGAAACGTAACATTTTTAATGTTACCGCGATCAGCTCCCGTTGATTGATTAGCAATTTGGCGTCGTACTGTGGAAATCACGGTTTGTATGTACGCGCCTGCAAATCTGCTGTCTCTCATATTTTGTGGCTTTCTGTAAAAGCAAATGTCGGGATAGTACGCTAAAATGGTCCACGACCGCCTCCTTCCACATCCTTTCCTACTTCTTACTAACATATTGTCTTATCCCGTGGCACTTTATGGCCTTAGCAAATTACGGCTTTGCTAAATATGCACATAATGAATAAAGAAATATCTAACCCAGGGGTGCACAAATATTCCATAAATCCAAGAGACCTTAAACTTCTAGGCGTCAGAATGGTGACGTGAAGCAAGTTAAATGTTCAAGATCCAAATATTTACGTGCCACCGAACAAAATTAGTCGCCGTAGCGAGCTGACGTCCGGGATTTGTGCCCTGTGGATCTTGTGTGTGTGTGTGTTTTTTTTTTTTTTTTTTTTTGTGGACCGTGCATCGTATTTTTGCGCAATAAGAGCCAACAGTATGCAGTATTTTACTCTCAATTTTTTTTATCAAT
>Ga0123355_10016332_pt1 | contig 11696 bp, 10 predicted proteins | sample TergutEmb28metaG_3_FD_89872 | JGI IMG/M metagenome (GOLD analysis project Ga0123355, IMG submission 89872) | Embiratermes neotenicus P1 segment gut microbial communities from Petit-Saut dam, French Guiana - Emb289 P1 | ecosystem: Host-associated > Arthropoda: Insects > Digestive system > Gut ...
AGCAGCTTCTCCAAAGCCGGCGATCGCCGCAACGTTTTCCGTCCCGGGTCGCAAGTCCTTTTCTTGTCCTCCTCCGTAAAGCAGCGGTTCAATCGTAACGCCTTTTCGGACAGCAAGCGCACCGCACCCTTTCGGCCCGTGTATTTTATGGGCGCTGATCGTAACAAGATCAACATGCCCGATTCCAAGCGGCATCTTGCCGAACGCCTGCACCGCATCCGTATGAAACACCGTATGTTCTCTTTTCATTTTTCCGATTTCACTCATTGGCATGATCGTTCCGGTTTCGTTGTTGACATGCATCACTGAAACCAAAATCGTCTTTTCATCGATCTGCGCACGCAGCTCATCCACGTTGAGCCTGCACTTTTCATCCACCCCGATATAGACCACTTCAAAACCGGACTGTTCAAGCTTCTTGCAGCTTGCAAGTACAGCCGGATGCTCCACGCATGACGTGATGATCTTATTGCCGCGCCTTTTCCTTGCATGCGCCGCCCCAAACAACGCCAGATTGGCCGACTCGGTTCCGCCTGAAGCAAAAAACACTTCTTCATCCCGAAACCCGACCGCTCTTGCAACGCGGCTGCGCGCTTCTTTCATTACTTTCTCGGCTGACAAGCCCATACTGTGCAAAGAAGATGGATTGCCGAAGTCATCCCTCATACACTGAAGCATTTTTTCGGTTACGGATTCATATTGTCTCGTTGTCGCGCTGTTGTCTAAATATACAAACATGTTTATCCTCAGAAATTGATGATTTTATTTCGCATACCAATGTTCAAGATCAAGCCCACCGCCACCATACAGGAAAGGATGGAAGAACCACCGTAACTGATAAACGGCAGCGTTACGCCTGTTACCGGCATCAATCCCATTGTCATCGCAATGTTTTGAAATGTCTGGAACAAAAACATGCCCATGAACCCCATCGAAATCAGGGCACCGTAAAGGTCTTTCGCATTATAAGCGATTTTAAGGATCCTTGAAAGAAATATGGTGTATAGTGAAATCAGAAAAGCGCCTCCGATCAGGCCCAACTCTTCCACGATGACAGAAAAGATAAAGTCGGACTTTTGAACGGGTAAAAACCTCAATTCTTTTTGTGTCCCGGCAAAAAGGCCTTTGCCGAAAAGCCCACCCGAACCGATCGCGATCCTGGATTGCCATACTTGGTAATTGCCCGGCAATGCGAGATTGTCCGGATTTAAAAAAGCATCGATTCTGGCCCTTTGAGCGCCGCTTAACATGCGGTAAACGAGCGGCGTACAAAGCGCGGCAACGCCCGATAATTTCGCGAACAGTTTAAGATCGATACCGGCATAAAAAACCATGAATATCCATGCAAATCCCATGACGATCGCCGAGCCGAGATCTTCAAGGACAACGATGCCAATGAAAGGCGAAATGTAGAGAAACGAAAGCATCACGCCCTTAAAGGTTTTCAGGGAGTTCCGGTTTCTGGACATATACATCGCGCTCAACAAAACCAGCGATATTTTAACCATTTCCGAGGGCTGGAACGTCGTAATCCCAAGGTTGATCCAGCGTAAGCCACCATCTACTTGATGTCCGAGGAAAGGCATATATACGGTTAATAAAAACAGGATAGAGCCAATGTATAGTATTCTTTCGATGTTGACGTAAAAATGATAATCGATGAACAAAACGACAACCATCGCGACAAAACCGATGCAATACGCGACGATCTGCGTTCTGACTTCGGATGAAAAGACAAACTCCCCCGTATGCGCAGTGCTTGCAATCATCGTAACGCTGAACACCGCAAAACATAAGGGGAGGACCACAAGAATTTTATCTAAATTTTTCAATAGATTCCAAAAATAATTCATGCAATACCTTTCATTAACTTGACATTTGGCTATAAGAACCATTATAATATAAACATTGTATTTATATCAATATCTAAAATACTTAATCTATGATATTTTACATTTCGACTGTTGACAAGTGGATTAAACATACAGTAGCTTTCACTAAATCAAAGATTTAGGAAAGCCTTGTATAAGGCCTGTTACCAAATCGCGTTGCGATTTGAACAGAGCCATTAACAAAAACAAAAGAAGGAGGTGGTTGGTATATCACCAATTTTAGTAACTTGCCTTTTAATTGTTGCCTTGGCCTTAGGGCTTTTGGTTGGATATATACTCAGAAAAGCTGTTGGCGAAAAAGCGATCGGAAGTGCAGAACAGAAAGCGAAGAATTTAATTCTTGACGCGGAGAATAGATCAGAAACCATTAAAAAGGAAATAACGATAGAAGCAAAAGAAGAAGCGCACCGCATGCGGAGCGAAGTTGAGAGAGAGGTTCGCGAAAGAAGAACCGAAATACAAAGAGCAGAAAAAAGACTGATACAAAAAGAGGAGTCCCTTGACAACAAAATCGTAAATATCGAGAAAAAAGAAGAAGGCATTGCAAACAAAGAACAAAAACTAGTTGATAAGCAAAAAGACCTTGAAAAATACATCGAAAAACAGACGGAAGAACTCGAAAGAATTTCGGGCTACTCTGTCGAAGAAGCGAAAGCGATCTTATTGGCCAATACTGAAAAAGACATTCGGCATGAAGCGTCTCTTTTGATCAAAGAAATTGAATCAAAAGCAAAAGAAGAGGGCGATAAGAAAGCGCGTGAAATCATCGTCGGCGCGATTCAACGATGCGCATCAGATCATGTCGCAGAAAGCACCGTATCGGTTGTTCCGCTTCCAAACGATGAGATGAAAGGAAGAATCATCGGACGGGAAGGCAGAAACATCAGAGCCATTGAGACGATGACGGGCGTTGACCTGATCATCGATGATACGCCTGAGGCCGTTATACTGTCAGGTTTTGACCCTGTAAGAAGAGAAATCGCAAGACTGTCACTCGAAAAATTAATCGTGGATGGACGTATACATCCTGCAAGAATCGAAGAGATGGTCGAAAAAGCAGACAAGGAAGTCAATGCGATCATCAAAGAAGCAGGAGAACAGGCCACATTTGAGGTTGGGATCCACAACCTGCACCCTGAGCTTATTAAATTGCTCGGTAGGTTGAAATACAGAACTTCTTACGGACAAAACGTACTTAAACATTCCGTGGAAGTCGCGCATCTTGCAGGGCTTATGGCCGGAGAACTCGGGCTTGACATCAAACTTGCGAAAAGAGCGGGACTGCTCCATGATATCGGAAAAGCGCTTGATCATGAAGTAGAGGGTACACATGTCGATATCGGCATGGACGTTCTCAAAAAATACAAAGAGCAGGAATCCGTCATCAATGCGATGGCTTCCCACCACGGAGACTACGAGCCGAAAAATACAGAAGCCGTCCTGATCACCGCAGCCGATGCGTTGTCCGCAGCCAGACCGGGTGCAAGACGCGAGACGCTTGAAACGTACATCAAGAGGCTTCAAAAACTCGAAGAAATCGCAAATACAACACCGGGCGTCGATAAATCATTTGCCATACAGGCAGGACGTGAAATACGAATCATCGCCAAGCCTGATGAAATGAACGACGAAGAAATCATATTCCTCGCAAGAGAAATCTCCAAGCGAATTGAAAATGAGCTTGAATATCCGGGTCAAGTCAAAGTAAACGTGATTCGGGAAACAAGAGCAATTGATTACGCAAAATGATCCATCCATGATATAAATACTGAAATGTCAATCGTGTTCAATAAAACAGAAAAGCCAAGGATTACTGTCCTTGGCCTTTTTTTATTCGATGATCCGATCTACGATTTTATTGAAATTTTCCTCTATGTACGTCCCCTTTTTAAATACGACCGGCAGGCCGTTGTTTGACGCAATATGGATGTTGTCATCGTATTGTATGATTCCCGCCATGGTTGGCCGCAGCTTTCGTGAAATTTCATTGATCCCGGGAACAAACCCCGTAGAAATCAAATCGCTTCTCACTTTATTCAGCACATACTTAATGTCCGTAATCCCATGTTCTTTCAGCACCGCATACAAAATATCCGCATCTCTGATCGCGGCATGTTCCGGCACGGTTATAATGACTGCGCTGTCTGCCCCCGCGGCGGACATCAAGACGGTGTCGTTGATTCCGGCCGGAGCGTCGATCAGTATGTAATCAAAATTGTTTCTTAGTTTTTTGCATAACACTTTCATATGAAGCGGCGTAATATCCGCATGTTTACTGCTTGGAGGCGACGACATCAAAAACAAATTGCCGAAACGCTTGTCACGTACCAGCGCCTGCTTGATCCTGCATAGCCCTGTCAAAACATCCGCTACATCATAAACCACCCTGTCTTCCAGCCCAAGGCAAAGATCAAGATTCCTGAGTCCCATATCCATATCGATTAAAACAACTTTATGCCCTCTTTGCGCCAGAATGGCACCTGCATTTGCCGTAAAAACCGTTTTTCCGGTTCCGCCTTTTCCCGATGCGATTAAAATTACTTTGCCCATCTTCCCCTTTTCCTTCTTCTCCAAAACCGCTTACGTTCTTGCGGAATCCAAATTGATATCTTGATATTGTCTGTTTAGTTGCAAATATTTTCCGATGACTTCTCTCGCGACCGGCCCTGCGTTGAGCGATGTTCCGCCTTGGAACAACAGCACAGAAACGGCGATCTGAGGATTATCGGCCGGAGCGATGGCAACCACCCATGCAAATGGGTCGTATGTTGGTTTATGCGCATCGATCATTTCAAAAGTGATCCTATTATCTAAATTTCTTAACGCCTGTCTCACCGCCGTGTTTGTTGACCTCCACGTTTGAGGGAATTCCCTCATCAGCCTCGTCATTTCGGCTTCTACATCTTCCCACTGCAAATGAGGCGCTATCCGTCGAAGATTTGCTTGTACATATTCGACTTCACATGGCGGATGGATCCTGCCGCCCCTCTCCGCTGTCCCCGTCTTTGCCGCCACTTGAACGGGAAAATTCCCGAATGAGCCTGTCAATGTTCCTCTGCTGCCTGTCGTTGCAAGGTTCATGCCCCTTATGATTTCAGCCATGCCTTGCTCATGGTCAAAATCGACCCTTACGCCGGGGGTTCGCTCAATTTGCATCCCTTCGATCGCGCTGATCAGTGTTACATCATTGCGTACGCCACCATTCCCCAAAGTAGCCATAAACTTGGCCATTTGAAGCGGAGTATACGCATTCTCACCTTGTCCGATCGCGATGTTCAATTCATCCCCAAGCGACCACCGGGCAAAATTAAAATAACTAAACTTAGCAAATTCAGCAACCGAAACGATCATCTCTTCTCGAACCCCTACGTTTGCCATACGCCTGATGACCTCATTTCTCGATGGGTTTTCATACGTCCAACTGACGATTTCGGCAATATATGCTTCCAGACGATCTCGATCCGCAACGACTTCCGGCTCAAAGAATCTCTCCGCGCGTGCTCTCAAAGCATTCGCGAGCGACGATTTCGTTTGCCTCATCCTGCTTTCCGAACTTGGAATCGATGTCCTCGCCTCACTGATCTCTATCCCCGTAGGAACGCCAAGCCCGAACTGCCTGGCATAATGCATGATGACATCGATGTCGATCGGACTGGTATATCCGAAACACCTGCCTGTCGCGATATCTCTCCCCACAGCAATGTTGTAAAAATAGACATTGCATGACACTTCAAGCGCCTGCGCCAGATTGACATTCCCATGATTGCCGCCCGTTCTATGCCATAATAAGCAACCAAAAGGCCGCCCCGCTACCATGACAAATCCACTGTCCCGCACGGGCATCATCGGGTCAAGCCCGCTTGAGAGCGCCGCGACCGCCGTAAGCATTTTAAATGCGGATCCGGGTGCCTGCGTGGACCTTGCTGCTACGTTGTATAAAGGCGCAGGGGCAAGCGGGTCTCTCGGGTTTTGGCTCTGCAGAGAATTCCAGTCCGCTCTGCTGATGCCGTCTGTGAACAAATTCGGATCATAATCCGGATAGCTTGCCATGGCAAGTACCTCACCGGTCTGCACATCCAATACCACGACAGCGCCGACATTGGCCTGCGGGAATTGCCTGAATCGATAATTTCCAAATTCGCTTTCAAACACACCGCCTACCCGTATCTGTTCAAGCGCATGCGCAAGGGCTCTTTCTGCGGTTTTTTGCAGTTCAAGGTCGATTGTCAGATAGACGTCTCTACCCTTTACAGGTTCTCTTTCCTCGATGACCCTGACAAGCTCCCCTCTTACATTGACCTGTACGTCTTTAATGCCCGGGGTACCTTTTAAATACGTTTCTTTTGCTCTTTCAATGCCGTCAAGTCCGACAAGGTCATTCGGGCTGTATCGTTCATCATCCATAAACCGCGGAAGCTCTTGCTCTGAAATACGCCCCATATAACCGATGATGTGCGATGCCGTGCTGCCATGAGGATATACCCGCTTTGTCTCCGATACGATTTGAACACCCGGAAGATTTCTGCTCATTTCTTCGATTTGAACGATGGTCGACTGGGAAATACTGCTCGCGATCGTAGCCGGAATGTATCTTCTAAATCCTCTGGCCGATACTTCATTTCTGACGACAATGATTTCTCTCGCTTGCTCATCGGAAATCTCGCTCCTGATGATCGGTCTTTCTCCATTTTCATCCGGGGTTCGTTCCCGCCTGTCTATTCCAAAGATAATACGGAGAGACTGGAACGCCTCCTCCGCCGTAAGATCTGTTCTGAGCCCATATCTTTGAAGAAACGCTTCCCTGTCCATATCCCGCAAGAATTTCATATGCCGTACGGAAATGGGAGGGAAAACGTTATGTCTGTTTTGCAAATCGGCTTGCGCTTCAAATTCATCATACCTTGCAGGTACTACATAGATCTCCCTTAATCTGTCAAAAGCCTGTTGCGCCGTATAATAAACCGGCATTTCTCTGCTGTCGAGCCACTCTTCGATGTCTTGCTGAAACGTATAAACGAACGTTCCGTTTTCTATGAGAATCGGTAAATTATCGTAATACGTGTCCCCGTTACGTTCCAACACTTCGACCAGTTTTGCCGCGACCTCATTTGCCTCAGCACTCGTCAAACCGGACGTCGTGAACCTGAGCGAAAAACGCTGTACATTGCCCGCAAGAAGCCGTCCATGCCGGTCGAATATTTCCCCTCTCGGTGCCGGCGTGAAAACACTTTGTGTGCTGATGTTGACAGCCGCCGTAGACCATCGATCATATTCCAATACGGTCAACCCAAACAGCCTGACAAAAAGCAGCACCATCAAAATGCACATCAGCACTGCGACCATTTGGAATCTCGATTTAAATACACTCATTTATAGTACCTGTCTTTATGGTGCCTTATCACCTTATTAATCATCAAATAGTACAATACGATCACAATGACCGTATTATATAAAACCGAAAGCGGCAAAAATCTCATCATATGAAAGAAACTATAGTTGCTGCCAAGCATGAACATGATGCCCCAATAGATCAATGTATAAACGACAGTTGACGAAGCGGTGACAACGATCACCGAAAAGACCACTTCTTTGTTCATGATCACATTGACAAGCATGATCGCTAGCGAAATAACGAAAAACGCAAGCGCCGCGATCCCTACATATTGCGAAAAGCAAATGTCGTAAAGCAGCCCAAAACTCACCCCTAAAACCAGTCCATAATTGTTTTCATCATATAAGAACGAAAATATGACAACAAGACACAGGAGCAGGTTCGGCGTTGTCCCGAACACACTTACGATATTCATCAGCGTCGTTTGAATGATGAAAGCCACAAAAAACAAACAGGCCGCATATCTGTACTTCATAGGATTACCGCTACTTTACGCAAATTGTTAAACCGTACAGACGGCTCTATCTCAATCGTCTTGAGCTGTGTATCAATATTAAAATCCACCGCCGTGACTCTTCCGATGTCAATTCCTTTTGGGTACATAGAACCAAGGTCGATCCCCGATGTCAGCAGAACGTCGCCTACGATGATTCCGGCCTGATTGTCAAGCGCAAATCCCGTAAGCCCCCCTTGTCCATCACCCTGCAAAATACCGACAATATCATGGTCTCTGGCAACAATAAAGCTGACCCGATTCGTCGAATCGATGACCGAAATCACCCTTGCCCAATTGGTTCCCGCTTCCATAACGGTTCCGACCAGCCCTTGATGGTTGACCACGACGGCATTTTGATAAATTCCGTCCCTTGTCCCCCTATCGATCGTAAAAACGTTGAACCAGTTCGTCCCGTCGAGTGCAATCACATTGGCCGCGATTGCTCTATGGTTATAATCCATGATATCATAATTAAAAATGTTCGCAAGTTCCCTGAGATCCTGTAAATCCTGTGCCGTCAGGTTTGTACTGTTTATTTCTCGCCTGAGCCTTGCGTTTTCTTCTCTCAGTTGGTCGTTTTCCACAATAATATGCCTGAAATTGAAAATTCCGTCCCGAATCCCAAAAGTCGCCGAAGCGATTGGTCTTTGAATAAAAGCCACTGCCCCTTGAATCTGTCTGCCGACCGGCGAGGTGCTTCCGTCGCTTAAAAAAGAAAGGACGATGATGAGACAAAGAACAAGCGCAGTGCCGATGATGCCTGTTAAAAACTTATGAGCCTTTATCCACTTCATAATGATTTCCTATTACCTTTTAGACAAAACATAGTTCTTTAGTTTCTCTATATTCGCAAGACTTTTGCCTGTGCCGATCGCTACAGCTTCAAAAGCATTTTCCGCAACGCGCACATGCATACCCGTTCTCATTTCAATCAATTTGTCTAAATTCGAAATCATGCCGCCACCGCCCGACAAAACAAGGCCATTCGTCACGATATCCGCCGCAAGTTCCGGAGGCGCGTTTTCCAGTGTCGCTTTTATGCCCTCGATCACGACTTCCACAGGTTCTTCAAGCGCATCCTGCATATCACGGCTTCTTACGGTCACGGTTTTCGGAAGCCCTGTAACGATATCTCTGCCTCTTGCATCCATCGTTTTGATGACTTCAAAACCCTCTTCATCCACATCAACGACGGCACAACCGATGTTGATTTTCAGCTCTTCCGCTGTTTTGTTACCGATCAACAGATTGTATTTCCGCCTCATATACTGAATGATGGCTTCGTCAAACTTATCTCCGGCATACCGCAGAGAAGTGCTTGTTACAATTCCGCCAAGCGCAATGATGGCGATATCCGACGTCCCGCCACCGATATCGGCGATCATACATCCCACAGGCTCGTCCACAGCGAGGTTCGCTCCGATCGCCGCTGCCATAGGCTCTTCCATGACAAACACGTCTTTGCCGCCCATCTGCCTGACGACTTCCTCAACTGCCCTCTTTTCGACTTCCGTTACGCCGCTTGGCACGCCCACGACGACTCTCAGCTTCGCAGCTCTTACCTTTTCGGCAAGCGCTTTGCTTATAAATTCTCTCAGCATCACCGCCGTCATATCAAAATCAGAAATAACACCATCTTGGAGAGGGCGCACAACTTTTATGTGTTCAGGCGCTTTTCCCACCATCTCTTTCGCTTTTTGACCTGTCGCGATCAGTTTTCCACTATTCGCATCTACAGCAATTACAGATGGCTCATTTGAAACAATACCTTTTCCGCTTAAGTAAATCAGCGTATTCGCTGTCCCTAAATCGATTCCCATATCTTTGTTGAACAACCCAAAGCCCATTCTATTTCCTCCATTATTCTGTAAATCGTATTTCATGTCATATAATGTTGATCACGCTCTATGCACAATACGCCCACCTCTACCACGGTGGGGTTCCGGCGCACCCAAGTCTTCTTGATGTGACGAAACATTATATGAGTTGCTCTTCTCTGAAACTGATGTATTTCCCATCTCCGATAATGATATGATCCCATACCGGTATTCCGATAATATTCCCTGCATCCACGAGGTTTTTTGTCGTGGCGATATCGTCGCTGCTCGGCGTGGGATCGCCGCTCGGATGGTTATGAATAAATACCACAGCGGCCGCACTTCTTTTGATTGCAGGCAAAAATACTTCTCTGGGATGGATGACTGTCGTTGAAAGGTCGCCGATGGATGTCTTATCCGTCCCGAGCATTTCTCCCTTTGTATTCAGCAAAAGAACTGTAAACACTTCTTTTTTATAATACCGCATCTCTTCCATAAAAAGAGACACGATCGAGTCAGGACTGTTGACCCTGGCTTTGCTGTCTCTTGGCTTTGTAGCGACTCGCCGGCCAAGCTCCATTCCGGCCAAAATCTGACAAGCTTTCGCCGGCCCTATTCCTTTTATACTTGCCAATTCTTCCGGGACGCATTCGGATAAAAATAAAATCCCACTATTTTCAAGAGATAAAATCTCTTCAGCTAAACGCAAAGCGGATTTTTCCTTTGTGCCTGTCCTAAGCAATATTGCGAGAAGCTCAGCGTTTGACAAATATGCGACTTGTCCGCTTAACATTTTTTCTCTTGGCCGCTCACTTAACGGAAGTTCTTTAATAAACATTTTTTGGTTCTCCTTTATCATACATTGAAGAACCTTTTTCATTTTCCCGTGGGATATATTTTATCATTTTCAAAGCTTTTGTACAAGTATAAATGTCTGTAAAAACAGATATAATAAGAATGTATGAAAACATTAAGAAATTGTGAGGTAATGGATTATGAACAAAACAGCCAATCAAAGCATCAGATGTACCGTAGGCCAATGTACGCATCACTGCGAAGCGCAGGATTACTGTTCTCTCAACTCGATCACAGTAGGGACTCATGAACTGAACCCTACTCAAGATCAATGCACGGACTGTCAATCCTTTAAACTGAAATAAGGGCTTGTCTCCAAAATAAAGGAACAGGCACTTTTCAGCAGGCCAGGCACTTTCCCCCTCTGCACCGCATATAGTAGAAGTCTATAGAGGGGGTTTACATAGATGAGCAATTCCTTTCCCATGCCACTTTCGGATACAGAAGAGGAACATTACTTATCCCTTTTTGAGAGCGGAGATTCAGAGGCAAAAAATGTACTCATAGAACGAAACCTGCGGCTTGTCGCCCACATTGTCAAAAAATACACGTCCGGCGGGCATAACACGGACGATTTGATTTCAATTGGCACGATTGGGTTGATCAAAGCAGTCAATACATATAGCAGCAAAAAAGCGACCAGGCTCGCCACATACGCTGCAAAGTGCATTGAAAACGAAATTCTGATGAGCATCAGAACCGGGAAAAAAAGCAAAGCGGAAATATCTTTAAATGAACCGATCGGTACGGACAAAGACGGAAATGAGATCAGCTTTAATGACATCCTCGGAACAGACCCTGATGCGATCCTGGACGACATCAACTTCAAAATACAAGCAAAACAACTCTATAAAGCCGTCGGGCATATTTTAAGCGACAGAGAACGCGTTGTCATTGTTAAAAGGTACGGACTTGCCGGAGAAGAACCCAAAACGCAGCGTGAAGTCGCAAAGGCACTTCGAATCAGCCGCTCTTACGTTTCACGGATCGAGAAAAAAGCGATATTAAAACTACGCGAACACCTGGTCATCTAGGTGTTTCAGTTTTGCTGTCCGAATGTTTTCGTTCGATTCGCAAGATATTCTTCGACACGTTTAAATAATGGAACGGCCGCCCCTCTGCCTGACCGCCCGTCTTCCACAAATACCGCAATCGTATATTCAGGACTGCTGCCTACCGGGAAATAACCTGTAAACCATGCGTGAACCACCGGCCTGCCATTCAAAGATGCTTCCGCAGAACCC
>Ga0123355_10016333_pt1 | contig 11696 bp, 7 predicted proteins | sample TergutEmb28metaG_3_FD_89872 | JGI IMG/M metagenome (GOLD analysis project Ga0123355, IMG submission 89872) | Embiratermes neotenicus P1 segment gut microbial communities from Petit-Saut dam, French Guiana - Emb289 P1 | ecosystem: Host-associated > Arthropoda: Insects > Digestive system > Gut ...
CCACCACCACCACCACCACCACCACCATTACCACCACCACCACAACCATCACCAACACCACCACCACCACAACCATCACCATCACCACCACAACCACCGCAATCACCAACACGACCACCACCACCACCATCACCACCACAACCACCACAGTCACCAACACGACCACCACCACAACCACCACCACCAGCACTACCACCACCATCACCACCACCACCACCACCATCATCACGATGACCACCATCACCACCATCACCAACACCAACACCACCACCATCACCATCTCATCATCACGTGGTCTCTCTTACGAAAGGTCGATACTTGTTTCGAGGCCATTTCTCCATACAGTGCGAACTGTTGCTTCCTCTTTCAAATTCCAGTATCTTTTGCTTTCCTTAAGGTCATCAATAACTGCTTACGCCCCCTTCATCGTCTTCCTCTCCCTTCGATCTTTCCTTCAATAAAATATTTTAGGAGGTAGTTCCTACGCCAAGTTGGTATCGTACTGCTTAAGAATCAGACGAGAAACTTGTCTCTGTGGAGATGTAAATTATTGACATCCTTTAGCTACGAGATCGACTGTATAGCGCGTTTTATTAATGTGTAATTTGTTTAAAAGCGTTCTCAGTATATCGGACTGAGTAACGAAGAACCAACATGGAAGGACATGTAGTGTGTTCTCACTGGCTGGAATGAGAAAGATCGAACTTCAATCGCGGGGTCAAACTTCGAAACCGGGACCGCTTGACCAGAGAGCAGCAGTGCTGACTGTAACGAAGTTCCGTGCCTGTCTTACTGTACAGTGCAGTTGAGACTGCATTTCACTGATTGTAACCCGTAGTTTAGTAATAAAAATATGGAGAGAGTTCGCATGTTTCAATTAAATGTAGGTGTAATTACCATACGCAAATACACCATTCGTTATTTCTTAATTCGGCATATTGAGTTGAACCCGTCACCCTTCCTTTAGGGTGGTGTAGTATATTGACCAGAGACTTGGTTGCCTACAACCACCCTTCATGTTGTCTCTTTCTACTGCCCCCTCCCCTTAATTTTGTCACGTACATAGCGTATTGCGTGGGGTAAAGACTAAAGTGGCACAAGAAATTCTCAGCGCTTAATACACGTGTTCGGTTGTTTGGTTAATTTGCACATTCTTCTAGACGTAAGTAGTCAATGCTGATGTAAAGGGTCAGGGAAAGGACAGAGTAACAAGTTAGGAAATGTAAACATTGGCAAAAGTAAATTTGTACCTACGAACGCCATGAAGGCGCGGAGGGGATGTGTAGGAATAACTCCACTTATTCTTAGCTTCTGCTCTAAAGGGAGATGAGCAACAGGACACGGCCGATTTATCACTGGGGAAAATGCCGCTGTGGCTATTGAACAGGGTGCTGTGTGGATCTCACAGCTCTCCTGGACGTTTCGAAAAAAAAATAAGTTTCTTCACCCTGTTGGGTTTCGTGGTGTGTGTAGAGAGGAGTGTAGCTCTGTGGTTCATTTGTGTCGTCCTGATATATTCAACTATATTTGTGGTGCTGATTCAAAATTTGTGACACCTGTTAATAGTGGAGAGATAGGTGCTCATGCTTTTTGGATAAATTATTACTACTCTCCAAAATGCTTTAAAATTATAACCCTTAAAGCCCAATGATTTTTTTATTTGCCATCACATACTGCAGAGTTTAAGAGTGTGTGGATCTGTACGTCTGCTCCACCCACATGTTTTCTTGACGTGGGAGCAGAGAACTTTGTTTACCACCAGGTTTAACATTCAGAAGTTCTCTTTTACACTCACAAAGCGTATTTCTGTGTTTTATTTGGGTCTCGAGCGAACAGTCATTATTTCCCTTTACAGCTTTAACTGATTGGTAGTTACGACGGAGACTGGGTGTGTTTACTTCGCGGTACGAGCTGAATGTTTAAAATTGAGGTTAATTTTCAAACTTAAAGTAACAACGCACTCTCATATATGCCATACGAAACCCGTCAGTGTTACAAACATTGCATTTTGCCAACAGGCTATATATATATATATATATGAGTTTCTTATAATTTTAGAATAATTTAAACTGGGGCGAGGAGGGGTACCCACAAACTGCATTATGTGATTGGTCTCTCTAACTGAAATGCAGCGTACGTTTGTGAACTGGGAACTGCATTTTTAAATGCAAGTTGGGTGAAATTCACATCTAAACTTCACTCGGTGAAGCTTTTTTACTTCACGTCTCAGTCGTACCTGTTGCTTGCCGTCCGCAATAAAACTGTTTACATTCAAACTTTTGCATTTGCCGATCGTACCAACATAAAACTGAGAACATGTTTTCCGAATGCAGAAACATTCTACAGACTTTTCTTTTAAAATAATGAATCTAAGTTTCTGATGTGATAGAAAAATTGTTTTTGAGACTAGTGTGTACTTGATTACGGTGTTTGGACACACAATGAAGTGCGTGCAGCTGTGTTGTTATCGCAATACCAGTAATTGCTGCAGTGGCCAGCATATTGTTCATCCTTTATGGAAAATGCACATTTATTTCATCCAGTCTCTATTGTTTGTGCATCCTAATAATAATAATAATTAATAAACAGTACACACTATGCAGCTACCACTCCATTCTCAGACAGCTCTAACAGAGTTCCAAGTCTGATTGAATATGTTTCTGCAGTATAGTAACTTTGTTTACAAAGTTTCTTTGTGGGTATTTTTGTGACTTTCCTTCAAGTTATATTAAGATTAGTAAGGTTTCATGTTTAGAAGTCCAGAGACAAACCCGTGTACCACTTAAAATTCAAATAAGGACACCTCAAACGCAACAAAATTCTATAAATGGCACTCTACATTGTTAAATATTTCGATTCGTCAGGAATCATCATCAGGCAATTCATACCAAACATTTAAAGCACATCAGTTCTGCATGATTTTTGAACACACTTTTGTGTGCTTTCTCACTGAGTTGTGTTTGACTGCCGAGATTATATTGCTGTTTTGCGTAAACAATGTAAAAAAGCGGGGTGACTCAGAATAAGTTCGCCGTGAGCCACATTCTTCAACATTTAGTAGCTTTTTTAACTAACTAACAAGTTAACTAACAAACTAACACACGGTGCATTTATGAACATATTTTGATTAGCACATCGAACGGTGGTTTTACCCCTAGTCTTCCCTGACAGCCCATTCCTGGCAGCTCAAGAGAATTTTCCTTTCTCTAAAGTGTCCAAACCGCTCATTGGGCCTCTCGCCTTTCAGTTAGTGTTGAACGGCGCTCTTTCTCCTAAGAAAAAGCGGCTGGAGCGTGCTGCTGATTACAAACCTACATGTAATGCTGAAATCAGGAATAAGTGGCGCTATACCTCCACCTCCCTTGTGAATTCATGGCCTACACAAAGACAAGTTTATGTTGTTTACGACACTAAACGTTGGTATTTATAATCGAGCTGCTGTGTGTTTCATGTGGTTTAGGAACGGGAATTTTGTGTACAGTTTATTTGAAATATATACTTCCAAATTCAATGAAGTTTTGAGTGTGGGCGTTGAATAAGCAAGAATAATCTGCGAACTGTGTTTAACAGAGGCTGGTGGAAGGCATCGTCTTTACTCGCCTCATATCTACCGCAGACAAAACATGTATTCGGACTCTCCTTGCAGAACTAGCGGTCTGCAGTTGAGAGGTGTCGACAGGTGTGCCACGTGTTGACGTAATTCAACTTCTTACACACACACTGACCAGTTTTAGGGGGATCTAGCCATAAGCCGCAAGGAGGCCTGTTTGTACTTTCAACTGCAACTTTACGCTGAAGGCAGTGCGGTTTCTCAGTTGGCCAGGCAACTAAAAGTGAGGACTGTCAAAGTCAACCCTATATAGAACTTCCACAGACCTTGCTCTTATACTCGGTTTTGTTCTTGGAAACAAACATTAAGTTCTACTCTTCGTTCCGGCTCTTAGCCGTTCTGACAAAATCTTATTGCTTTGCTGGAAATCCTTTTTACGTATATGTTACGAAAACACTGGAATCGAAGTAGCTCAGTCAGTATAGTGACTAAATTAAAGGCTGGGCCACTTATGAATAGCGGTTCGATTCTCTAAACGGACAGGTTTTTTTTTCTCTTTCTGCAGTGTCCACCCCGCCTTGAGCCAAGACTGTCTTCCTCTTCAGTTGTGTATTGCCTACTTTTTCCTCGAAAGCAGAGCCTTCGGGGTGTGAAGACAACCACTCATCTCCATCTAGTATGGAATTTAAGAATGTCTGGATCTGTACCTCCAATCTTACACATATATAAATTGCATGATTCTTAATTCAACCAGGATACAACATTACTTTACCTCTATGCAAATATCTAGCAGACGACTACTAAACTCTCTATAAGAACTGGAAGACAGGGATTAGATTTCGGTAGGACTGTGTTTCTTGCATTCGCCGCGGTCTTCCGATCGGCTCTGGAGCCCATTCAAGGTCCCGTACAATGGGTACCAAAGGCTATATCCCGAACTTAAAGTGGCCAGTATGCAAAGCTCTTACCTCTTTGCAATTTATTGAAGAAGTTAAGAATGCATGGGGTTCTAACCGCACCTAGCCAACGTGTTTCCCTTGTGGTGCTTCAATAGAATACACAGGTTGCTGATATCACATGAATTACTCCGTGGAACAGAGTCCGTCCGGAGAAGATAACCGGTACTCAGCTAGCCAAGAACTTCTCCGCATTTTATGGAACCTGAAGATTCATTATGGCGTTTACAAGAGTCCTACCTTGTCCATATTCTAAGCCAGATCAGTCCACTCCATACCTTCCATCCCACTTCTTGAAGATACGTTTTAACGTTATCCTCCCATCTACGCTTGGGTCTTCCAGTTGGTCTCTTTCCCTCATATCTTTTCGTCCATTGGGCTGACATTGGATAACTGACCTTAGCATTCATTACGTGGTCTTTCTTATCAGAAAGTCTAACCCGTTTTTCTGATGAGCTTTGAAATATTTATTCTGTTACTGATTTTCAGTCTGTTTCGAATGTTGAGAGTTTCTTTGGCCATCCGGTATTATAAGTCGCAATAGCTGTATCAAGAATCTCATTTGCGCTGCTTCCATTCTTTGCGCATCTCTCTTGTTTGTGATTCAGGGTTCGTTACTATAAAAACCACTTTCGAAGTGACGTATCCTCCGTCGAGATTTTGACACATAAATATCTCACAGAAATGTTAGACCCAACTTTGAGTGACAATTTTGGGGTCTTGTGGGCCTGAACATTGTACTTTGGATATCATCATTATATAGTCGGAACTCAACAGGCTATAACATCGACCCCAACAACCTGATGAACATTTCATTGAGTATCGTCATTTTCTCTAGGTTGATTCTGGAAAACTAGTCAACACCTCAGATTCCTTATTCATAACTTAACATCCGTGCTGACTCTTTAATTATAATAACAGCAGGACAAATGCCGATGGAAGTAGAGAGCAAGTTATTTTCGAGAACAAACCATAACCAACTAACCAAACAACTGATTGACCAAACAATTCACTCTCTGTGTAACTGACTGACTAAAACTCTTTACATTGAGCTGAATTCACTAGATATTCGTAGGTGCTGGTTTGGTAAAGTTAAATCCATATTGTGCAAACTCTGAAGTTCTTTACGATTTTCGATTTTTTTTTGCGAAATTTTTTGTCACTCGGAAAGGAGTCATTGATGGTCATTATTGTTAAAATAAAAGTGACATATTTTATGTGGGAGGTTAGGTTAGGTTATGTTACGTTAGGTCTGTCTGTCTTTACAGAGATTTATTGCTTGTTGTCATGAGCTGAACCACGAATAAGATCGTTTAAACTTTTCATATGGATTTTTTTAAAATTACATATGGAAAATATTTGTCAAAATTGTCGGGAAATAAGACGAGAATAAAGTAATTTTCATAAAGATCGGCACGTGTTTCTGAGTGCGTCATGAGCATAGCTGCTAAATATTTAAGTACTCGTATTTTGAAAAACATAACAGAGAGAGATACAACCTACCCACGTTCTATCAACACATTTTTTACCCCAACTCTGTGTGTGTTTTATTTTTCTCCACAAATTTTATTAGAAATATATTTCGACACGATGTGTTGTTATTTACAGACTTATGCTTCAGTTGCACGCAGAAAAGCATGTTTTAATGTGAAGTGAAAGTTAGATTACCCTAACTGTAAGAAAATGGGGGTGACTTGACAAATTTCAGTAGAAATTCCAAATAATTTTAAGAAAATTTGTTTTAGGGTTGTTTGCTATGTACAGACAGAGGGACAGGAGACAGAACGAGTTGCGCGCAACTTTTATGTTTTTGAGAAGTAGTTAAAAACTTAGTGTTGAAACTTTAATTTCTGTTATGTGTCGTAATACGATGTGGCGCACTGTAGTATGGTGGAAATCGTCAGCGTTCCGGAGGTATTTGGCGCCAGAAAAGGAAAGCAGGTTTTTCCGAAACGTTGGCATATTTCAGTCAAAATACACGGCGTCACATCACAGAATGTGCTATTACTGGCAGTCATCCAACGTCGAATCATAAAGCTTGTTGAATTCTTGCGTATTGTAACAATATATATATAATATATATATATATATATATATTCTGCGATGAGTTTAAGATTTTATTACAGAGATGAATAACATGTGTCAACTTTTCCACTGGTACGAATGTATAAATCCATAATAAATTACGCGTGCTCTTTTATTTCTAAGAATTTGGGAATTCCAATATCAGTATGGATTCAGCACCTCGCAGTAGTTCGTACAGTTTGCCACTAGAGCGCTCTAAGATGCGGTTTATGCGTCTTTTGAGAGTCTCTGTAGAAAGCGAATCTCGTTTGCTGTACGCCGTGATGCGCCTGTGTAGCTGCGCCAGTGCAAACACATCGAGAGACGCCGATATTCCCAATTCACGTAATAAATTCCTAATATTGCAAACATCATTGGGTTATCAGTTCCAGATGTTTCGGACGAGATTTTTCTCGCGATAGCAAAGAGCTACTTCACTAAGCGGACCGGAGTTTGGAGCTGCCGCTTCGAATAGGAATTTTGGTCGCAGTTCTGCCTGTAGGTTAACTGAATAATTTACAAAAAAAAATTGCTAATACGAATAAAAACGATAATTAAAACGCTATCTTATAAACAGCCGATCCCGGTGGCCTTGCGATCTAAGGCGTAGATCTGCAGACTCTTTTGATTGCTGAAATCTCGGGTTCGAATCCCACTGGGGGCATGAATATTCATCTCTTGTATTTGTTGTGTGTTGTATAGGTAGAGACCTCTACGACTCGTTCAGAGGAGTTCTACCGTGTGTGTGTTTGTGTGTGTGTGTGTGTGTTTGTGTGTGGTGTAGAAACCTGAACAATAAGGCGGCCCAGGCCCGAGTTGGACTATAGGCCAAAATAGAAGAACTTGTAAATTACTTGACTTCTTCTTGTACTTTTATCAGCCTGATGATGACCCAGAAGGGCCGAAATATGTAGCAAGTAATAATAATAATAATAATAATAATAATATGTAAATTTACTGCAAGTGCATTTTGCTGGGCTCGTACTCTTTATTGTCCAATGCGCAGAGAATTTGGGAAAGATTAAGGTTTTATTACCAGATTTACAAGCAGCTAGTGTGTCCTATCCCGAGCCAGCTGAGTCCTGTCCATTGCCTCATATCTCATTCCTCTACTACAGTGTTTCCGTTACAGCGGTTGTGCAAGTCTATGCCGTTGAATGCGTCTGGCAGATGAAGATTAATTATGCGTAAAGATTAGTAGGTTTGTGTGGCCTAGTTAGACGTACTGTCGTCCGAAGAAACATAGAAGAAAATTAAGAAAATCCCGAGGAAATATGGAAGAGACATTGCAGATTCGTGGAACGAGTACACGTGGACTGATACCGCTAATAATTGGGTAAGAACGTTGCAGACCAAATTTAACTTTAACTTACACGTGCTTGCCTATTTGCCTTGGGCTGTTTTTAGCGCATTCCCAAAATTGCGAAAGGCGACTATTAGCTTCCTGATATATGTTCTTCTGTCTGTCTGTCTGTCTGTCCGCATGGTACAACTCGGCTTCCAATGGAAGGATTTTCATGAAATTTGATATTTGAGTATTTGTCTACAATCTGTCGAGGAAATCCAAGCTTAATTAAAATCTGACAAGGATAGCGGATACTCCACACGAATAGTGTGTACATTTATGATACTATCTGGCTGAATTCTTCTTAGAATGAGGGATATCTCAGAAAGAATTTGTAGAGAAAATTGAAAAGTTCAATAACTTTTGTCTGTACAGTCACGTACTTTATGAGATAATGTGGAAGAATATTGGAAAGCCCAGCAGGCCACAGAAGACTGAACGGCGCATGCGCATTGCATGCTGGGTACCTAAGGCTACAAACACACACTCGGGGTATATAATAATTATTGTTTTTCCACTGCAGCACTGTTTGCACGAACGCGCCTCAATATTACGTTCTACGTACAGTACATTGACTGTCTGGTTATTTCGTGTTGTCAGGGAGAGGAGGAACATACTGAACTGGCTCAGTTTGTAGTTTTATTACTGGATGAAGTACAGAAGGCTAATATACTGTCAAAGGACAAATGGCCTCGTCGATTAAGGGACAAATCTTCATGTAAGAGTCTGTCGAAAGAACAGTGTTTAGAGACTTTTACACACAGAGATCTCACAACTCCATAAACATATACATAAACACACACTCACAAACACACTCACACACACACACACACACACACATATATATATCGTTTCATATTTGCACTATTGACTGGCACGTTCGTGGAGCCTTATAGAGATCCAGATAAAGAGGAGTGATTTTAGTGTAACGGATACAAATTAAATCAGGTGCGGCAGTACCGAATTTGCGCGGTACAAATCAGCTATAAAATATGACCTAAAATGAAATGTTGTGATGTTTATATACATTATCAGTGAATAATTACCTCTGCGAAAGGAAGATGTGAATTAGAGCTATTACAATGAAATTATTGAGCCGGCCAATTATCCTACTTCGGAAGAAGAACTGACATGTTGATATAAAGAGCTGATGGGAGTAAAACTGGAAAAAAGAATACGCGAATTGTAATTGTGTGCGTTGTGATTTTTTGCTGGTGATAGATTTAAAGATTGTTGTCTTGTGGGATGTCACTTTATGTATGTACCATCTGCGTGGTGTCATGCGGAGGGACACAGTAATCTTGATTAAATACTAGGTAGAAACATTTTTACAGAATTTTGGGCAACAGTATATTTATAATTTCATGTCCATCGAATGTATAAATACAAATTTTCATGTAATCTAATTTATTCCCAAATGTGGTAACAGTTTGTGCTCAAGATATTGACATTGTTTACATATTCTTTAAAATTATGAACTGGTCCTTTGAGTTAGTTGCGTAACCAATAAACTAAAGAAGTTTAACTGTTTGTTTTGAGAAATTTAATTAATGTACCTGTAAGGTTTATATTGTGGCAGGACGTTAGTTTGTGATATATTTTATAGAATCATGTAATTTGATTATAAGCCTAACCAGAAAGTAAACCATTTCTTACTGCGGCTGATTTCTTAAGAGTTTTTGTGTAATTAACACTTCAGTGCTGGAAAAAATTTCAAAGTGTTTTAAAAAGAGACTAAAATTATAATTTGTACTGTGGTTCACCTAAATTATTTTAAGTTCTTGTAACCTATGAAACGAAAATTCGCAGAATGTCCACGTCTTAACTACATGTAAAAACAGTTCTGAATTTCACAGTTGGATGATTAACCCTTTAAACGCCGATTTAAATCCCATCTGCCATTTTCTGGCATTATTATGAGCTCACCATATTCTCCACTTTAGCAGGATAAGGGTTAAGAGCCTCTATTTCATTGATTAGACGAATTGTAAAATATAAAAATACAGGGAATGTAGTTTAGTGCTGAAAAGTCGTCAGAAAATGAGGGCAAATTATTCTACAAACAACACTTTTAAACGTAATATTCAGACCGTCTAATACAGAGAGCATGATGTGTTGGTAGTGGCAAGTGACTGCACTAGCAAGTGGCTACGAAACAAGGAAATACATAAATAAATGCAATCTATTTTAATTCCTGAGTTACTTTGATACTCTAAAAGTCACGCAGCAGTTAAACACATCTCACATAATACAGTACTGTACATAAACATGCACGTAGTGTTTTACTCGCGATCTGCATGTTGTCGGTATTGCCAGTAGTGATGCAGCAACACCACTTCCACTTTCGATAGGTCATACATCACTACATAAGTACAGTAGCAGTACCAGTTCACAGTGACTTTACGAACAGTCTCTGTCTTCCAAAGACAAATGTCTTACCTTCATTCCAATTCAGAACCAATCTGCAGTTCGTAATGGCTCTGTCTTTGCATTGAATAGCGTCTGCGCAAAACTCGTAGCACGAATATGGAGCATAAACTGCAAGAAATAATAATAATAATAAGCCATCCTTAATTAAGATCAGTGTCTTGCCTTATATGCTGTCGTAAATTATTGTAAATAACTACCGGAATTTTGGAGGAACCTCCTACGATCATTTTGTACTTTGAAGAAGGAGAAAGAAATTATCTTATCTACCAGACTAGACAGAATCACATCCAAGAACACAGTGCTCTTTATGTTTGAGGCCGTTAGAGTCTTGAATATCAGACAGCCTTTGGATAAGTTGCAGCTCCGCAATTTGAAACAGAAACATGCCGAAGCTATTGTTGCAAGCAAGTCATGCTGAATTTTTAAAAATAATTTCATATGGGCTACTTTCTTAATCGACTGATGTAAGGGATTTACTATCACATTACTGGTTGTGAACATTTTCCTATTTAAATTACTGGACTTGTGTTTTTGTGAAGAAAGTAATAAATTTTGTACGTATTTATATATGTTGTAAAAGCCTGCCGTGCACGTGCCGTGAATGTGTAATCATAGTCGTTAGCCTGTCGAGTGCCATGCACCTGAATGACTGACTGACTGCATTATGCACATCTTACATCGAAGTATATACTCAGATTTTATTTGTATTTTTTCAAAATTGTTTTATCACGATATCGTATTAACCATTCAACAATATTTTATATCCACAGATATATTGTGAGTCATGTAGCCAAATTAAAATTCAAAATATTTACATATATCTAGAAGCAGGTGCTAGATTCAAAGACATCGGCTTGTTTGTTTTGAAACTCTTGTTAAGACAAAAACAACTGTTGTATTTTGAACACCCCCTTTGGAAACTCAAACCTGTGTTCTTTTGCACAAGGTTTTTGTTTCGAATGTTATTACGAGATAAGATACGAAAATAAGTTTTCAATATATTAGATTTAGATGTAGACATTATAAAATGTGTGTGTGTACGTGAATGTAGCTGCTGTTTCAACTTGAAACGTGTTTTCAGGTTGCTTTATTTTATAGTTGAAGAATAAGAGACCAACTTGATGTCACAATTTATTAAGTTTATTTCACTTCTTCTATGCTCAACATGTTTCGGACATTAATACATCCATCATCAGGAGCCTGCAACTTTTCTATTGTATCACCACATTGGTTGTGTGTTCTTGTTTTGATGTGTGTTGGAGTTTCGGTGTGGCTGGTTGGGGTGGTATCCGTATTCTGGTTTATGTCTGCCACTCCGTTTGTACCCCAATCAGCCAGACTGAAAGTGCAA
>Ga0123355_10016334_pt1 | contig 11696 bp, 10 predicted proteins | sample TergutEmb28metaG_3_FD_89872 | JGI IMG/M metagenome (GOLD analysis project Ga0123355, IMG submission 89872) | Embiratermes neotenicus P1 segment gut microbial communities from Petit-Saut dam, French Guiana - Emb289 P1 | ecosystem: Host-associated > Arthropoda: Insects > Digestive system > Gut ...
GCACCTTGTTCTGCGGCTTCTATAAAGTTCCCCAGTGTTGTTTTGAAAGGCGTACATATCATATCTGGGCTGTGTCTGCTGCCAATTTCAAGTGTCCGCTTAGTCATTGGCGGGCAGCGCATTGTTTTGTAATTCAAGCATCGTTGTAGCAATATGTCCGCTATAATATGATAATCTCCTATTTGTGGGGCGCACGCTATTTTTTCAGCAGTTGCCACTACTCTCCACCTCCTTCTCTTTTCGCCATTATGATATCTGTAAAGCTCTCTAAACGTGTTTGAATACCGGCACTGGCATCCTGTTCATCAATAACAAGTGACAAAATTGGCTTATCTTTTATCAGCCTAATTAAAAGCTCGTTGAAAATGGAATCCGGGCCGCAAGGGAAAGTTGAAATAAGAATAATGCCATCTACTTGGTCTCTGTATTTTTCGATACCCCCAATTAACTGGGCACTTACTTTCCAATAAACCCTTTTTCCATAAGATTCTTTGGTTAATGCCTGCGCTTCTTTTTCGTTTATTATATCGGCATAGGCAACTTTGATATTATTAGCTGCGAAAAAGCCTGTTATCTCTTTTCCTATGCAAGCATCATAAGTGTTGTAAGCATGTGAAAAAATTAAAACTTTTGCGCCATCACTGTTAAGTAATTTGTCTTGTTGTAAAATTTTTGCCTCTTTTATGCCTTCGGCTGCCGATAATGCATTTTTATATGCTTCCAAAGATTCTTCTTTACTTTTTCCCAGTACCGCACCAATTTCTACAAAGGCGTTGGGTTCCTTTTTGCGGTAAAGATAGTTTACCTCTGCATGTAGTAGTTTAGCTTCCGGGAAAGTATTTTTAACCAAATCATACAAACCAAAAATTCTTGTACAGTACTCCTCACGGATTGCAGAGTTTTCTATGCGTGGTACAAAAATCATATCGCATTTGCTTAACAAATACTCGACATGGCCAATAAATATTTTTGATGAAAAACAGGCTTCGTCTATGGAATTAGTTACACCCATTTTTACAATTTCTTTGTTGGTTGCAGGGCTAACAATTGTTTCGACACCTATGTTTTTGAAAAAATTCAACCACAAATCTTCGTAGAAATAAAATTGCAGTGCCCTTGGTATTCCAATTTTCATTAAATACACAACCCTCCGTCAACTTTTATCACTTCACCAGTAATATACGATGCGCCCGGGCTTGCCAAGAAAACGGCAAGTTTTGATACATCATCCGGCTGGCCTGCTCTTGATAAAGGAATTTGGGTGATTAAATCTTCTTTTTTGTCCATTGTTAAAGCGGAGGTCATTGCAGTTTGTATATAACCAGGCGCAATGGCATTGCAGGTAACACCACGGCTTGCAAGTTCTTTTGCAACGCTTTTTGTTAGTGCAATAAGCCCGCCCTTTGATGCAGCGTAGGTAGCCTGCCATGCCAAACCATTTATTCCGCAAATACTTGCTATGTTAATAATTGTACCCGACCGCTGTTTCATAAAATTAGAGTACAAATGCTTAATCGTGTTAAACGAACCTTTTAAGTTGATATCCATTACATTGTCATAATCTTTTTCGCTAACTCCTAAAATGGGGCTGTCATGGGCGATGCCAGCATTGTTTACCAAAATATCTACCTGTGAAAAATCTGCAAGCACGTTATCAACCATTTTTTTAGATGCGTTAAAATCTGAAATATCGCATTCGTATATAGAGCATTTAACATTTTCCGCAATAATTAGTTTGCGCACAGCTTCTGCTTCATCGGAGTCACCAATGTAATTGAGTGCAATATTTGCACCGCTCTGTGCCATATCAAGAGCTATTGCACGCCCAATACCGCTTGATGCTCCTGTTATTAACGCTGTTTTACCTTTTAACATTTTTTTTAGCTCCTTTCTGTCTCACTAATATAGACAACATTTTTGCCCGCTTGGTTGCAAGGATATAAAATTATTTCACACCGATTAAGAGAAGCGAAGAACACATCTGTGGAATAATTTGATTAGATACATGGATTGGACAGCTAGATAATCTATGACAGTACCTCTCGAAATGCTATGTAAAATGCTTGTTCAAAAGAAAAAAAGAGACGGTTCATCTATTATGGTGATTAACTCAGGCATATATTTTTCAAGAAGTCCATGCCGTCTGCATAGGCGGCTGTTCTGCTCTTACGCTCCATTGCATTATGCTTTTGGCGAAGATGTTTTTTTTGATTAAGAAGTTGTTGAATTTTCTCATCCTTGATGGCGATTTTTTCCTCAAGGGATTCGGCTGTTGTTGATATAATTGATTGCTCCTTTTCATTTTATTATTTACTCAAAAATAAGCGACTTGCACCCTAGTCCCCTTGGGGACTATTTGGGGACTAACAATCCAAAAGGGGACTAAACATTACTACATCTCTCAACATTAACAAACCCTAAAACCCAGTAAATATGCAAGCTTCAGCACAGTCCTATATCAAACAATACTATTGATATAGGACTGCAACTCCTTTACCCCCGGTTCAAATCCGGGTGGTGCCTTTAGTGGAAAAGTCCTGTAATCACCAATGATTGCAGGGCTTTTTATTATTGTGCGCTCTTTTGTTATTTGGTTTTATTAGGACTTCTTGCTTGACACCAAGTGGTATTCTGGTATGATAAGTGGTAAACAAGTGGTGTCAAACACCTCTTGCAAACACCAGACAAGGAGCATGGTCACATGAAGCGTAAAAAAGGCGAGGGTATGATTCGAGAGCGGGAGCCGGGTAAGTGGGAAGCAAGGATTACACTGAATGGCAAACCCAAATCATTTTATGGCTCAACTGAAAGAGAAGTCAGAAAAAAAATGAAAGAGTACAAAGAAAAGTTTGACGGTGGACAAAGAAATTTCAATAGAATTCAGTATTCGGACTTTTTGGACATTTGGCTTGAACGCAAAGAAAAGGACTTAAAACCACAATCATATCATCGTCTTGTAAGCACCATTAACACGCACATCAAACCGATAGTTGGGTTTTACTTTTTAGACAAAATTGACGCAGAGCTTATCCAAAGTGAAATCATTGACCCCAAATCCAAAACACTGGCTCATTCATCCATTAAAAAAATATATATGGCATTAAACAGTAGTTTCACATATGCAAAAGAAAGAAAAGACATTGTTCATAACCCATGTGCACTTGTTATTATGCCCAAACAAACGAGCAAAGTTTTTGCCAAAAGGAATAAAAGAAAGAACCTAGAAATTTTTACAGACGACGAGATTAAACGTTTTGTTATAGCTTCTGCCGCAACCTATAAAAATGGCGCACCAATCTACAAAAACGGTCAAATGTTTGTGCTTATGCTTAACACCGGCATTCGCATGGGCGAAGCTGGCGCATTAAGCTGGGATGATTATAACGAAGACGACCAAACAATAACAATTAACTCTACCATCATTCAAAATAAAGATGAGAGTGGTAAAAGCGTTATCGAAGAACAGGATAGCGTAAAATCAAGAGATAGCGAACGAATACTCAAACTCAACACCAATGCCACACAGGCATTGCCAAAAATACGAAAATCGGGATATATTTACTGTACCAGAGACGGCAAACCTATCAGACCAAGGCATATTCAAGATTTGCTTGATAGTATACTGGCACGCGCAGGCATCCCTCATAAATCTACACATGTTTTCAGGCATACATTTGCCAGCAAGTTGTTTGAAAAGGGGATTGATGTTAAAGTTGTATCGGAATTGCTAGGGCATTCTAGCGTGGCTTTCACGTACAACACATACATCACCCTTATCAAGAAACAGAAGGCTAGAGCGATGGAGGCTATAGAAGACATGTATTAAAAGATTGAAATATCCCTTCGTAAAAAAATAGGGTATATGCAAATTGGCATATACCCACATGTTAACACTGCTCCACATTAAAGCCTGGTCGGGCTTTTTTTCCTGCTCTTTTTGCCAAGGTCTGGATACCTATCTTCCATTAAAGTTTTTATTACTTTTAAAATAAGCGTCTTGTCGGCCTCCGTAGTTCCGCTCATATACGCTTTTACTGTAAGCATAAAAGGGTCTACATCTTCTGCTTTTTTATCCTCATCCCCAAAGAAATATCGCATATCTGTACCAAGAACATTAGCAAGCTTATATAATCGCTGTACCGAAACACCGTCGTCACCACGTTCAATTGCCGTTATCGCATTTTGGTCTACATCTATTGCGTGGCCGAGTTCAAGAGGGGTCATATTTCGCAGATTTCGTAGTTTGCGAAGCTGATGTCCTACTAAGAAGTTCAATAATGGTTTGCTTAAATCGCCATCCATATGGGATAGATATTCAGCAATTTCGTCTCTTGTAGTCCTATACCTTTTCTTCTCATTAAGCTCGTCAAGCCTATACAAACCAGAATTAATCAGCTCAATATTGTTTTCAAAAATGCCTCGTCTTACCTGTGGTATATGTTGATGCGGCAAACCTTTTCGCACACTAACGCCCATAACGTGCTTATAACTGCGCGTGAATAAATCTTCCAACTTTACTGTATCGACATCATGGTCAAAGTATTTAACACGAAGCAGTCTAAGCGTGATATTAAAATGCAGTGTAGTACAAATTGCGTTAAACTTTGGATTATTCATATATTCTTCATCTTCAAGCACATCAAGCGCTTCCTGAAAAAGTTCAAGCGTCTTTTCATAATTAATATGATATCCAATTACGGATGATAAAGCGTTAAATTCGATGTAACCCCAAGTTGTAGTATTTTCCAACTGCTCAAAAATTGGAGCAGCTACAGCGCAACATTCCGAAAACTCTTTTTGGTCGATATCGGCTCTTAGTGTTCTCAATACCTGTAAAATCAGTATTAACTCAGGGTCGGCCTCGCCGGATAGATATTTTTCTAGCCTACGAATAAGACTGTCTGATTTTTTAGTATCATCGCGTTTGTCTGCAAGATAATCACTCACCAGCATTTCCTTGGTGTCTTTAGTTTTCAACAGAGGCACCTCCTTACGGCCTGGAAAAACCCAACACGTGTTGGGTTTTTCGGCCTAATAAACGATTACATTATTTCAAATTCTGACGGTGTGCCACTGCCACCAAAAGGCACAATAAATACATACATTAAAGCAAAAAAGTACGAAAAAAACATACCACACATCCTTTTCATGTAAACAAACTCTAAGTGATAAAAGAATAACATACGAAGTTGCGCTTGTAAATCAATTTTATATTCTAATTTATGTCATCCAATAAAGGTAGCTGCCGAGATTTGTAGATAGGTAAGTAAGTAAGTATGTACTTTTATGTGGCTTTATTGGAAAATACAATTTGTGATGATTATCTTCTTTAATGCACGTTCATCAGGGGATATACAGGGTGTGGTAACTCTATACATAGCCGCAGGCAACATAGTGGCAACTATAAGATTTGGAGGTTTTACAATGCAACTATTTCATAAACTTTTAACCGCACTAAGCGGAAAAACGGCGGCCATTTACAGGTTTAACCCTAGCCCAAGTACACCTGAAAAACTACTAAAAAGCCTTGTGTTTAGTTGTGACGATTTTGGGTTTATACACACATCGGACGACGTTATTGTCATGATGGACAGGACAAACCTCAGCGACCCTTGGGTATTGGTTCCCGTTAGCCACGTGGAATACATTGATTTTGATGGCAAAATGGACGAACACGGCGCGCACAAAGCCAGAATGCTTATCGCAGATGGGCTAAACGAAGCGGTGTTTTTAATAAAATTTACGTAATGGCGATTTTTCTACCTACATGGAGCACCAACATGGTACAGTTTTATAGTTGGTCGTTAAAACAACGTGTATCCTACTTATATAATTAATCAAACTTATTCATAGCGTTGTGAACCATTACTGCAACCTCTTGTCTTGTTGCAAAAGCTTGGGGCCTTGCACCATCTGTAATGCCGATATTGGTTGCCTCGACAAATCTGTCAAAAGTACTTCCCGGCCTTGCGTCTAGTCGCTCTCTTTCTGCAAGATATATGTCCATCATTTTGTTAAAATACTCCTGCGTCATTTCTTCTTCCCCCTCATTGGCAATTCGATATGCCTCAACTACGGCATTTCTCATTTCTGTTTGATATGCTATCTGTCTAGGTGTCAGCGTCTGTCCAGGTTGCCCAGTAATAGCATCAAGCACCCATACACAAAAATGTCCGGGATGGCCAGTATTAGCAGGAGTTAATCCAAGACGCCTCATACTGGGGTTGTTGCCCATATGCGAAGGGTGATCTGCATTGTGAGTTGCGGCGGCAAAATGTCGGGCTCCTATTGTTAAGATGCAAGGTCTCGCCGCCCAACTGTTGAATTGACCTGTGGGAGAAGTGCGGCGTTTTATTTCCGCATCCTGTCGAGTTCTCGCCCTGATATTGATAAAATAAAAGAGATTTGTGAATATTTCGAAGTGTCGGCAGATTGGTTGTTAGGGCTATCGGAAAATTAAACCGCAGATGTTGATACTAAGGCAATTTGCAATAAAACAGGGCTTTCGGATATTGCTGTAAACAACTTAATAAATTCATGTCGTAGGGTAGAGCATGAAAGTGGATTTGCAAAAACGCTCTGGAGACGTAAACTAAAAACATTAAGCTTTTTAATTCAAAGTGATATGTTTACACCTGTACTAAAAAAACTTGCAAATTATTTCTACGCAAGCTATGAAGCATCTATAAGTAAAGATGTGACAATACCTGACGGCTTTAATCTTCCTCATGATTTTGACGTGAAGGCAAGAAAAAAAAGCTTTGGCTTTATTTCGCTAAAAAATAAAATTGATGGTACTACTGAAGATATTCCTATTGATTTGTTAGAAGATGTTCTGTTAAAGGACGTAATAGACGCTTTGTCACACACAAAGAGGAGTTTTTTAAGAAATTGGAAGTATGGCGAAGGCTCAAAAGATGAATTTGATGCGCAAATGAAACAATGGGATGAATTAATAAACTCACAAGAGGAACTGATAGATAAAGACGGTGACACCAATGGCTAGCAGAAAACAACGTTAAAGAGACTGGCCGCTATGCAGAATCTTGTGGCCTTAATAAGTTTATAAAAGCCAATAATACATCAAGAAACGCTATTGCTAAAGCGTTCGGTGTATCCACAACTACGATAGGAGCTGCACTCAAAGGTGAGCGTATTTCTCTTAATTCTGCCATAAATATTGCCGCTGCTTTAAACACATCTATACAGAATGTGTTCACAGTCTCCCAAGATACAAGCGGTTTATCCGATGTGACAATATTACATCATCATAGGCTTATTGCCATAATTCTAGGTAAGGCTAAAAAGGAGCGCATAATTCCCTTTAATGTTGCATCAGAACATACAACGACGCCAAAAATACGTAAAAAAGAAGCCAAGCATCTTGATGATGAACCAAGCGGCGCATTGTGTCATTATTGACACAATGCGCCTGATATTCGTATAAAAACTGTCATTCTGTTATGTATTTATAGTGGCGTTCGGCGTGGGGAGTTTGGCGGATTGCAATGGAAGGATGTTGACTGGAAAAATGGACTTGTGCATATCCGGCGGGCTATTCAGTGGCAGCAGGGCAGAGGCGTCGTAGAAGTGCCCACAAAGACTGATAGCTCCCAACGGGTTATTCGATTGCCACAAATCATGTTTGATGTTTTACGTGAATATCGTCAATATTGGTTAGAACAACAGTTCAGGCTTGGTAGTGTATGGGAGGGCAACGACTGGGTGTTTATTAGTGATACTGGTAAACCGCTTGCACCCAATAGGCTAAATGAGTGGCTGCGTGAATTCATGGCTAAGCATGGTCTGCCACACATATCGCCGCATGGGTTGCGGCATACATTCTGCTCGCTGCAAATTGCTTCCGGTGTGAATGTAAGAACCGTACAGGCCCGGAGTGGACATAGTAGGGCAAGCACTCTTACAGATGTTTATAGTCATGCATTCAAAACTGCAGATGAAATGGCTAGCGATACACTGGACGATATCCTAACCCCAAAGGCACAATTTAAGCGGCAACAAGCTTGATAAATTTTAGCCTTTATTTAGCCTTTACGTGGACGAATAAAGGCTAAAAATGACTAAAGGTTATAAGAGGCACACACTGAAAAAGTCGCATAATATCAAGGCTTGCGCCGCTTTACAAAAGACTGTAAAAAGCAACTTTCAACACTGCAACTCCTTTACCCCCGGTTCAAATCCGGGTGGTGCCTTTGACAAAAAGCCCCGCAATCATTAATGGTTGCGGGGCTTTTGCTTTCATAATGTTCTCTGCTTGTTGTTTTTTTAGGGATAATCTGTTGAAAGTGTATATTATGGTATCGGCAGGTAAGGCAATAATGTAACAAGTGGCAGGTGCTATACCCGTTTAATTTTACCCCAACTCGATTTATTTTTTCCGTAACGGACGAATGCCATAAGACGTACAATAGCAAGGACATAACGGAAAATTCCAAACTCTAATATGCACAAAAACAAAACCTTTAGCATGTCAAATGGTGACAACCGGAATCGTTGGGTGTATAAATGCTGAGAAAAAGCACTTAAGCTTATAATGGTGCCGTATATCGCATAAACCACCAAAAATACAATCATATAATCCATGTTCAAAACATCTAAAAACAATGCCAAGATAATGGTCGCGATCCCAAACAGCTCTATAATTGGTGCCATCAGCTCATATGCTAAGTAGTAGAAATAAGAAAAAAAGCTCACCAGGCCAAATTTCAAATTAAACATAACACGCCTATGCGTAAACATACTTTGAAGCAACCCGATGTGCCATCTGCGGCGCTGGGTTCTCAAGTCCCTAAATCTTGTTGGGGCTTGGGTCATACATATCGCGTTCGGCTGATAACCTATCCGATATTTAATAGAATTGTTACGGCAGTATACATGCAGTTTGAGGACAAGCTCCATATCCTCACCAAGATTATCGGCACTATAGCCCCCGGCGGCAACAACGGTTGATTTCTTAAACAAGCCAAAAGCTCCCGATATAATCAGGTTGCCGTTAAAGGAGTCCATCAAAATGCGGCTTGCCAAAAAAGAACGACTGTACTCCACCGCCTGCATACATACCAGCAAGTTAGGCGGCAAACGGTAGCCCACAGCATTGCCGTTTTCCGTACGTACACACTGGGATATAAAAATCATACCCCCAACAGCCACAACGGTATCGTCTTCAAATAGGGGCTCCACAATTTCTGTAAGTGAATTTTTTTGCAATTTTGAGTCTGCGTCCATACATATAAAATAAGGATAACGGCAAGCATTTATACCCATATTCAATGCATCGCCCTTGCCGCCATTTATTTTGCGTATCAGGGTAACGCTAATATCACGGACTATTGTTTCGTAAATGGCTTCTTCAGGTTGGCACTCAAGTTCGCGGTTAATAGGACGGTGAATAAATTTCAGATCAAATGCGTCTATGAGTTTTTGTGTGGTATCATCTTTCGAGCCGTCGTCTACAATAACGATTTCATATAGCCGGTAATCAAGCGCTAAAAGAGAGTTGATGCTATCCACAATGGTAACAGACTCATTATAAGCTGGAACAATTATCGAAACCGGCAAATCGCCATGGTTCAGTTTATTGTTAAGCCTTAACATGCGATCTTTTACATACAGCCTATATGCACCTACTGCAACAGAAAAAAACGAAAAAATCACAAATAGCGTGAGGTATGAAATGTAAAAGATGCCGACAAAATAAAGGAATCCTCGTAAAAAATCCATCATACGGTTACTTGTTCACCTTCCATTTCTTGTGGGGTTAGGGGTGGGGTAATGTTTTGTAATATGTCTTTACGTTCCAACATATAGTCTATAATCTCTCTTACATAACCGCTTTCGCCTTGCAAAAGCGCCAATAAACCCGGTTTGTCTCGTAGTTCTACAAGCGTGGAGGACGCATTATATCGAATTTGCCATCTGGGACTGGACAAGGCATCCTTTAGTGCTGCAATCGTATCCGGAGCCGGGTACAAAGCTAAGGCGGATATTGCCTCAATGGTCAAGTTAACATCTGTGGGGCTTACGATAAATTCAATTAATACTGGGCGTACCGGTTCGTACATATATTTCCCATAGTAGCGGATAATGGCGGCGCGCACTTCTGTACTGTAGGAAGCGTCCTGCAAAACCGGTAAGAACTTTTCGCTGTAATTATCTGAAACTTGGGTGATGAATTGTATGACCGAAACGAGTATATTATCATTCCAGTGCTGCCCTGTTCTCCATAAATGTTCCTCCAAAATTTCCTTATCGCCTACAAAATGCACCAATCTATTTGTGAGTAGTTGGTTGTGCATAAAAAGGGATTTATCACTAACAACCTGCAATGCGTTTACAACGCTTTGCGCATTACCAATGCTACACAGCGCGCAAAGGATATTTGCGCGGCAATAAACACTGGAGCCATCTAGGAATGAAATGAGCGTATTCACCAGTTTCCCATACGTATGGCCTACCACTTGGGGGAAATGGCAAATAAAATAGGTGTAGCATGTCAGTTCAATAAGCGGCTTATGGCTGTATATATCGGCAAGTTTACGAAAAGTTGTATAACAATTGAGAATATAATCGCTGTACGCTTCTGGGAACTCGTGCTTTATATATTGCAGGGCATGGGAATAGGCGGCTAGGTTGTCTGCGTTCGACAATTTTTTTAATAAAAGCTTTTGATGTTTTGATGAGTTGGTCTTTTTACCAGAGACTGTCACTGTCTGCCTATAGAGTATGGCACGCCATTTTTTAACCTTGCTTGCGAGTGGCGCATTTCCCAGGCCATAGTATATGATTGCAAAGTTAAAAAGCATGAGAGAGATGCAGATAACCATGAATATGCCAACAATAATGTATATCCTTAAGTCGAAAGCCATCTAATCACCCCACATTTCTTGCATGATAAAGTAAGACTGCTTCAAGCGTTCATGAAAGTGCACATTGTTTCTCCAGCCGCGTAGTTGTATTGGCGACATTGGAGCCACAACGCCTTCTGTTGCAATGCCTATGTGTATTTCCTGGATGCTAAGCCCTTCTACTCCAAAATTTTCAAAATAATCGTCATGCACCTGCATAGTTGAAGGGTCAAAAAAGTTTAGCAGCATCCATGGCAAGCGTATTTCCACCAAGTTTTGGCCAAAAGCGAAGTCGGCTAAGGAATTGAAATATGGGGATGCGGGATTGCCAATGCCATGCGTTAGATTGCCCGTTTCCCAAGAATTCAACCGCCGCAGCTCCCTTGCTTCGTCTGTAAGATATGCAAAAGTGTATTCATCAACGATGAAAGTATTTTGCAACGCGAGGGTTATGGGTACAAATTCCGAATTCCATCTGGACGGAACCAGCGTGAAGGGGTTTGTTCCCGTCATTTCTCCATAGAAACGCTGGAATGTTGCATCATAACGCCTGTTAACCAGCAAGCGGCTTCCGTGTGTTCCCGACAATACCAGCAAAAAGTCTGAAGGCCGTGCAAATTCTAAGCCGCGGTATACAGATGTACCGGAACGTGGCGTTACATCAATAGGCAGGTAGAGGGTGCTTTGCGGATTTACCTCATACCCGCGTACCAATAAATACAGCCCCTGGGTGCTGTATTGTGCGTATATGCGTATGCCGTCATGTTCATGCACCAAATGGGAGGCGTTCCATTCATCAGCATTGCCGTCTACTAATACAGGACGTTCATA
>Ga0123355_10016335_pt1 | contig 11696 bp, 10 predicted proteins | sample TergutEmb28metaG_3_FD_89872 | JGI IMG/M metagenome (GOLD analysis project Ga0123355, IMG submission 89872) | Embiratermes neotenicus P1 segment gut microbial communities from Petit-Saut dam, French Guiana - Emb289 P1 | ecosystem: Host-associated > Arthropoda: Insects > Digestive system > Gut ...
GCCTCCTGTAAAATGGGTACCGGGTCTTTCCCGGGGGTAAAGTGCGGCCGGGGCGTGCTGCTGACCACTCACCCCCTTCTAGTGCCGCGGTCATGGAAGAGTAGAGCTATACCTCTACCCACTGTCTGGACCACACCGGGCCTGTAACGGGATCACTTTACCTTTTATAACCATTATAATTTCAACCTTCCACTAGTGTTGAATTCTGTGATGATGCTTTCGCTTTTGCAGGCAGATGGTTAGAGGATACAACATTAAAGGTTCAATAAAAACCGCCGAATAACGTTGCATGTTGAAGAACGAGAGAGACGTGATAGTAAATCCTCACATTGGACGCGGATATTCAGATATGCAGTAAGTTATCTTTGGTCACTACAACATCCGGCGATGGGAGCTGGACGGACTGCGACATATGGTCTTGTGTTAGCCAACCCACCGCCATTTGCATTACTTGAAGCAGCCGCCACCGGCACATTTCCATAACAAAGCAGCCAGAGGGGACATCATGATCGATCTCTGTTAACCCATATCAAGAACACGAATTTAAATAAATACCAATATTTTCCAGGCTGCGATTCTACGATAGAAACTCTTGTTTAATTGCGTACATTTTGTTTTAAATATTTTTAAAATTAACATAAAATTCGGAAGTCAAGTCTCCCCTTCGATATTTCATCTCCAAAACTACTAGATGGGTTTCAGTTACATTTGATATATGGAGGATGTTTAAAATACAAATAATTATAATCTCTCATTCTGTTTTTCATGTGTATGAAAATCTTTCATCTTAAAGGCAGAGCGTAAACTAAGGGAGATATCTGGGCTAAGAAGGAGAAGTAACAGGATCTTGGAGCTTAAGGTGACCAAATCTAGAAGGATGAAATGAGCGTGTCATGTGGGACGTACGCGTGGGAAGAGAAATGCATACAGGAATTTGTTGGGGAAACCTAAAGGAAATAGTACATTTGTAAGACATGTGGATATATGGAAGAACAAAATGAATGCAGGCCTTACAGAAATAGGATGGGAGCGAATGAATTGGACTGATCTGTCACCAGACAGGAACAAGTATCGGGATCGTGTCAACGCGGTAGTAAAACTCTGTGTTACCAAAAAATGCTAGGATTTTCTTTAGTAGCTGAGAAGCTATTGCATTGTCAGACTTTTTTGTTTGGAGTTAGTACGCAGGTATCACAACAAACATGAGATGAATTGAAGTGTGATGCCTACCAGCCAATTAACGGACGATATAGTACGTAGGAAGATCTTTGCCATCTCGTCAATGGAATTTCTGGACCGTATTCGGCCTTGTATGTAATGAGAACTGCTAGTTCCTTTGCTGGATTAAAGTGGTCAGAACGTGACACTAACCAGTCACCCTTATCTAGTGCCAAAGACAAGAGAGAACCGAAACAAATCTCCCCATACAGGGCTGGATTATTAGTGGTCAAACGTTTACATTCATCACCCAGTTACGCCTTTGTAATCAATTGATATAATTTAAGCCAACAAATGTATTACAGTTACAATAATATTATAAGCTACTAACTCTTATAAGTTTCGGGCCTTATTGGCCCATCATCTGGGAGTACAATAACTGTATCAAACGACTGCTCACTATCCTACGTACATTGGTCCCTTGCCTGTCGAAGAAGTACTAGAAATTCTTCGGTGTAGGATGTGTATAGCGGACAGAATTGTACGTAGTAAGTTGAATCAGCTTGTTGATACGTTGAAGGTGTTCATAATATCATGAACACCGCCAAAATATGTTGGATTTAGTGGCTTTTAAAATATTATTGCAAATCTAATACAATTGTGTGTATTCGTTGGTGTAAGTAACAGCAATTCAACTGTAATGTACAGAATGGAAAATGTTAAATTCTTTGAAGTCAGTCGCCAACAATCCCAGTTTGTATCGCCAAGAACAGGGGTTGATACAGAATCGTATAATAAAAAAATAATCTGAAATCTTGTTTTCTCTACGTTTTCCAAGCTACTTACAAGCACAACATTCTCTGAAATTACTAAACCTTTCTGCCATATTCCACTTCAAATCCGTTTCAGCTTGTCTGCTTTTAATGACACATTTCTGCCCTGTATTACCCTGGAGTGTGGTTCTTCCATTTTCTGAATCTTCATTTTCATGTACTGAGCTCTGCAGGTTCTCTGTAGGTCACGGCTGACTTTCATTTACATTGCTACTCGAATTGCACGCGGGACACTGACTAACCCCACTGAAGGTTTCCGTGTTGTTGCGCGTCTCTCCAGCCAGGTGCTGGGATGTACGTTGATTAGGTCATGATCGTTGCCTGCCACATCCTTTCAAATTTTCTAACCCAGTATTTCACAACCAAGGTGTCACAGAAACCTCACGCTCTGCAGACCATCTTTAGGGTTTCTGCCAGATGTCTTGGGCCAAGTAAAGAGAGATTTTAAAATTCCACGAATAATTGCTAATAACCTGCGAAATACCACAATACGTTTTGTCAGGCAATTGGCAGTAGTGCGCTACCAACTGATTCTTGTTTTGTTCGTATTTAAGCTTATATTTAGCTGTATTGTGTCTGTTTGTTCCGAATTGTTGCATAGCGGCTTCACCGGTGGCTGCAGAAAAGCACACGCTATCAGCTTTTACTGGCCTATGAGTGTCTGCTTACCTGGGGGTTCCTCTTGATATGAAAAATTATATTAGGCTTTCCTCCATAGCAATAAGTTTGGAAAAGAATCGCCTAATTATTACGCGCTGCTTAGTTTGTGATTACTCAAGATCGTGAAATAGACTTCTAATAAATAATTAACTACTAAGCATTCGAAAAGCAGATGGAAATGGACGACGATTTTCATTCCTTTACACCCGATATGGAAACGATGTATTGATTATGCTAATTGTGCGTGTACGTAGTGAACACCTTAATTGTTGCGGGGTAAACAAATTAATTTTGTGTGAGGAACACATTAATTGTGGACTAGGTGGTGAGCACATTAATTGTATCTGATGACCACATAAATTGTATGTGGTAAACATTAATTTTATGTGAACACGTTACTTTAATGTGGTGGACACATTGACAGCATGTGGTTAGCACATTGTGTTCCCTGAACACATTAATTGTATGTGGTGAACAAACTAGTTTTATGTGCTGAACACATTATTTGGGCTGATCCCAGTGGCTGCACCGTTTAAGTCTCGGGTCTGCTACTGCTTGCTTGCTGAGATCGTGTATTCGAATCCCACTGGGGCATGGATGTGTGTCTCTTGTGAGTTTTATGTGTTGTCAGGTAGAGGTCTCTGCGACGGGCCGATCCCTCGTCCAGACGAATCCTACCGAGTATATGTGTGTGGCTTTGATCGTGCTAAAGTGCAACAGTAACCCTCTACACCCACAGTAAGTAGGTAGAAAGAGGTCAATACTTGAATTGTATGTGGTGAACATATTAATGTTGCCTCATTATCTGAGACTTAATTAAAACATCGTATATATTTTTACAGTTAGCCCGGGTATTTTATGTATTTTTACTCTGTATATGAAATAATGGGCGCGTATGGGTGAGGAGAGGGGGGTGTATAGGGTCTTGGTGGGGAAACCGGAGGGAAGGAAACCACTGGGGAGACCTAGGCGTAGATGGGTGGATAATATTAGAATGGATATCCAGGAGATAGGATGTGGGTACATGAACTGGATTGGGCTGGCCCAGGATAGAGACAGGTGGCGGACGCTTGTGATTGCGGTAATGAACCTTCGGGTTCCGTGAAATGGGGGGAATTTCTTGACTAGCTGCAAACCAGTTAGCTTCTCAAGAAGGACTCTGTACCACGGAGTAAGTAAGTAAGTAATATGAAATAATGGGATATACCGTCATTATCGGAACATAGCGTTGGAACGCACGTTTTATACTCTTCCTTACCGTTATAGGAACCTATAGTCTACTGTCCGCCGATTGCCCACGGCTTTTTGTGTTGACAAGCAAGATATTCGAATGATCTATTATTGTCCTCGAAGCTGTTTTGCCTTCCGACATAATAGATGCTTTCTTTTGTTTCACCTTTGCTTTATAAAAAAACCCTTGATGTTTCCTTTGTTTATATGCTTTATTTTTTATTTGTTGTTATAAATTCTTTTTTTTACTCACATCACAACTTAAATGCTATCAGTTTTTTATTCCTCTTATTCTTGCCATCTATACCCGAAGGAACCGTTCAATGTTTTAAACTCCACTCAACAACAAATAACTTTCAGCCTCCTTGTATTTCTTTCTTTCCTTGCTTTATTCAATTTGGAGGGAGTGGACTGGGGTGCAGTAAGAAAACCTATCAAACTAACACAAAACTGAATCCGGGCTGCCAAGACAGGGGAATGTTATATGGACTTCCAGAAATGTTTCTTACCAAAGAAAAGAAATGGCATCTGACTTTTCAACATCGAAATACAAATTGAATTCTTATTTTCATTAATGTCGTTTTCAAAGCAATCATTCTGCCTAAATTCCGAGGGACTTAGATATACAAACAAATACCCCCACGTTCTTAACCTTAGCTCCACTGCCATATAGTCGCAGTGGAACTTGTCCTATACTTGCAGAATATCTTTTCTAGTGACGGGTCTGCTTTTTCTCTAAAAGAAATTGTTAGATCGTAAATTCAGTTTCTTCGCTCCTGAACTCAGCTTGACGAAGACAGAAAATATGCGTACGACGTACAGAGGTACATGCCTATCTTTGCATCGTGCAGTTTTCATGGATGATCGCACCATTTTATCCACCTTTTTCATAATTTTTATTTTTGAGGCATTGCGCTACAAGCCGGAAAGTCGAGGGTTCAAATCCCGATGGGGTCATTGGAATTTTTCTTTGACTTAATCCTTCCGGTCACACTGTGACCCTGGGGTCGACTCAGCGTCTTACGGAAATGAGTACCAGGGATAACGTCTAGGGTTAAAGCCTGTAGATGCGTAGGGCTGACATCCTTACCACATGCATGTGCCGTTTATCTAATTCTGGGAGTCTCAATCTCCTGGAGCCCCGAGGGCCTGTCTAGGCCTGTAATGTGATAGTTTTAGCATGGAATATTAATACCAATATTGAGATCTGTGGTGCTTCTATTCAGAACTTAATATTTTTGACTGCGATATGTTAATACCGGTTATATACTTAACCGTAAAGTTTTATCCTTTCAAAATATTTTGCAACTAAAGACAATATTTTCTACAGAGTTTTAATGTGCATTCGTAATTAATAAATATTAAATATTACAATTTATTATTTTATTTAATTATGCCTATTTCAAAAGTATGACACTTTGGTGTCGATTAGAATCCATTACCGATTTCTTTCTATGGTAAACACGGTAACGATGTAACAAAAATAATCACAAATGTATTTATATTTCAAGTAAAATACCTCTTACTTTTGGCTGAATGCGGTAAACTTTGAATATTCCCGGCAAAAAGTTTCCTGGTATTAAATTTGACGAAAATTCGTGTATTGGGATTCGAAACGACAAACGGGCAGTATGACGAATCTGAGAACCCGTCTTCGAATTCTGCAAACGAACTTAACTGAAGCAAAACATAAACGAAACTTTGGGTAGCACAAAATGGCGGAGAATTTCGTGACCAGCTGATTATCTAGCAGGTTGACAAATACTCAGCCAAAATTCTTATTGCCTTATACGTACAATAAAAAAATAATAGTAAATGTTGCTTAAAAAACGAAATATTTGTGTAAATGGGACGCCTGCCTCGCCGTCCATCCGATGTAAACTTGACGGCCTGTGCACCTTCGCCCTCTACAATCCCCGAACTGGCTTTCTTAGGGCATATCTACCACATACGTGTATAATGCACTTGGTGTGTGACTGAGTGAATGAGTGTGTCACACCATGGTTGTCATTATTAATAATGACGGCCCCCCCCCGATTGCCACTGTTACGATAGTATGATAGGGGTTGAGAGAGACCTTTATCCGTGAAGTACACAGTAAGGCTGAAAAGCGGTTTTTGTAATTAAGCGATAGAGCGCGCGCGCGCGTGTGTGTGGTGTGTGTGTGTGTGTGTGGTGTGTATGTGTTTATGTGTGTGTGTGTGTGGTGTGTGTATGTGTGTGTGTGTGTATGGTCTGTATGTGTGTGTGTGTCTGTGTGTGTGTGTGTCTGTGTGTGTGGTGTGTGTATGTGTGTGGTGTGTGTATGTGTGTATGTGTGTGTGTCTGTGTGTGTGGTGTGTGTATGTGTGTATGTGTGTGTGTGTGGTATGTATATGTGTGTGTGTGTGGTGTGTGTGTGTGTGGTGTGTGTGTGTGTGTGTGTGTGTGTTCTCTTACGCGGCGGGTTGGGTCTGAAGAAAGAGTGGAGCATCGGGTACGTAATACAAGATAGCCCAATAAGATGGCAGCAAATCGATGGATGAAATGAGAGCTTGTTTACACGTATATTGTAAGAATATAAGAAATGGCAGGTGAAATAGGCCGTGGATTGGAGCGTCAATATAATGACTCCTAATGTGGTGTGAGATACCGAACCTAGCTTATATCCTAGTGTGCTGCTAGGTGCAAATGGTTCTGAAATATTCAACTAGGTGGTCAACCAATCACACATTTTATGTTCCGTTAGGATTTCAGTTTTCAGTACCATCGTTATTTTAATGGCGTAATAAGTATCTTCGTTTCATTCTAGTCCATTTGTTTACAGTAAAGCCCCTAATTTAACAACTCGCACTCTCCAGCCTTTACTTGAATCTGTAACAGACTCTTGTATTTATTATTCAAGAACAAGTCCCGTTAATATTTCATATGAGCCACTACCGTCCTATTCTCGCATACTAGCAACAGACAACATTTGTACAGTCGACAGAATAAGCAGCCATGTTATTACTTCCAGTACTCCCGGCTTGTGAAAATTATTTATGGATTTGCAAGCGACATCTTCCCTTTCGTACCACCTGGAAACGAACGGATTCTCTGGAAATACGTTCTCCGTTTACACAACAAATATTTTCCAAATGTGTTGTTTATGAATTGTTACTAATTCCTTTTCCCTATTTTAGTTCATTTCTGAATCAAATTAATATTTGTGCTTTATGATATCACTCTTGTGAGGCAACAGAGCACTAAATATTCGTAACGTAGAAGGATGAACACGTAAGGCTATTCTGGAATAAATTTCTATACTATTCTTCTGTGTATTTTATCAAATATTTTAGGCTCAAGATAGCAGAAGCAGGTGTCTTTCTTTTTTTTGAGAGAAGAAATTTTCTGGTTTTAAAACTCTTGGATCACACAACAGACCAAGATTTATTTACTGTTGCCTTCCTTCTATTTTGTTGCACTCTTGTGGTAGTAATAAAAGTTAGAACTGCGAGAGTCATCGTTGAAAGGCAGGAAGTTCATGCTTATGTTTTTTATGTTGGTCATGCAGAAGAGTATTTATTGTGAAAGTTATAGATTTCGGAGATATGTATATTTTACGCTTAGTATGTGTTATTTCAACTCTGACCAATGGTACAGTCGTTGCAGGATAAGAGCTTTATTAGAACAAAATCAAAGCTGTATGAGCACATAGTTGGTAACCTGACACTACAAAAACAAATAATGTGTATTAGTTCAGTAGTTTTGGAATCAAACATTCTAAATAGCACATATAATTTTCTTTTATAAGTATACTTTTTCAAAGTAGACATAAAAATACCCTTCCAGGATTAGGGCGTTGTGAAACATGAATTTCTTTTATACTATATTTTACCTTAATTCTTAAACGTGGGATTGCTCTGTTTTCCAGTTATCGACCCTTCATCTCGGAGACAGAATCTCCAAGTTTGAATTCAAAACCACGTACAACTTGGGGCCAGGGAGATGGGTTGGGATGGATGTAGGAAATGGTTATAATAGAAAGGAGAAGGGACTGTAAAAAAGGAGAGATTTTCGAGGCTTTTCTGGCTCCGGTTCGTGCGTGAGCTCCGGGTCCCTCTACTTGTCCTCCGGAATTGCTTTCATGATGGCCGATGCAGTCATCCCCCACACTCCTTATGCCAACCCTTGGAATGCTTGCCAAGAATCATCCCCTTCCCAACTTTCATCTTCCTCTTGCCCAACCCCTAACTCACGTCCGCTTTGTCGCTTTGACCGACCTCTTTCCCCCTCCTCCACCTCCTCCGCCGCCTCCTCTTCCTTCTTACTTACTCACACAACTTCTTCCTCCTACCAAAGAATGCATGAATATACGGGGTTTGAATATCGACAACTTCCCCGTTTTTTGTCCTCCTCTGAACAAGCAAGCAGCTATCGAAGCACTCAAACATGTACATATGCTTCACACATACTAAAAAAGACCATCTGATTCCGAAGCAAACAGAGACATGCATTATAAGGAAAGTGGAAAAGGGGATTAACACAGTGTATTCGGCGATTACTACTGTCAGCTTATGTCTAATATGAATTGTAGTATATACATAATCATTTGTCAGCTTTACATAATGTATTTCGCTGTCAGTGTGAATTTACTTTGTGTTATTCAGATGAGTGGAACGCGCGTTGAGTGATTAAGACAAGCTGAACTGGCTCTAGAGGAATCGAAGGTATATGTAATTATAGCCATATAAATAAGAGGGTGCTCTGTAAATTATAAGGCCACTTAAAGGGGTAAATAAAGCAAACTACGTTGGCAAACAATACCAGATTAATTTACTTCAGTTTCATCTTGTGTGGCTTTTAATTCGCCACCAATACTTGCTAATGATGACAGTTTCCAGGAACGAATTGCATTCTCCCAGACGTCGCCGTCGGGAGGTACGTAGCCTTGCCTTTTCTTCAGGAGGTTCAGTTTTCGTTTCTCGACTTAGGGCCCCGATATCTGACAGGTAACGGAAAGATTTCCTCAGACACCACTGACTCGCTGAGTTGATAACTTAAAGTGGGCCTTTCGTGCTGTCTGCGACGTGTGATAATTAACTACGTAAGCTAAGTATTGATAAGTAACGTAAGGTGATGATAAATTGTAGTTAAGTGCAAACGCTGAAGGAAGTATCATTGAATTTTATATCAGTGGGTTGAATGTACGTGCTGTATTGTCACAAAATAATGTCCCTGTCTGTATATGGATGTTACATCAACAAGTGCTTACTTACTTACTTACTTCCTTCCTTACTTACTTACTTACTTACTTACTCCATGGTGCAGAATCCTTCTTGAGCAGCTAACTGGTTTGCAGCTAGTCAAGAAATTCCCCGCATTTCACGGAACCCGAAGGTTCATTACCGCACTCACAAGCGTCCGCCATCTGTTCCTATCTTGGGTCAGCCCAATCCAGTCCATATACCCACATCCCACCTCCTGGAGATCTATATCCTAATATTATCCACCCATCTACGCCTAGGTCTCCCCAGTGGTCTCCTTCCCTCCGGTTTCCCCACCAAGACCCTATACACCCTCCTCTCCTCACCCATACGCGCCACATGGCCAGCCCATCTCATTCTTCTCGTTTTTGTCACCCACACAATATTGGTCAACAAGTGCGTAATTAAATTACACGTAATGAGGAAGTCAAGAGCAGACTAGATTCTACAAATGTTGCCGAACTTTATTTAGAAATCCTTTGTATTGGAGGACTGCTATTTAAAAAATTCAACTATTCAAATAAATCATTAAAATATTACTTTGATGTTGTTGTGAAACTTTGTGTCTCTTATATTGGAGGATACAGACTGAGAGTGTTTGATAAGAGGACACTGAGGGGATATTTGTACCTGAGACAGAGGAACTAGCAGAGAAACCAAGTTTCTTATTCAGGAACTTCAGATTTTATGTCATTAAAATGATCAAATAATTTATGAGATCAGCAGGTCATGTAGCACGTAAGCGAAAGGTGATAAATATTCAATTTGATCTTCAGCCGGAAGAGAAGAGAGAATTTTTCAATCGTAACATTGGCGGAAAGGTGATGTATAGATGTACTTTAAAGGAATATGGTGTTGGATGATGCAATTTGAATTCATGTTGTACGGAATTGGTTCCAGTTACAGTGCACTTCAAACATGAAAATGAAACTTATTATACCACAAGAGGCCAGGAATTTTTTGGAGGAGCTGAGTGACTGTTAGCTTCTCAAGAAATGCTTCGCTGCTTGGATGTATTCATGCCTACAATCAATTCTGAATGTCTCCGCCAGAAGTTTGGAGTTATTACGTTCTTGCACGTCGATGCTTGACGCTTGGTTCTCTTGTCAGGAGCAGGGGGTAAACATGGCTTTGCTATGCGTAAGCTATACTAACGACTACTTTAGTTGCTTTTCATGTTTCCATTGGGAAGTTCAGAGTTGCAAAAAATCTCTCGCACACTCCCCAAACCCCAACATATTAACGAGAATATCCACAGGAGCACATATGAACATTCTGCGTCATAGAATGGAATATTGTTGCACTCAATTTTCTGCTTTTCATATCGACTTCCTTTAACATGGAACCTTTCCATTCGCACACATCCGTTCTGCCTACGCTTCGTGGGGAGGGAGGCAGAATACATGCACTAATACAGAAATGAAAGGCGGAACTATATTTGAGAACTACTTTACAGCACCATTAATTCAAATGATTTCAGTATGTTTCACGTTAGTCTTCAGGAACGAGATTACAAACGTTGGATACGCAGGGCGCTCCTGTTACTTTTAAAAATAAAACTGTTTATTTGACGGTATTGTGTGCCTCACACATAGAAGTTACTCTTAATAATTAACCTTAGAACCAACATGCAATCTAAGCTGTTACAGTGTTGCATATCACCGCGTCTTATATGTAAAAGAGACCCAAAAGGGGAGTAGCTGTACTCTTGATTTAACATCGGCACTAGATGCGGGTGGATGGTGAACGCCGCGCCCCGGCCGCTGTAACCCCGGGAAAGAGACCTGGTATCCAATTAAAAAAAGGCTGGCTAGGCACCAGGCCGGTCTGGACGGGTGCGGAAAATCTCGCCCCCATCGGAATTCGATCCCCGTACCGTCCAGTCCGTAGCGAGTTGCTATACCGACTGAGCGATCCCGGCCCGCCGTGTCTTATAGTGTTGCATGTTATTGTGTATTTTACTGTAAGGTCTTCGGAACTAAACGAACAAATGAATTGTATTGGGGAGTAACCATAATTGTCTACACTTTGTGTCATACATGTTTTAAAAACAGTAGATTCAGATGCTCCAGGTAAATATTGGTCACGTTAAACCTTTTTTCAATCTCTCCTCTCCAAATTTTAGATCATTATATTGTACATTTGGAAATGCAGAATTGACTCTATGGTATATATCTAAGTTCTTCTTGCAATTTGCACTCCTTTATAATTGCCCACGAGCTGCCGGAACATGTAGGAGACAAGTTTTAGACAGTCAGTAGTTACTCTTCAGTAAATTTTATTTCTTGGTTTAATTACTAATTTGTTACCTCGTGATAAGAAGCAAAATTAAGTTGGCTTGATAGAAGATGAAGAGAGATAATTCCTGAGAAGTCAGTATTTATTTACCACTGTAAAAGACGTCGTATTTCAGGATAGAATATATTTCGAAATAAAATTCGCCACGGTCTTTCATTGTTTCTCAAAAACTTACTTACTTACTCCATGGTGCAGAGTCCTTCTTGAGAAGCTAACTAGTTTGCAGCCAGTCAAGAAATTCCCCGCATTTCACGGAACCCGAAGGTTCATTACCGCACTCACAAGCGTCCGC
>Ga0123355_10016337_pt1 | contig 11695 bp, 7 predicted proteins | sample TergutEmb28metaG_3_FD_89872 | JGI IMG/M metagenome (GOLD analysis project Ga0123355, IMG submission 89872) | Embiratermes neotenicus P1 segment gut microbial communities from Petit-Saut dam, French Guiana - Emb289 P1 | ecosystem: Host-associated > Arthropoda: Insects > Digestive system > Gut ...
TCTTGATAACTGAAGAATAAAATCCAACTAGATGCCACTTATTGCTTTATTATGCTTATGTTAGGCTCAACATGTTTCGGGCACCATTATGCCCATCATCAGGAGCTCATGACGATAACGTTGGTTACCACATAGGCCGCCTGGTTCTTGAGTTGCTGCTGGATGGAGGTTAAGTGCAGGCAGGATGGATGAGTGTCCGGACCGAACGCTGTAACATGACTGAGTCATGTTACAGCGTCTGGGATCCGGGATCAAATCCTGGTGGGGACGAGATTTTCTGCCTGTCCAGACTGGCCCTGGGGCCCACCCAGCCTCCTGTAAAATGGGTACCGGGTCTTTCCTGGGGGTAAAGTGTGACCGGGGCGTGCTGCTGACCACTCACCCCTTCTAGTGCTGCGGTCATGGAAGAGTAGAGCTATACCTCTGCCCACCCTCTGGGCCACACCAGGCCTGTAACGGGATCACTTTACCTTTTTATAATAATGTAATATATTCTTATATATTCATTTGAAATTGTTGGTTCTATCTTCGTATCAAATAGTGTTTTAACTATGTGTGACCTGAGGAGTCTCAAAATCTTGCACTTCATCCATCTGTCAGTATGCAACTCCTTCACCTTCTACCCTGACTATGTACAACCGTTAATAGGTGAGAGCAAAACAATGCTAAGACTTTGATTCAAGAAATTTTTAACTTTCTTTGCCATATTATGTTTCTGTATAACAAATCACATCTAAGGCGATATAGCCAGTGTTCTCGATGGATTGACAAACCTAACGTGGTGTTTATGTTAGTCAGTGCTCTGAATTGATACATGGCTGAAATTGCGGTTTTTTTTGTTAACTCATAACCATCTTTTGACTGTATAAAGGAGAGTACAATAAGTTGTCTTTTGTTACTAATTAAATGCATGTGGCCTACATAGGTTTTTTTTAAAAAAAAAAAAGAAAGAAAGGTTTTTCACTTTTAGAAGTAGGTCAAGAGAACAATCCATTTTCCATGGCACAGAACTTTCATGATCCCTTGCTTGAATCATGTCACCAATATTTAGGTTAAGAAACTGTGGAAAATGAATATATAATGAAATGTAATAGCCCATTTCCGCTGGAGACCAGCGTATCACAAGATGCAGCCAGTAATCAGTCTGCTTTGTTTCATTCATAGTGTCTCACACATTGATCTGTATTCATTTCCTCACCTTCTTGACATTAACAGCATAACAGAAGGGTTTTCTCTTGTTCTGTGAGTTTGGACTCTAAGCCCTGTTGCTTAAGCACTTTCTGTTTGTGTTTTGTCTCTTACTTGCAGGACTCATCGAGTTTTGAGTAGAGCAGCTTCAGTTCCTGAATCTTCAGATCTTCTCAGTTCTTCTGCGATGTCTGGACAGTTTATTCATGCCCAGAATGTTACAGTCATTGAAGTAAGCAACGACCGTCGCAGCCCTCATTCAGCTGTAGCACTGGACTGCCCAGGAGTTTTCAATTTTAATCTTTTTGAAGATTCTTTGACAACAGTACCAGATAATGTGCCTGCTAGCAATTCTACAGGCTACGAAAACTTGGATTTCAGAGAAGATGTGGAATTTAATGGAACTGTATACACACCCCCAGTAACAACTGAGAACCAGTGTCAGTTGCCCCCAGTTGTGACCAGCACTAATGGTAGTCATTGTAACAACCAAATAGAAGTCACTGATTCTGGCAGCAGTTACTACGAATGTGTGTTCCTTCCAAATGTAGCTCAGTCTCCTCGGACAGTGGGTTCCTCTGTCAGCAATGCTAACCATTCCGCTATGAGAAATGTACCTCGAAGTGATGTGCTGGAGGTGACACCAAGTCCCATAGAGATGACTTCATCTGTCAGAAGTATGCAGTCAGGTAATGATACATCAGTCCAACGATTATCTAGTTCCGCAGACGGGGCATTTAATGACATTCAGCAAAGGAGAGCACGTAGAAGTTCCTCAGCTTCAGATGCTGCATTATCGTCATCGCCATCATCAGGTGCTTCTCATGCGCGTGTCACACCTTTGGCCGGTGCAGAGAGAACCCGAGTTGTTGCACAGAGGGCTGACGTGGAGAGGAGGCTGCAGCCTGCACCACATCCATATCGGCAGGCACTGGTATGTGCCGTGTCACTGTACAAGAGTTACCATATCTTGGCAAATTCAGTGTACCAATGCATATAACATGAATTGATATCTTGTTCACACTTTGGTCTTTTAATGATGCTTGAACTGCATAGTTAATGTACCAGCAGGTGTGGCAGATGGTGGTAAAAGCTAAATTGGGAAGAATGGGGAATACATGTTTGTGACCTCTTTCAAAGTTAATTTTGAGTTGTAACAAGGATAGGGCCTAATGTCTGATATCTGAAGAAATGGTTTGGATTAGCTGTAAAACACTTGCATTAATAACATATGAATCTTGTGTGTAGTAATTAGTCATCTCCCAAAGTTATGTCATAGGTAATTCCAAGACCAGCATCAGTCGAGATGCTCTAACGTTTTGTGGATTTTCCCCATAAACACAAGGTAAAATGGGAATTGTGGTTCCAGTCAATCTGTTGTGACCAGTAAAAAGTGTATTTGTACTTAACTAAAAATTTACAGAAAGACAAAATTACATACAAATGACAATTTAAGGAGGAGGCACCTCCTGTTGAACTGTAGGCGTGTCATCTGAATCATCGTCTCCAGTATCCAACAGTACAGGTGACAATGCACGAGTCCCTGAAGATGACCTGAAGAATTGAAGTACTGAAGTCTGATGAGGCAAATACCTCTTATTCTCCTTTACAGTCTGCTCACAGCAAGCAAGCATCATAATAAGGCCCTGTCCGGCTGTTGCTACTCTCTGCTCATTTCAGTCAATGTCCTCAAACACCTTGCTATGTGGGACTTCACTTCTGAATTTCAACAAGATTGTCGAGTATTAAATTAGCTCCTGATCATGACTGCTTGGCAGCTAGAAGACACCTTCAGTGTCATGTGAAAATTTATGCACTTGGCTTAATAGACTTCGGGCAAGCAGCGAATGCATGCTAAAGTTTGTTAATTAATGGTGTAACATTTGGGCAGAGTTTATAACACATAATGACTGCTTGTTGTCAGTTTATAACACATAATGACTGCTTGTTGTCAGTTTATAACACATAATGACTGCTTCTTGTCAGTTTATAACATATAATGACTGCTTCTTCTCAGTTTATAACACATAATCACTGCTTCTTGTCAGTTTATAACACATAATGACTGCTTGTTGTCAGTTTATCCATTACTGTAAAGGTAAAGTTACCCTTACACATGCCATGAACCCATAGGTGGGAGTGGGGACATATGGGATGGAGGGGGGTGAGTGGTGCAGACACCCTGGATGGCAGAGACTAAGGGGTAGGAAAGTGGGCTTTAAAGTGAATGTTTTTTAATTAAAAAAATATGAAAATTTTAAGTTACTGAGATAAAAGGAAATTCTGTAAATGGTTGTGATTTTAAAAGTTTGTAATTCATGTGAGGGGTGACCATTGTGATTATTCACCCGAAGCTCTAAAAACCTTGCTACATTACTGTAGGTACAGCTGCAGTCATTTTTGTTCTTGGCTGTAGTTGGAGGGGGTAAGGTTTATGTCCTGGCTGCTTTACCCCTGTGGACAAAGTTCCTGGTAGTTACTGAATAAGAGTCTGTGCGAACAAGAGAGTTGGTTTGGACACTTCAGAGAAGAGAGAATTCTCTAGCTTCTGCTAATTGAACTGCAGTTTCTCAGGTGTCCATCATGTAGCCTTGTTACTAGACCGGTATACTGTCTCAGCTTGTCAGTGTATCTGCATGCATTGAGTTTTCACTGGGTGTATAAAATTCAGTGGAATTTGTTATAGGGTGTTGTGATTTGAATTTTTGGATAAAAATTAATTTTATTGCTGTTTTAGAATATGGGCAATATTATTTCATATTTTGACCAGAATATTATTTTGGAATGGATCCGGGATAGCATAGTCAGCATAATATTTCATATTTTGACCAGAATATTATTTTGAAATGGATCCGGGATAGCATAGTCAGCATAATATTTCATATTTTGACCAGAATATTATTTTGAAATGGATCCGGGATAGCATAGTCAGCATAGCGACTCACTATGGGCTGCACGGTCCGGGGATTGAATCCCAATGGGGGCGAGATTTTCCGCACCTGTCCATACCGGATCTGAGGCCCACCCAGCCTCCTGTGCAATGGCTACTGGGTCTTTCCTGGGCGTAAAGTGGCCAGTTCATGGCGTTGACCACCCACCCCCAACTAGTGCTGAGTTTAAATAGATAGTAGAGCTATACCTCTACTCCCCCTCTGGGCCTTTGTGGCCTGTTCCAGGGTGAACTTTACCTGTTATTTGTAAATGTCTTGCAAAATGAAAATTATAGACATTTGTGAGTTCAGTATTTTGTGTTTGTTGAAGTGCATGTTGCCTCTTGACATCATTTTGTGATACATCCAGACTAAACATTGAGCTTCATCAGGTGACAGACACACAGTCACTGAATCTCTGCATCAAGCATGACTTACTGGGTCATTGCATTTAGTCAGCGTAAAAAATTTTTGTGTCACGAGTTTGTTTTTCCATCATTGTGTTGCAGCAAGCATCTCCCGGCATTAATGTAGAAGTAGTGGGTTCAGGACTTCTCACACTCAGAGAGCAGCAAGTGCTTCAGTTACGCAGGGAGATGCTGCATCCCGGTGGTGTTCGTCTGCAGCTACGACGGAAGGATTGTACGGGTTCTATAGCTCTGGTGGATGCCTTTGGAGCAGTGTGGTATGTAGAAACATGTGCTTCTCTATACTTATATTTTCAGAATGTATGTAATAATACATGGAGGCTTTTCAGAAAGTTTCTGAACTGTGTATGTGTAACCTTTAAGATTGTGATGGCCACATGAATGGGTATGCACTTCACACCAGCTTGTTACGTTACAGCTGTGTACAAAGGTAACCAGGAAACATCAGGCCTATGGTAAAAGTATAACGTAGTAATACAGTGTAAATGTGTTAATGAAAACAATGTTTATAACACAGGAACTGCCAAATTGTAGTACACCCAGCTATTGCTTAACAATTGAGTTGGTGTGTCCCTGAAAGAGTGGGCAGAAATAAAAAATATTCCCATCAGAAATAAGGGATCATAGAACGCAACCAGCCAAAGGGCATTAAACCAAGATTGAGAAATTGAAAATTAAGAAGCCAGGTAAACTGGCAAGGGGCATTAATGCAAAAAGGCATAAAACGAGGGCTGGGTGTACTGGAGAGCAAAACAGATACACATTGTCAGCAGGGACAGTGGTGGGACAGTGCACTGAGCAGCGACAGTACATAGCACAACTGGTGTAAAGTGTTCAGGTTGTAACTGAACACAGACAGTGTAATAGTGATTATCAACATACAGGTTTTGTGAGCGTGTGGACAGTATCAGGTGTGTGTACTAAGTAAGTGAAGACGTATGGGTACTGCACATTTATTTTAAGTAACTGACAAGTGACAAAATGCCAGGATACATTTAAGCTAAGGTTTAAATTTTATGTAATATTGTCGATGTTGATTCCCTGTTGTACCTTCAGACAAGATTCAGTAAGCTACATCAAATTATTTCCCTTTATTACAGTGTAATCACATTTTGAGTTTTTAACAACATGATCGATGCTTCTCGGTAACCATGAAGTAAGGTTTCCTAGCAAAAAGTAAAGGCAGGCAATACCTGTAATGCTGATTAATAATTCTGACTTTTTGTTGATAATATATGTTTGATACATTTGGAGATAATGGTTTGATATAACTTGTATGCTCCTCTGAATTCATTCGGGACCTTTTTGTTGGGGGGTGTCGAGTCTTGTCTGTGAAGTTGTAATCTTGTAGTTTCTGGGTTCTGATTGCTTGCCTTCAGCCCTTTGTCATGTTGTATCCATGTAGTCCAGCTGTTATTGATGGCATTATTTATTCCTTTGTTGTGGTATTAAGAATTCCAGTTGTGTTTTTGTTGTAGGGTATTAATTGCCTCTTGTGTTTTTACATTGAATTTGTACCTATGCTAGTACTTTGAAAATAAGGAACACAAATCGAGTACATAAAAGATGGCTGACGATGTGAATCATTATGTCGAGGACACGTTCAAAATACTAATGAGTATAACTGAAAAGAGTGGAAACTTAAGGAAAGACTTGAAGAAAGACATTTTAGAATCGTTAAGTACACTAAGGAGAGAAATTTCCCAATTGATACTTCAGCTAGAGAATGTTAACGAAGAACACAAAAAACTTAAGGAAGGGGTTAAGAATGCCACAGAGGAAATGGCAAGGAGAAGAGACAGTCAATCGGTTAGACAAGTGGTGCCATCTCTGGACCACTTGCAGCAGTATCCACAAGGCAGAGCAACACAGGTGCTTCCATATGAGGATGAAAGAAGAAAGCTCTACTCAGGAATGGTGAAAAACAAAGAAAACAGACGGTACAGAATAACACTGAAAGCTAAGCGAAGGACGATACCCTCACACCGGAACAGATCAACTAAAAAAGAACATAAATCCAACGGACATCAAAGTCGGTATTAAGGCAGTCAAAGCAATTAAAGATAGGGGAATATTAATTGAAACAGGCAGTGAAGAAGAGATTAACTCACTAAGCTCAGAGATGAACAGCAAGTTTGGTGAACGGTTGGAAATTATAAAGCATAAATTAAGAAAACCAAGAATAATAATATACAATGTCTCAGAGGAAATTACAACAGAAAATGTAGTAACAATCATCAAAGCTCAAAATCCTGAAATTCTAACTAATGGGGAAACATGGAAGCAAAGTTTAGGTACAAAACCAGGAAAGGACAACACAATATAGTGATGGAAGTAGGCCCTCAGATACGAAAACACATCCTACAAACCAAATTGAAAATTGGGTGGGAAATATGTAACGTAGCAGACTATTTAATCCCTACAAGGTGGTATAAGTGTAGTCGATATAACCATAAACACAATGAATGCAAAGTGTGAAACAGTGGCAAAATGAATGGGAAAGATCTTCAAAGTGTGTAATAACAAAATCTTTTTTCCCAAATATAGCAGACAGGTTGAAGCTAAGAATTAATGCAACACCCAACTTTACTACAATAGTAACTGGACATGGCAATATCAAAACATACTTGTACAAGTACAAAATAATAGAGAGCCCAATGTGTTCATGTGATGAAGGTGAACATTCAGTGGACCACATCCTATATGAATACAAAATTTGGAACACGAAAGGGACAGACTAAAAGCAGCGGTAATACAGTCAGAAAACTGACCAGTTAGTAAAGACAAACATAGTATAAAATTTTACAAAATCCTCAAAGAATTCGCGAACAGCATATTATTAGACAAAGCTCAGTGTGTAAATATGACAAGACAGATAAGGAACCAAAACTGTAAATGGAATAGGTAGATGGTAGAAGATAATATGTAAAAGTTAACTTCAATGCATGTAGTATTACTGCATAGTAATGGAGCGTGCAGAGTAATAAAGTTTATATAAAAAAAAGGAACAAATCCTAACCCTTGTGTGTGTGTGTGTGTGTGTGTGTGTGTGTGTGTGTGCGTGCGTGCATGTGTGCGCGCGGTGTGTGTGTGTGCGTGTGGAGCTCTAGACACAGATAGTCTTCAGCATGGGCTACTAGCATGTACTGTGCATGGTGGATCCAGGACAGTGTTGGAAAGCAACAAGTCTGTACTGAACCTGTTTGCAATAAATTAGTGGGTAAAAATTTTTAAGCTTTTCATTTGGCCAACCTGCATACTTTGTTTGTCGTAGTCTATCCTTCCATGCTTCGTACCCATCCTGATCGTTGATTGCTTAACATGGATTGTGGTCTTTTGTATTTGGATATAATTTTTGCTTTTGTACGTGACAAGCAATGAGTATTGACCTGTTAGACACATCATTTGTTTAAGTCCAGCACTATGCTGATTTAATGTCTAGTTAGTTAGTTTTCTAACTACCCTGTTAAAGCTATAGCTGTTGCAGTGTACTTGATTATTTTGCTTCAATCACAGGATTACGGGCTGGAAGCAGCGCGAGCACCCGATGCTGTATAACGCTTTGCACATTGGTGACCAGCTGCTGAGTGTTGCAAGCATCATGGTTCAGAGTGCGTCCGACGCACAGAAGTTGATTCGGGGTGCCACAAGTCTTTACGTAAGTAAATAGATATTTATAAAGCATAGTCAGTACATGCATCCTATGAGAATGTTCACAGTATTTCATTTGTTAGTTAATGGAATTATGTTTGTATGGAAGAACAAATATTGAGAGGCACAGTGCTGCCCAGTTATACCCAATATAATTCTGGATGGTGTAACTGATATGTAAATATGTAAATATTTTCAGTTTGTGTAATAAGCTGAGCCAGTTTGGTGGCAGAGAAGGTGTTTCAAGAACTTTGTAGTGCCCTTCTGTATATAGACTGTATAAGTGTAATGGTGAGTATATTGTGTGGCAGGTTGAGTTCGTAATACGGCGAGTGCCATTTGGACGCGTGTTTGCAATACGTCGTGATGTGGAAGGTCAAAGCCTGGGAATCATACAAGAAGGAAATACGGCAGAGATCCGTGATGTCACGCCAGGTGGACTCGCAGCTTGCCACGGGCTCGCTCCTCGAGCACAGACGTGTGATGGCTTGTCACTGACCAATTGGGTTATCACGGAGATCAATGGGCGACCACTTAATCTGTTCTTCAAGGATGGAGAAGTAAGGGATCGTTTAAATGCGGTTGGAAAAGAAATATCTATTCTTGTGCAACCGTTTGATCTGATAAGGCAGCTGAAAAAGCAGCTGAAAGCTTTGCGAAGCTATAAGGAGTACATTGTACAGTAGTGGTTATAAATTATTAGATTGAAAATGGTACAGAAACTCTGCATTTTAAAAGAAAATAAGGCTAGGAAATCACTGTTTGAGCACATACAGTGTAACAGTGTAGTGATCTGCTCAAATCTTACAAAGTAGGAACATGGGTTCTAGTTTCATAGACAACTGAAACTTGCAATAAATCTCAGAGATTTATGATTTTGTATGCCTTGTGGTTTCAGTAGTGGTTTATTTGGCCTAAACGTGGACCATTTATTAGGGGAATATCCCCAAGATATTTTTCCAGTTTGGGTGGAAGTAAAGTGATATACGTAAGAAAGATACATACAGCAGTTTAATGTATGGCAATTTGTATACCAATCCAAATAGTTTTTATTGGCATTTTTACTGTTCAAGATTGAAATCTTTTTTTGATGTGACACTATTGATTTTTTGTGTGTTGTGTACCATTATGCAGAGACTTAGAACCTGTGAACACAGCATCGTTTCCCAGAAGACTTTAATTGTTATTGTTATCTGAGTTTTCCTTTGAATTCATATCTGATGTCATGCTCACGAACATGGTCGATATTTTGGGAATGTTTGTAGAATTTCGCTGTCCTCATTCATAAACTGTTCCATACAATATCTGGTCCAGAAAGTGCCTGTCCTTCAGGGACATGTTTTGATTGTACAGTTGCTTGGAAAATGCCAATAGTGCTTTGCTGACTCTTTTTTCCTCCCCCCCCCCTCCCCCCCCAACCCAGAATCGTAAATGAAAGCCCTGTTCAAACCCATGTAGTACCAGTACTTAGTATCCCAGCAAATGACTTTCTATCATAGTAATGATTGTTTTGGCAAATTCAGAACTCATCACAAGGTTTGTGCATTCGAACTTTGGGTCATGCCCGCAGGGTTCAGGATTCCTCTGTTGACCTCTGCTCTCCATAAAATTGATCTAGGCAATGTGTTATTGACCTTCGTAAAAAGTAATTTCCTCTGTTTTCCAATACAAATTCCAATATAAATGACAGGGTTGTTATTTAAATTTTAGTGCATGGTTTATGAACTGAATGGCATTGTGTGGTACATAAACCAGAAATTGTGCAGCGTGTCTTTAAAATGCACTAAATTTCCTCGTTGCCTAAATACATGAAATGAATTTTTAGGGGTTTTTTTTTACATTCATTTGCATGTGCGAACTTTGGTCATTAAAGGATTGAATCAGTCACGTTACAAAGTAATAGTTGGCATGCTGCATGTTGAATACAGAAAGTCCTGCTGCAATGCAAGAGATATGCCTGCTCTTTTATCAGATGTTGTGTTCAATATAACAAATTGCAATAAGTAAAGTAATAAAAGTTCGTATTGAGCCTTCAGTGCTGCAGTAAGTACCATAATATTCACAGTAGCAATACAGAGAATTTACATGTCCAACATGCTGGGCACATATGAAAGCGCCTGTACACACCAAGAAGACGGTTAGAGGGAGTGAAGTTATAGCACCACTAATTCTTGAGCTTGGCACTAGATGGATGCAAGTGGTTAGCATAACGGCTTTGGTGGTCTAGCGGTAGCGTGCTGCCTTTAAGTACCCGAATTTACAGGTTCAAACCCGGCCGAAGCCGTCAGGAATTTTCAGGGCGAAAAAATCCTCAGCATGCCTTCCTTCGGAGGGGAAGTAAAGCCGTTGGTCCCATGTCATAGATTTGTGGCATGTAAAAGATCCCTAAATGGCATGGAAGTCGTCATTTAGGCAAAAATTACCAGAACTTTCTCGCCCACACGGTTCCACATTTTGCTGCTAGGATCTCACGTGTCGTTACGGATGTGGAGGCACCTGGCGGCAGAAGTGGGAATGTCTAAAAAGAAAGGGGCGATAGGGTAGTACAATAAGCCTTAAAGGCTGCGGTTCATCCGTGGCATTAGCTACGGGCCCTAATGACGAAGAAGAAGTGGTTAGCATCATGCCCTGTCCACTTTACCCTCAACTAAAGTGCTCCCAATACTTTTTTGTCAGGAGTTTTAGTGGACTCCAGAGGAAGTCTGGATGTTTTACAGAAGAGAAAAATCTTTTGGCCCTAGCAGAATTGGAATTGCCAACTGTCCAGCCCATAGCCTAGGTGATATACAGATACCACTTTCCCACCTCCACAGCATAGTAGTTATTTGTACAAATCCATCTATTTCATACACGTTTTATTGTTGTAAAACTGACAGGAAAATCTGAGCTTTAGAAATAATGAAAACGTGGTAGATAAATTAATGGTTTGTGGAAGACAAATGGCATCTTATATCTTGATGGAAGATTCGTTATTCTGATTTTCTTGATGGTTTTATTGGTCCCAATCAATCACAAACATCAGACTGTATTGTATTTCTTGCAGTCATTCCAAGTTCAACATAAATGAAGTTGAGACATAACCAGCTAGAGTTGAGCTCGGTTATAACATCTTTGAAAGGGGCTCAATATTTTGTGTCATTATTAACAAGTATTGTTTTCACCAAGAAGTATGACATGGTTAACAGTGATGAATTAATTGGTAACACAGAATACCTGATGCTTTGGAAGAGTGTCATATAAACCAGTGTTGTTATGAGCAAGTTGTACTGCATTTTTGTTGCTGAATTAATGACCAGTAAGAAAGTCAAGTGGTAATATAAAATTAAAAGATAGGTTTATTGTTGTATATTTCTGGAATATGTAAATCTTACAGAAATCTCCGCACATATAAGTCTGTAAAGGGGGAACCCTGAGTGAAGAGCTTATTTAAAAAAAAAAAAAAAAAAAAAAAAATTTTTTAAGAAAAATGAAATAATTTTTACTGTCATAAACAAATAA
>Ga0123355_10016338_pt1 | contig 11695 bp, 8 predicted proteins | sample TergutEmb28metaG_3_FD_89872 | JGI IMG/M metagenome (GOLD analysis project Ga0123355, IMG submission 89872) | Embiratermes neotenicus P1 segment gut microbial communities from Petit-Saut dam, French Guiana - Emb289 P1 | ecosystem: Host-associated > Arthropoda: Insects > Digestive system > Gut ...
ATATCTTCGATGATATATTGGAGGGGGAGGATTATTTGCTTCCTTTGTTTCATTCGTATCTTGAATTTTTTGAGTTTCTGCAGTAGTGACATGTAGAGGGGGGTCTTTCCAAGAAATTGGAATGTGTATGTATCGTTACTTGTTAACTTACAGTTTTAATGCAGTAATTATGAACATAGCATCCCGAAATGAAATTTCTGCATTGTTATTTCATATCTGCATTGTACACGTTACTTCTTCCAACGTTGCAAATGAGAAGTAGGCGCTAGATGGTCTGTGAAACGAGACCTTTTCGGTAACTTTCTGATGACGTCATTTATTCCTTCATACGTCATGCCTGCAATTCTCGGTAACGGATTAGCACATTTAGTATTCTAATTTATTTACTGTAAAATGTTTTAGCCATTATAGACTACATTTTTCACATTTTATGTGTTACATATATTTTTTTCATTTAAATAAGCCATCATCATAAAAGAATAAGGAAAATTTCCATTCCCTGAAATGGGAGAAGGTTTTAACCAATCATATTGATGTATTCCAGACTTCCCGCCCGCGCTGAGCGTAACCATTGGTTGATCGTCATGGAAACTTCTAGAAGCGATATTCTTGCTATCACATACGTTGTCTGTAGGCACGTCGGCCATTTCCGTCTAAAGGATCATATCGTCTAGTTCAGTTAACGTTGTTTGCTGTTGAAACAAGGATACATTCGCAAAGGTAGGATTTCAGAGGTGAAGAAGATTTCAAATCTTATTTCATGTTACTTGTTGGTATTTTATTTAAGGATGAACGTGTATAATTATTTGAATTTCAATTAATGGAAATTGTATCCGTATGCCACATTCAAGGCGAGGGAAGCTTCCGGCGCTAATAATGGCATTGCATTTCAGTTTAAGTATTAACAAATTTGTTGTGACGGAATTTCACGTGCCATTGCAAGTGTGCATTAATCCTTTAGAATCGTGTTACTTTATGGCTGCCGCCGAGTTTTACTGAATGGACGCATTTGCTCACGGTTACGGTGTGTGGGTCAGTTCGCTGGTTTAATGTTACTTTTGAATAATTGGAATCCATAGGGCGACAGAATCGCCTACTAAATGCAGACTTGCATGACCATATTAAGTAAACCGGTAGATTGTTCTAGAAACGAATATGCGTGGTTGTGGGAAAGGTGAGAGTGGTTGATACCGGGGACACCGGCTAATTCGTTGAAATACATGATTTTCGTTGTGCCGCGTAAACGCTGAGCTGTAAGTCGTTTTCGCTATTAAAAATATGTTCGCAGAGGCATTAGGAAAGTCCGTTTTTTCCGGAATGTTATGTGAGTTCTTACGGCTGCTCGCGAGTTTTCGTGAGATGCGATCGGGGTGGTTAGTGGTATGTAACCAGTTCATTCTAAAGCTATTTAAACTGTAATATTTACCCAAGGTGTACATCGAAGTTCCATGGGGACGTGAAGTTACACCTTCAGTGATCTGCGTAGTGCGCACATGGAGATCGTAATGGATGTTAATTTTGGCAGGGGTGCCATTTTAATGGCTTGTTAATACACTCGTTTGATTTATATGTAGTGTATGTGCTGCATTTTTCAGGCTAGCAGTGTGAGGGAAACCGGTGTATTTTCCACGATTTTTTTTTGCTTTAGTTGAAGTGTGACGATAGCAGAAACGTCACATGCCCAAAATTGGAAGGACTTTTAAAATCCACGTTTAGTCTTAAATATGTAGTTATCGGTGTTTATGTATCTCCTACTTCTAGTGTTCACGCCCCCCCTGTCCATACTATTCTGCATGCTAGAGGGGACCAAGAAGTAAGACAGTAACCTGAATTTTTTGTATCATGAAATTATTAGTTCCCATACGTTTTGGATCATCAGAATGTTCATTTAGACGTTTACTGCCATAGATGTTACAGGACAAGCACACGTTTAAAAACTGGGTTTTTTTTTCAGCCTTCAATCCAGTTTATGGAAGTCATTTTCAGTACTCACACAACCAGATTAATTTATGAAAGTACCTGAAGGTGACAGCGCTGGTAATCAGAGGTGTTATTTGGATTTAACAACAGCTGTGGGCTTTCTGGTGCAAAATATTGCAGCTCACACAAGTTGCGTTTCACTTTCAATATCAGAAGCATGTTTATTTTAGAAATGGGCATGTTGTAGTAGGTTAGGTTTTGAGCTTGGCGGGGGGTTACAAATGTCCCAGGTTACCAGCAAAAGAGTATAAAAGCAGTGGGGTGTCTATTTTGGGAATAATGATGTGGCACCATGGAAATTGTCAGATTTTTGGTGCACATACAGTTACTTGTATGCAGAAAGTTCCATACATCTCCTTTACCAGCTGTGTTCATTTGCTAAGAGTGTTGTCGTGGATCTTGGCCTCTGAAAGTTAGTTTCATTTTTTAAAATTTACTGTAGTTATGTATAATTTGATGTTTTACAGTTCTGAAAATGGCAAAAGCACCAGCTATTGGAATTGACCTGGGCACAACCTACTCGTGTGTGGGTGTGTTCCAGCATGGAAAGGTGGAAATTATTGCCAATGACCAAGGAAACAGGACAACACCCAGTTATGTAGCTTTCACAGATACAGAAAGATTGATTGGAGATGCAGCAAAGAACCAAGTGGCCATGAACCCCAATAACACAATTTTTGGTATGTATAAGCTCAGACACCTTTGTGATATTAATATACGCCATTTGTGGTGTTAGAGGTAAGGCTAAGTGCCGCCACTTTGCCTTCTTTGGGAACAAATTGATCTTCAAAATGGGTAAAACTTGCTATGTGCAACTTACATTGGGATTGACTTCGGAAATAATGTGTAATAGTATTCAAGGATTGTTTTCCCTTCTAAAGCATTGATGATAATTGATAAGTATTTACAAATGCGTGTGTAATTGGCAATATATAGGTTCTGTACTGGTGAGCATGGGAAGATTGAGGCTTGGTGCGTGTGTGCGTACTACTGGACATTGGCTGTGTTACTACTACTGATTACGTGTGGCTGGAACAGGAATTTATTAATAATTCCTTATTGCAGATGGGCTTTCGGTGCCTGGGTGGACTTACAAAATTTATTTTGTTGAACAAGCATTAATTTGCAGTAATTGTACAAAGTATGTTGTGGAAAGAAACAAGTCACCAGTTCAGAGATTTGTAGCACTGTGCTGTAAATTAGTTCTAACACCATTATTTGGTATATTAACCGGAAAATGGGAAAAAGAAGGTAGTCCACATTTTACGGAATAGTTGGGAGGGAGGGTGGCATTTTTTTGTGGAGTTCTCTTTTTAAAGACTGAATGTGTTACGAAATACTGTGATATGTAAGGTCAACTTAGGTGATAGAGTTCAAAATGGAGTTTGGTATGAAGTAAGGGAAGTTGAACCAACTATAGGTGTAAAAAGTAGATAGGTATAATTCTTAGTGAACACAGGCTTCATATCCAGTAGAGCACCGAGAGCTGCCGTACCCAGGAACGTGACATGTATGATAACCTGCATTTGCACTACATGTGATGGAAGCCATTTTCTGTGGCATTATATGGCTGTAAGCTACATGGTGATATTAAAATTTTTTCCTACAGATGCTAAGCGTCTTATTGGGCGCCGATTTGATGACACAACAGTACAGGCAGACATGAAGCATTGGCCATTTACTGTTATAAGTGATGGTGGAAAACCAAAGATGCAAGTTCAGTACAAAGGAGAAGCAAAGACTTTCTTCCCGGAGGAGATCAGCTCCATGGTACTAACAAAGATGAAAGAAACAGCAGAGGCCTACCTGGGCAAGACTGTAACAAGTGCTGTTATCACAGTTCCTGCCTACTTCAACGATTCCCAGAGACAAGCCACAAAGGATTCTGGTGCCATTGCTGGTCTGAATGTCCTTCGAATCATTAACGAACCCACAGCTGCAGCCATTGCGTATGGTCTGGATAAGAAGGTACATAAACTAGTAACAGACTTAGCAGTTTAAATGGTACAGCAAACTGTCTTAAAGTTATTCATTGCATGCATCTTGCTTGGCATTCACTTGTAACACCAAATCAATGTAAAAGTTACAAAATATGTAAAAGTATGGTTTGTCGCCACTTTCACATTTCTGTTTGTCCCATCCTTGAGGGGAGATTCATACATGAAATTTAAAACTTGCTAAAATACAAATGATTACAACCACAATATTCATTATTTATAGCATGGAACAGTGAACTTCCTGTGACATTGCTTTGTAGTTAATGTTTGTGAAATTCATATGGGTTGGCATGTTGATAACATAGTGCAGTTCATTATTAAAGTGCTGATTGTGGTTTCACACCCAGCCATTTTCCAGAATCTGATTGTGACAGATTTCCCATACACTGTTAGTAGGTAATAAACTCTGTATTTGAGTAGTTATGATTTTCAATTTTTGCAGGGTCATGGAGAAAGAAATGTCCTTATTTTTGACCTTGGTGGTGGTACATTTGATGTCTCCATCCTGACCATTGAAGATGGAATATTTGAAGTCAAGTCCACAGCTGGGGACACTCATCTGGGTGGTGAGGACTTCGACAACAGAATGGTCAACCACTTCGTCCAAGAATTCAAGCGCAAATACAAGAAGGACTTGACAAGCAACAAGCGTGCTGTGAGAAGACTGCGCACTGCTTGTGAGCGGGCGAAGCGTACGCTCTCATCTTCCACCCAAGCCAGCATTGAAATAGATTCTCTGTTTGAGGGCATTGATTTCTACACATCTATCACCCGTGCCAGATTTGAAGAGTTGAACGCAGATTTGTTCCGTAGCACCATGGAGCCAGTTGAGAAATCTCTTCGAGATGCCAAAATGGACAAGGCACAGATCCATGACATCGTCTTGGTGGGTGGGTCAACGCGAATACCCAAGGTGCAGAAGCTGCTGCAAGATTTCTTCAATGGGAAGGAGCTGAACAAGTCGATCAACCCTGACGAGGCTGTGGCGTACGGAGCAGCTGTTCAGGCAGCCATTCTGGCTGGAGATAAGTCTGAGGAAGTTCAGGACCTGCTTCTGTTGGATGTGACTCCTCTGTCTCTGGGTATTGAGACAGCTGGAGGAGTGATGACTGTCCTTATAAAGCGCAACACAACTATCCCAACAAAGCAGACTCAGACATTTACCACATATTCTGACAACCAGCCAGGTGTGTTGATCCAGGTGTATGAGGGTGAACGAGCAATGACAAAGGACAACAACCTTCTTGGAAAGTTCGAACTTACGGGAATTCCTCCTGCACCGCGAGGTGTTCCACAGATCGAGGTGACATTCGACATTGATGCCAATGGTATCCTGAATGTAACAGCTGTGGAGAAGTCAACTGGGAAAGAAAACAAGATCACAATCACTAATGATAAGGGTCGACTAAGCAAGGAGGAGATTGAGCGCATGGTGAACGATGCAGAGAAGTACCGTGCCGAAGATGAGAAGCAGAAGCAAACTATAGCTGCCAAAAATGCTCTGGAGTCATATTGCTTCAATATGAAGAGTGCAGTGGAGGATGAGAAACTGAAAGACAAGATATCTGACTCTGATAAAACTACCATCTTGGACAAATGCAACGAGGTTATCCGCTGGCTGGATGCTAACCAACTTGCTGAGAAGGAAGAGTTTGAGTCGCAGCAGAAGGAACTGGAAGCTGTGTGTAATCCTATCATGACAAAGATGTACCAGGGTGCTGGTGGGGTGCCAGGTGGAATGCCTGGAGGATTCCCAGGTGCGGGAGGTGCACCAGGTGCTGGTGGAGCTCCAGGAGCAGGAGCGGGACCAACTATCGAGGAAGTTGATTAAGGGAACCGGATCCTAAAATGTAATTACACTGTTGAGGGCCAAGGAATGTTTGTGTTGTAGGTTTGCTCATGATTGGGCATGCAAATGAAATTCCAAAATTTTTCTGTAGATGCATATGAAATTTAAGTTACAGCAGAATTAAAAAGCATTGAAAGACTACTGCAATTTTATGCCGAATGTATGAACAGCACTGTTTCTTCATTCCAGTTTGCACAGTATTAATTTTCAAGTGATGGTTGTAACTGTTGTATTTACAGTAATTTATTGAAAGTAAAAGTCTGTGACATTTAATTTGTACATTTGTCAGTAAATTTGGTTGTGTCACTAATTTCCGTACCCTCGCTGCAGCAGTAACCATAGTAGTACCATGGGCACTGAAGTAATAATTGTAATGGGCTATTCTGAGGTGGGTAGGGTGTAGTTGGCTGTGGGAGTGAAATGTTGAAAAATTCAGGTTACTGTTGGAGCAAAACACATCCCATCCTCTTTCCTTTTCCTGTAACGCAAACTTGTCTCGGTCATGAAAGCAGGATCTTTCATGCCGTTTATAGTGAATGTGTTCCACTTCTGTAATGGGTATGTATATAATATGATGCTGAGTAGGCTGTCTTTTGACATTTGGAAAACCTAGAAGCTCATAGGTTTGAAGGGCTTGTTCCTTTGGCTTGCTGTGGGTGTTGGAAGTATTTTTTGTGCTGTTTGAACAGTTGCCTTTAGCATTTGTATTTGCTGGAAGAGTGCCAGATATTTGCTTGAAATTGATTGTTGCTGGCTTATGTATTGCATGCAGTCAATTTTGAAGTGCTGGACCTTCAGGACAACTGAAGGAGCCTGCATTAGCTTTTCTAGGACTGTGTGCATTGGGTCCATTGTATGTACCGGTAAATCCCTCGCAACTGAAATTGTCCGTATTTACTGTTGCATGTTTTGGCTGGCTTGGCCATCTTCCATTAATACAAAAAAAATGCCGAATACTTGGGTAGGTTAGTTGGAACATGGGTTTTGTAAAGAAGAAGTGAGATCTCATTTTCATAAAATGGGCAAGAATTCTGTAGTTCATATTTGAGCTCTCATGAAGGAAGGAACTGGAACCATTATGCTAGTACAAAAAATTATTTTGAAAAATCCTTATGAACTGTTGCCCATTGTGTGAAAATGAGATCCCATTTCTTTTCTTTATAGAACTTAATGTTTCAAATAACCTCACAACTACTTTTTAATATTTACAGTGATGGTGGCCAAACTGAATCATTTAATGAGTGCTAAACACTGACAATAAAAATTTCAAGTTGCTGTTTATTTTAATGTAATTTACATATCCAAGGGGATAAGTAGAATAAAAGGTTGCATTTGCTATGTTTCAGGCAAACATATTATTAACCATCGAACTGTGGTAAAATTGAATATGCAGTTTCTCACAAAGTCACTTAACATGATTTGCAGCAATATTTTTGGTAAGCATGGGTTTGGGTCATAGTTTGTGTTTTCCATGAATACTGTTACCAGTTTAGTAGGTTTTGTTTCAATTAGGGTTTTTGTTTTATATGAATTTTGCCTAATTTTGTTTTGCTGAATGCCATTTATAAGTTAGCTGCAGTTGAGCTGGAAATGTAAAGAATGCCCTTGGCGTTATCATATATCACTCATTATAATCTTGTCTTTGCTTCTGATGTAACATAACTGGGTTTATGGAGTGCTAATTAGGTCTGTGATAAGTTGTCACATATTTGTGGAATATGTTCTAGAAGTTTCCAAGGTCAAAAATTGGTGTGTTTATCTTCCATTTCTGTTGTGCAACAATAAGAACTGCTTGTGAAATAAGGTGATGCAATTGCTAGTGATGTCAGCGCTTGTAAAAATAGTGTAGATTGTGACATCCATAGTAATGCAAAATTTTTAAATTTTATGATTACCAGGGCATGTAGCATGCATGTGAGGGATGATGTGTGTACAGAACTGTAGGGTGAAAACATGCCACGAAAAAACTGCTGGGTATTAATGGTGAAATGTGACTGACTGTGTTTTGGAGGATATGGACTATATTCAGTTGCCTCAGGACAGGTACCCTTGACAGTGCTGCAAACACAGTAATGTCGCTTCTCATTCCATAAGAGGCAAGAAATTTTGAGTATTTCATGTACTCATTTTCTAAAGAAGGATTCCAGTGTGGATTTACTGTTACAGCTTTGGCAAGAAGGGGATCATCTAGTGCCGAGACTAAGAATGTGTGGAGTTAGACCTACAAGTGTTTTTATGGCGTGATTTAAGTGCATTGAAATTTTACCATTAATGCTATTATATTTATTTAATTATTACTGTCATGGCCTTGGGTCTCCATTATCCCTAAGGCTAATCACATCGTCGTTTCATGGAAAATATGTTTCAAGAAAATGAAATTCATCATGTTTGCTCTTACTATTTCTCCATGTTCACAGCCCAAGTTAACTGAATAAATAGGCTTTATAAATGAATCTTTTTTTTAGGTCCTTTAGGAAGCAGCTACTGATGGAGGTAAAACATTTTTTTTCCTTTGGGAAATGTCTGTACTAAAACCAAAATTTTGGGTTATTGTGTTTGTAGTTTCAAATTGTTAGTGCTGCGGTATCCTGTCCTGATTGTGTTTGGTACATATTGTTACAACCAATGCTGTCTTTTCTCAAAGAGAAAGTGGTAGTACACATGTTTAGACATACTGACAGGGTGGTGTTGGCCTGCATTTTGCTGTGGTGTACAACACATGGAAATATTAGGTACATCAGTTGATTAGTGACTTTTTGAAGAATGCTATTAATTTAATGGTTCATATCATTGGAGTCACTACTGCATACCATTGCATATTTCCAGAGAAAGTACTGCTTTGAGCCATCATACATCATCATTGGCATTATCATCATCGTTACAAATATACCAGCTTGAGTGTTATTGTTAATCATTGGTAAGTTCACTATCAAATTTAGAATGTTCTGTGCATAAAGTACACTTGATAAGGTTTTTAGTCAGGTTTGCAAAATTGCAAAAAAGCAACTGTTAGCTTTGTCATGTTCGTCCATCCATCTGCGTGGAACAGCTCGGCTCCCACTGGCCAGATTTTAATCAATTTTGATATTGAATCGTTTTTAGAAAAAAACGTTGAGAAAATTCAAGTTTCATAAAAATCTGACTAATAATGATATTTTACATGAAGATAACATACATACATTTTTTTATCATATCTTGCTGAATTCTTTGAAAGTTGTGTTCAATATAAAAAATTGTGCTCTTTATGAGGTAATGTGGAAAAATATTTTACAGCCAGACAGGCTACAGTTGACAATACAATACGGCACATACGCATTGCATGCTGTATAACTAAGGCTACAAATACACACACACACACAATATGTAATACTGCTTTCCCACTGCAACAATGCCTGCATAAACGCACCCCAGTGTTACATTATACATACATTGCCTGTCTTGTAAAGTGTAGTCAGTATTGCTGATGTTTATTGTTAGCATAACAGTAATGTCAATAAGAATCAGATACTTTTTTGAACACATATTTAACAGTGAATATAAATCAAAATTACAGGTTTTTCAGATCTTGCATCTGTAATCCAGGATCAAACCATACAATAGCTAAGAAGTACGCCATAAAATATTATATTTCTCCTTTGAAAATGCAGCAGATTTCAATGTGTCCAAATGTTACTGACATGATCTGATGTTTGCAAGGTTGAGTGTGTTTATAATTTGGTCTTATGAGCTGGAGCACCATGTAGTCTGGTAGGCAAAGAGTAGTATTATGGAGGAACATGCTACCCTACATCTTTTAGTTCAAAAGGAGTGAGGTCCAAGTTTGGGTCACTTTCTTATGTTTACCTCACTGTGTCTTATGACCATATATGAGTGAGATGAGGCTGTGGCTAAGATGTATGGAGTGTATCCTCAAGTGTTAAAGGGGGAGTGGAGATAAGGCTTTGTCCTGGGCTGATAGGGATGGTGAAAAAAGAAATTATAAAAAAGGCAAAGTGGTCAGAAACGGTAAGAAATGCCTATTAGGGCCAGTGGTATACAGGACAAGGTGATTTCTTTACTCCTACAAGAAACAGGCATCCATTCAAGAAGATTGAATAGCAATATTGTTGAAAAATCTTATGGCATATAACATCATGCTGATTGGTAAAAAGTCACATTTCTGAGGGGCTATCTGCCTCCATCTTTAGGATTTGAGTAGTCTGAGTGGTCAATATGTATATATGTATATATCTCTTTATGCAACTATCAAGACAATGCACGGTCCAATAAACATAAGATGACGGTGCTAATTGTACATCCCATTATGGTGTGTAGTACAAGTACAAGTACAGGTATAATGAACGTGAATATGTGAGGTACAGCTAAGAAATGTAAACATGATTATCATGTAATGAAACTTCATAAGTGTTATGTTTTACACAATTAGCATCATATATGTGTGAAAATTAAGGCCGTGTGGGATTGATTTGTGGCACAGGGTCATGTTTCTCTCTCTACTTCCACAAATGCTTACAAATTCAGCCTCAGTAAAAGTAGAAAAATTTGTGTTTTATGCAATTGTAAGAAAAACTTATTAGTTCAGCAGAGCGTGGGATATGGTGTCATCCATACAAAGAAGTGTGACACTATTTAAATGTTATAAATCATGAGTAAAATGTGTTTGATTAACCAGTACTGACAGATAAAAGGCACATACTGATCGATACATACACAAGCATGTGGACAAACGGATGGGTAGATATGTAAAGTAATTAATTATATAAATAGATACAGAGGTTGTGCATATTAAAGAAATAGATAATTAATTATGTAGACACATTTAGTAGGTATATAAAATGGTATACACTAGGTATCTAGCGCTGAGGTTAAGAATGAGCGGAGCTGTACCGCTTACTCCTCATATTTGCCTTCAAAGCATGGGCAGGGACAGCTTCATCTTATCAAAACTAGGCAGTGTGGGAGACATAATGTTGCCTTCTGCTGGGGAGGAGAGTGTGGGCCTTGCCACATCTGAGACATTGACTTTAACATTCCATGGCTGTCAGCACACCAACATATAGGCAGAAAGGCAGACTGTTGGGCAGGCAGTAAGTAGGTGGACAGACACGTGCAGGTACATGCGGGCAAATAAACTGTAAGGCAGGTAGACAGAAGTACAGGGGTAATAGAGAGATGAGGAGAGGTAGGGATCTGCTGTGTGGTCAGACAGCTGAGCATGTATCATCTGATGATGGGTGATCTGATCTGCTGCAAGTATCCTCCATCTTCTCCTCTTCTTTATATCCAACACTGATAATGTGTTATGATTTTTTGTTACTAATCTGTAGGTAAATCAACAGCGGTAAACTTTGGTTGCAATTTATGGTGCCATTATTTGTATAGTGAATTTTTAGTGCATGACTTTACTGTTAGTACACTTCATTCAGTACTATACACCATTCAGTACTATACACCATATTCTCAAGTGAGTGCACTGGGAGTAAAAACAACTGATTGCAATTTTGTGTGTGTGCCATTTGCTTAAATTAGTCTTTTTTGGCTCAATTTTACAAGAATTTTTCCAGGGTCAAAGTCTGTAAGCATTGCGTTTGTGTAGTGACAGTCATTACTTACTTACTTACTCCATGGTGCAGAGTCCTTTTTGAGAAGCTAACTGGTTTGCAGCTAGTCAAGAAATTCCCCACATTTCACGGAACCCAAAGGTTCATTACCGCACTCAAAAGCGTCCGCCAGCTGTCTCTATCCTGGGCCAGCCCAATGGAGTCCATATACCCACATCCCACCTCCTGGAGATCCGTTCTAATATTATCCACCCATCTACGCCTAGGTCTCCCCAGTGGTCTCCTTCCATCAGGTTTCCCCAACAACA
>Ga0123355_10016340_pt1 | contig 11694 bp, 7 predicted proteins | sample TergutEmb28metaG_3_FD_89872 | JGI IMG/M metagenome (GOLD analysis project Ga0123355, IMG submission 89872) | Embiratermes neotenicus P1 segment gut microbial communities from Petit-Saut dam, French Guiana - Emb289 P1 | ecosystem: Host-associated > Arthropoda: Insects > Digestive system > Gut ...
ATTTATTCAACAAATGCAGGCAATGAATATTTTAAACACGGTATATACTCTTGATTTTTTTCTCTTCAAAATGCAGTTTGTTTCATAATTCTAACTTATTTGGTTCCTGTTTTATTCACATTTTATATACAGAGTGTGCTAAAATTAAAAAAAAAAAAATTCCGGCGCCAAAAGGTTAAAGTGATGGCTCTGATGGATTAACACACATTACTGATACATACTGCATTCTGCTCTCAGGTCTAGATTGCCTGTCATTACTGGAATGAGGCCAGCATCTTATTAGTTCTGCTGGACACATGTTTGGTTATTCTGAATTGAATTCTTAGAATGTTACTTAACTGCAAAAATATTAGTCTTTGTAATGTGGCAGTACTTACCGGGATGGAAGAAGTTAGAAGCATAGAAGTTTGCAACAAGTTTAATATATCCAGGGGTCATGAAACAACTTCTGATTTTAATGTGTAAATAAGGGATTCTGGAAGTGGTGTAACATTTAATTTTACAGCTGTGTGTGTGTGGGATGATGATGTTTTTCACATACAACAGAAAATGTGTCCTTTCCTCTTTCACTTTTGCAGCATAATGTACAGTTCATATCTGTTGACATCTGATCAGCGTGGCAATTTGAAAATATATGTGGCACCCCTTGGGCATCTGGGAAGCGCTGTCCCACATCTCCGTACCAGGTTTCAGCATCTTATGCCAATCAAGGTAACATGTTTAATTTTATCTTAATATGCAGAAGTAAAACATTTCTGTAAATTTTAAATGCTATACAAGTAACAGTGGTAGCTAGGATTTTTGGGCACCTATGCAGAAATCGCAGATGAGCTACATGGCCAATTTTTTATAAAATTCTCATAAATAGATGTAATTTTAAAGTTATGGTCTTTATTCAAATATTCTTCCCTTTTTTGATTTGGTCTTTATTCAAATACTCTTTCCTTTTTTGAGTTCATGCCACTACACTTAATTTGTCCAAAATGTGGGCAGTATTCCCTTTGTGTTATAAAGAAATTTCTTGAAATGGGCTTGTGGGCCCTTATGCTTTGCTTACTCTTGTGGCTACATCCCTGACAAATAAGCGTCCTCCAATTTATCACTGACAATCAGCCACCAGTTCTACACCATACAGGTTGTGTTGGAAGGAATTGCTAAATAAAAGTAAGAAAATATTTCCATTTTAATTAGTACTCCTCAGCTTGAAGATTAATATAAATGTGTCATATAGGTACAGTGAGATCCAGTATAAAGTATACCAGTAGCTGTAATCACTTTGCTGTTTTACTACATTATGTTTAATCTGCTTTCTTAAAGTATGGACAAAAATGCCCCTGAGTTCACCATGCTGTCTTGGTGTTTGACAAATTAAAAAACAGATATTTGTATGAAATTTTGTACAAATATTCCTTAAACAGTGTCCAAGTAGGCAGCAGGTTTGTTAAATGCAGGACATAAAACTTGGTCAAATTTAGTTTCTTTACTCTTGTTACTGTTTTGGATTGGAGGGCTTCACTTCATATTCATGGCAAACCAGGATGTGATTGGTTAGTCCACAATTATGCTGCCTGACTGTACCTTCAGCCGTAATTGCATTTACAATAGGTTTTCATGCATTGAGTGCTGGCTTTAGATATGTGATTGTGTTGTTTCATGTGACTTCACATTTGTCATATATTGACTGGTACTGCTATGATCTTCCATGAACAAATAAATATTCTTGGCAACAGTAATACAGGGTATCAGTCATGAAGCCTGTTTTCTTACCACATGAAACTGCTATGATTTTGCATTAGTCTGCAGCAGCGATGATGATAATAATAATTCTTTCCAGCTTCAGTAACAATACCAATGGTATGTAATGTCACTTCCACCTCATGAGTTTGTACAGTACACAAGTTATTAATGATTGTATGAAAGTAAAAAATTGTGGAGTTAGGATGGCATCCAGTGACATAACATTCATAAAAACTGGAAGTATCGCCCCAAGACAATCTGCATGTAAACAGGTGGTAAGATGCCCCTGCGGAAACTACCCCAGTACCCAGTGCATACGTGACGTGGTGGGTTACAGATCCGTCTGGATACTTTGGAAAATTTTGACTCTGCCCTGTACGGAACTACGATTCCTCAATTTTGTAGCCCACAGCTGGGCTGTGGGCTACAAAATTGGGCCCCACTCAGGCGCAAGAAACTACAGCTCGCGTTCCCAAAACGTTCCATGACTTCCATGGGTGCAGCGGTTTGAATGCTAGCTACTGCCCAGGACCGAGGTGTTTTAAATTTTGGGTACCCATAAATCCTTTAGTGAGCACTGCATTTTGTCGTCAGAATTTGTATCCATATTTTGGTAACAGATTGCACTTCAACATAAAACTTCTGGCACGAACGCAATGTTTCGAGTTATGCGTGTTATCGATATAACCCACAGACCATTAATATAACCCGACAGTTGACAGGACCTGTAATCCGTGTTGGTCACCGTCTTGCAATGATCCGTGCCGTCGTGGTTCGAAAGTATTAAAAATGGCAGCGGGACCGATTGCGGAAAGAAATCAAGGTAATAATAATTATAATAATAATACAAATAATAGAAGCCTTGTGCAGGTTATGGAATGTGTCAAGAAACTCTGTATATTCTTTAAATTCTTGAACTGTAGTGTCGAATTAGAAACGTTGCTTTTAATATGAAACAATACTGATCATGTTTCTCAGACTTAAAACACTCAACAGGACGCAAGTGATTGCTGTATTTATTGTTCGGAAATATGTCTTGTAATTTCATGTGTGATTGAAGATATTGAAGTGGAAGGGGCAGGGGAAGTTATCATATTTTCTTTGTCTCCCGGGATGTGTCTGTGAAGGACAAAACAAGTTGGAACACAAGTATATGTTTTGTTCCCTCGTGCAGGATAACAACTCGCAGGCAAACAAATCAACAGAAAACGTAGTAAGCCATGTATTTATATGTAGGCTCCGTCTGTCTAGATGTAATTTTTCGGATAATTTCTGGGGCTATTGGATGACAGTCGTTGCGTGGGTAGTCCATAACTGGTCTTCAAGCCAAACATTGCACCAAACAGTTTTCATGCTAGCAAGAACTACAGTGTATGTTTCATTTCTGAGAAGTATTTAGAATGTGAGGGATGTCATAGAGCAGACTGGTAGAAACGTTTGGATGGGAGAGGGGAGGTGAATGCTTGGTTCGCAGGTGTCTGTGAAGTTATGGGCACACAGAACTTTCAGAAGAGCCATGTTATGGAAGTGTTTTGTTTTGTGCAACATTTCTCTCTTTGTGTTTATTTAGATGGTTACCTCCTGGAGTTGTATATCCTGTACCCTTTGTGGTATTTATTTAGAGCAGTGCATATCAAACTCTGATGTTTTCTGTTGTTGCTGATTATCCTGCATGCACATTTGTGTCAGTTTAAGTACCATTTCTAGAACTACTTCACTACCACCTCCCAACACCAACAAAAAAATCCACTGTCATTTGTTCTGCATTATCCTTAAAGTTGTGCCTTGAAGTGATATTTATGGCAGACAATTTGCTGCTTGTACTGACGCCAGAACTGAACAAAGTTACTAAATCAGTTTTTGATCATTGTTAGGGTACATTAGATTAGTTATTGAACAGCATAGTTTAGGCTAGCTCATATAAGTGCTTCATTCTTGAAACACACTTAAGTATTTATTTTTTACTTTTTAAGATTGAGGATTTATCTTGGTTGTTCTAAAGAACCATATTACCAGCTGCTTTTATCTCTGGATGTTTAAGGATTTGATTTTGCCTTTTGACATCAGTATTATATAGACTCGGAGATGGGATAACAATCCTTAGAACGACTAGGCTGTGGGCTGGATGATTGGTTTTGAATCCCAGCTGGGACAAAAAATTTTTCTTGTCTCTGAGAAGTCCAAACCATCACTGGGGGGCCCACCCAACATCCTGTGAAGTTGGTACTGATCTTCTTTCCCAGAAGTAAAGCATATCATCATGACCTTGACAACCACTACCCCTGCTGCTGTCACCACTACAACCACCACCACAAACAAAACATTTAGTTACAAACTGGCTGTTATTGACCAGATCATTGTTATTCATGCCATTTTTTGGTTTAGTTGACTTGTAATATTGTTTAACTATATTGTGTTGTATAAAATTAAATCTAGTATTAAGTAGTATAAGGTTTTTGATGCTTTCCAGATGCCACAATTTATGTGGGTGGTCTGGATGAAAAAGTCTCTGAAGCTTTGATGTGGGAGCTTTTTGTTCAATCTGGTCCAGTGGGTAAGTATAACATTCTTTCACGTTAGAGTCAGAACATGTCACGCACAATATGCCACTCCATGTACCTAGTGGTCACAACACATGCAGTTTTTTTTATAAATGCAATTATGAGGTGAGAAGCATCTCATGAATATTGATTTATATTAATTTGTAAAATAATTTCATATCAAATCTACCACTATGTGCCTTTGCCTTAGGTACTGTAGCATATTCATTGAGATACAACTTACAAATTAGACTTATCCTAACAAAGTTGTGAATCACACTTTGGTTTCTCTGGGCTAGTTCTGGCATTACTTTATCTTACACTGTTATGAATGTGTTGGCCAGGAGATGGGAGACTCCACTTGCAGTGCCTTGGACATTCGAGTAGAGTTTTCTGTATGCATGGCTCAGATACTGTACAACTGTGATAATGAGCAACCGTCTTGTGGATTTTGGAGTTCACAGTATGCTGAGGGAAGTGGTGTGTGTGTGTGAGAGTAGAAAGTAAACTTGACAAATTAAGTGGCTGGAAGTATCTGGCAGTTGTACTATTATGGTTAAATGTTGCAAATATTTCCTAGTATGAATGAGGCCTGACAACTTTGTGGGGAGATTTTTAAATGTATCATTGTGGTATAACATGGCAATGAAGGCACATATTTGTAGAGTCCATTTGAAATGTGATGGCACATGGTGACACATGGGAGGGGAAGTGAAGGGGAAACTGGTGAAAGGAGTGGGTCACCAGTACTCTTCACACTACGACGGAAGATGGTGTATCCAGCATTACTACCGCTGATGCGCACACCTCAGCTGCCAATAGTCGACTGCACTGATGCCCCTGCCGATTTAAATGGACTCGTCCATTGGCTTCTGCACATGTGCCATCACATTTCAAATGCAGTCTTCTAATTTTTGGTGTAATTGCATTTCCTGTTGGGATATTTGTCTCACTGTGCCATTAGGTTATTCCCATACTTGGAGTGATATTCTGTACTGAACCCAGGTAGGTAGTATTATACTTCGCTTTGAATTTCTGTATCTGTGTCAGCATGCTTACTAGAAATCTTTTGCTTTGAATTCCAAGGCAAATGGAAATGAAATGTGTAGCAACAAACGATTGTGTTACCTTACTTTTTGGACCACTCTTTTATGCACATTATACCTTTGATTTCTGTTAATAACCCATGTTGTTTTTCTTCCCAGTAAATGTCCACATGCCCAAAGACCGTGTAACTCAGATGCATCAGGGCTATGGCTTTGTAGAATTCATGGGAGAAGAAGATGCTGATTATTCTATCAAAATAATGAACATGATAAAATTGTACGGGAAACCAATTCGTGTTAACAAGGTATGTGTTTTGTTCTGTGTTGTATTCCCACCAGTTTAAGGGGCATTTGGATATGATTTGGGCTTGCCTCATTTGCAGCAATTTTATTATCTTTAGGCTGGATATTAAACTGCTAGCCCAACATATTCATCTTCTAGGTTGACATCTCCTTGGGAACTTCCACATGGCCTCACAGAACAGTTCTTTAGGGGTTATGCAATGCTACTCACATACATCTGTCTGTGCTTTTTCCTTGCCACTGTTGAAGCTCTGTACCCTGTTGAACACATGCTGTGTGCAGGTGCTATCCAAAAATGCAGATAACTGAAATGAATATATGATGGTTTGATGCCTTCTTTCCACAGTAACCACGTGATCCGTCTGTGCCCATGATAATTTTGCAACTCTTGTCAGTGTGCTTTGACCACTACACTGGGTAATGATGCAGCAGTCTTTCACAGGCTTACACAACTAGGGCCATTTGATGGTGCAGTGCTCAGACTACAGTATCTGATGTTAATTTATGTAATCTTACAGTTTGTTATGTGCCGAAACAGCAGCCCCTTTCCAAATCATATCTGAACACCTTCCTTACTTTTGATTGGGCCTGCGTGATGCTGTGGGGTAGATAACTAGAACAAGTGTACTTGCTTCCATTCTTTTATTCATGCCACCAACCTGTCACTTTTGCATACTGGCCTGCAGTCAGAGCTGGCACATGCACAGGATAGTAAATTCTGGATATCTTTAAGGAATCAGTAAGATATTTGTGTCTGAATAGTACATGTTTATTGCAGCTTCACTCTACTGTATGTTGTGGGTACTGAAAATATCTTATTCTAACTGCTGCTTTTCTTTTATTCACATATTTTCTGTCACAGCGGAAAGTGATGAACCGAATTTCAAGACTGAAAGAAGCTCACCGTTATATATTTATTGTCATTTGATGTAACATTGGTTAAGTTACTCTTTGATATTGGTATATTGGTATATTGGTATTGATATATTTGTTAACTGCAACTGGGTTGACACCCGGTGGCAGTAGTACAGAACACATTTACACACAAACAATACATAGAACAAGGGGACCACAGTGGCACAGTGGTTAAGGTGCTGTGCTACAAATCAGAAGGTCGCTGGTTCGATCCCAGCTGGTGTCATTGGAATTTTTCATTGACATAAAATCCTTCTGATCGCACTATGGCCCTGGGGTCGACTCAGCCTCTAACAGAAATGAGTACCAGGAACATTTCCTGGGGGTAAAAGCGGCCGATTCATAAGGCTGACAACCTTACCACCATCTTGTGCCGTTGTCATGAAATCAGGGAACCTTAACTTCCTGGAACCTTCTGGGCCACTCCAGGCCTGTAATGGGACTGATTTACCTTTTATCAGTACATAGAACAACACAGTTAACAACACAGTTAACAACTAATTGGGAAGAGTGTGGGCCATGCACCATCTTTGGGAATTATACCCTGACATTTGCCTTACAACTGAGGAAAAGCATGGAAAAACCTCAGTCAGGGTAGCCGGAGAGTGCACAATCTTGTGATAATATGTAATGCACAACAGTAAGTTTACACATGTGGCAGAATTTTGTATGTTTGTCATGGATGTTCCTTGTGCAAGAAGTGGTTTACTGTCATTACTTACTTACTTACTCCATGGTGTAGAGTCCTTCTTGAGAAGCTAACTGGTTTGCAGCTAGTCAAGAAATTCCGCGCATTTCACGGAACCTGAAGGTTCATTACCGCACTCACAAGTATCCACCACCTGTCTCTATCCTGGGCCAACCCAATTCAGTCCATATACCACCATCCCACCTCCTGGAGATCCATCCTAATATTCCACCCATCTACGCCTAGGTCTCCCCAGTGGTCTCTTTCCCTCCGGTTTCCCCACCAAGACCCAATACACCCCCCTCTCCTCACCCATATGCGCCACATGCTCAGCCCATCTCATTCTTCTCGATTTTATCACCCACACGTTTACTGTCATTACCAGTTGTATTATAATGTGAGATCCAAGGTTGGGAGTAGACATACGTTGATAAATAACACCCTTACTTTCATTTTCCGTTTAATGATTTTAGGCATCAGCTCATCAAAAGAATCTCGATGTTGGCGCCAACATTTTCATTGGAAACCTGGATCCAGAGGTTGATGAGAAACTTCTTTACGACACATTTTCTGCATTTGGTGTTATTCTGCAGACACCTAAGGTAAGTGGTGTGGTAAGAATGGAATGATTCTGTATTAATGTGGCTAACTGAAATATTTTTATTGTCTTGTTGTCCTGTACTGGCCATAATATTTATTATTTTATAGTGTCTAGCAGTGTTTGTTTTGACTGCATTACAGATTATGCGTGATCCTGAGACTGGGAATTCAAAGGGGTTTGCATTCATCAACTTTGCAAGCTTTGATGCTTCTGATGCTTCAATTGAAGCGATGAATGGGCAGTATTTGTGTAATCGTCCCATCTCTGTATCATACGCATTCAAAAAGGACGCCAGAGGCGAACGCCATGGTTCTGCGGCCGAGAGACTTCTGGCCGCACAGAATCCATTGTCTCAGGCTGACCGTCCCCATCAGCTGTTTGCCGATGCTCCTCCCCCTGCACCTTTACCGCAACCTCCTACATTAGTTCCCCCCCCACCCCCTGTGGCCATGCTGGGTATGGTTCCTCCTCCTCCACCCACTCCTGGCATGCACCCTCCCCCACCTCCCCCAGTTCCACCACCGTCCAATATGCCGCCGCCTCCAATGACAATGCCACCAGGCATTCCTCCACCACCATTACCCCCACAGCCCATGCATCATCCAGGGCATCCACCGTTACCTCCTGCACCACCAGGCATGCCACCACCACCACCACCACCAATGAGGGGTGGCCCACCACCACTGCCTCCCATGCCTCCCACATCAAATATGCCACAACAGCAACAACAACAGCAGCCGCCTCAACAGCAGCCAAACAGCATGGGACCAGGAATGGGTCAGATGGGGCCCATGACTCCAATGCCACCACCTCAAGGAGGCCCTCCTCCACCAAGAATGATGCCACCTCCCTGGCAGGGTGGAGGGCAGTTCCCACCTCCACCACCACCGCAACATCATCAGGGACCATATCAAGGCAACTATCCTCCACCACCACCGCCGCCACCTCCACCTCACGGTAATTGCTTTATTTTCTTAAGCAGTTTCTATAAAAAGTTGTCAGCTCTTGCCTCTTGTAATTACCATATTAAAAAATAAGGCAAACATGAAAAATACGATTATGTCCATTGAGATCGCATATACTTGAAAACGTAGGCAACATTATCCTATGATAACACCAGCAACCACACACCTACTGACACATAATCACATACCAGGAAACTTGGGCCCTTCATGGGGGGTGTGCATGATCCTTTGTTACAAATAAAAAAGCACCATGTTTCATGGACAGGATTGTTATCATCCTCAAGCTGGAATTTTGATTAGCATCTACTCATTTGGACCTTTCAGGTAAAGGAGTTCAGAGGCTGAGAGTACCTCTACCTTTTGGGTGAAACTGAGCGGTGTTAACCTTGTTGTTGGCCTCAGGACAGTGTCTAATCCTGTCCTGCAATCTGAGAACGGCTACTGATACTGTCATCATATTATTTTTTTCATTCCGTTGGCGTGTGCAGAATGTGACGACTCCTTGCCGTTCTCAGGAGCTCCTTCCATTCCTCTCTCTTATGTACTTTTGCTGCCACCCTTCTCCAGCAACTATTCTTCCATCCTCTCTCACCTCATCTTGCCATCTATTTCTTGGTCTACCTCTCAGTCTTGTTGTTCCCAAATTCATATATAATACCCTTTTGGGAATCCTATTTTCTTCCATTCTCTGTACATGTCCAAACCAACGTAATTATATAACCTTATTGTCTCTATTACAGTAGGTTTTTTAACACTTGCATAAATTTCTTTATTGGTTAATATCCTCCAATTTTCTTTCTCATTGTCATGTACTGGGCCTAAAATTCTGCTATACACTTTCCTTTCAAAAATGTTCAATTGCTATCTATCTATCTCTGTTAGTGTCCCAGTTTCTGATGCATATGTTAACGTTTTGTCTATTGTTGTGTTCTTTAGTCTTAATTTTGATTTCTTTGGTATGTTTTTGTCATCATATCATAGTGTTCTTTTTATTTTTAACACTGGACAGTGGACTGATTTTGCAAAGTAAATGATTCCAACAATAGGAAAATAAATGTTATAATGATCACACTGTAATTATTAGGTGTATTTATTCAACGAGCGTGATCCGATGTTAAAGATTCAGCATTTGTGGCGAGAATTTAGGTTCTTGACTAGCACACAGTAAGTTGGCATATTGGTATTATTTCTCATTCAGGTGAATATCCTGGTAATTCAGAATAATTCCGATGCACAGTGATCGCAGTGCTGTGAGTAGTTAAGTGTGGTTAAGGCGAAATTAAAACTTCCTGCTGCACATAATCAGTGTGACAGCTTGAAGGTGTGTGGAGGGACTGGTCACGGAGTCCACACGGTATTCGTTGAATAAGAAGCTGGTTGGGTCCCAGCATTAGTCTGAATACAGTGGCAGAGTGGTCAACAGACTGTAGAAGTTGGCAGCATTGTTGAAGGTGTATTCATTCATTCATTCATTAGTATTCAGCCTTGAAGGCCGGGCTTGGCAGGAACCAGAGCCCAGTCATGTGACCGGTATGGCTCTGGCACACTGCATCCTGGGCAAGTTCGTGGGGATAGTTTGTCATTGCTTTCCCCCGCCTTTAGACGTTACCACTTTAGCCGCCAGGTGCCTCCGTCCGCAACGACGCGAGAGATCCTAGCAGCAAAAGGTGGAACTGTGGGCGAGAAAGATATCCGGTAGTAATTTTTGCCTAAATTCCGACTTCCACGTAAATTTAGGGATCTTTTTCATGCCGCAAATCTATGATGTGGGACCGACGGCTTTACTTCCCCTCCGAAGGAAGGCGTGCTGAGGATTTTTTTTATTGTATTGTATTGTGATGAAACTAATGCATTGTAGTTTTAAGGGAATGAATAAGTTGTGTGTTTACCTTGTTCTGTTTAGGTGGACCTCCTCCTGGTTGGCGACCGCCTCCACCAGGCCGACCTCCGTTTCAACGCCCTCCGTTTCCACCTCGTGGTCCACCTCCACCTCCAAGAGGCATGCGACCCCCACCCCCTCCACGTGGCTTGCGACCTGGTCAGCCAGCTAACAGTGATGGTTCATATGACAGTTATGACAACTCTTATGAAAATAATAATTATGAAAACAATTATGATAATTCATATGATAATTATTAGGTCGATCTTCGTAATTGAGTTGTAAAAATGATCTGCAGTATTCCCTAGTTTGGCAGAGAAAAATTTTCCTCTGGGTTTACTGCTGTGCATTTCCTGTTGCCTGTAGCAAGTTCATCATCATGAAAAAATCGGTGCACATTTGTCACAAGTATGAAAACCAGTAAAATAATTAAATTGAATGTATACAACACTCCAGCGTTTCTCTTTTTCCTCTGATTTCTCCTGTTAGCCTCCAATTTTTTTTCCTCGACACCATCACAAATTACAAGCTTTTCAAGAGGAAGTCATTCGTTATGTTAAACCACATGTTGGACATTCTGTTACCATTTGCCTGTTACAAATCAGAATTAGTACAGTGTTCACAAAAACTTCGAGGGACATAGCAACTGGCACAACATCCTGTTAGTGATTAGTCTCAAGTTTATGTTGTTTCTCAGATATTTACAGTCATATTGGAGTTACATTTTATACATTTTGTACCTGTGGTTTCACCTCCAGCATCCAGCATTCCATATGTATGTACTATAGTTCATCCGCCCCCCGTGGCGCTGCGGCACAACGCCGGCCATGGCCTCCTCATTCTTGAGGTTTCTGTCATTCGTGAGGTTTCTTGATCACACACAACGACGCATTACACTTGGTAGGACTCCTCTGGACGAGTGATCAGCCCGTCGCAGAGACCTCTACCTGACAACACACAACACTCACAACAGACAAACATCCATGCCCCCGGTGGGATTCGAACCCACAATCTCAGCAG
>Ga0123355_10016341_pt1 | contig 11693 bp, 4 predicted proteins | sample TergutEmb28metaG_3_FD_89872 | JGI IMG/M metagenome (GOLD analysis project Ga0123355, IMG submission 89872) | Embiratermes neotenicus P1 segment gut microbial communities from Petit-Saut dam, French Guiana - Emb289 P1 | ecosystem: Host-associated > Arthropoda: Insects > Digestive system > Gut ...
CCCAGGATAGAGACAGGTGGCGGACGCTTGTGAATGCGGTAATGAACCTTCGGGTTCCGTGAAATGCGGGGAATTTCTTGACTAGCTGCAAACCAGTTAGCTTCTCAAGAAGGATTCTGCACCATGGAGTAAGTAAGTGTGTGTGTGTGTGTGTGTGTGTGTGTGTGTGTGTGTGTGTGTCCCTCGCTGCGCTGCGGTTTCGCTTCCCGGTCTGGGTCGTGTTTCTGTATAATACACATGAAACAGACATCTTGGGACGCAACAGATACGCTTTCTTGACCGTGGAACGCAACTCTTACGTCCCCCTGTGAAGATACAGACAACTGTAGCACAGAGCCTTGCGTTTTCCGTGTTTCTGAAACTTGCTTGTAGTCAACTGGTTCAGACTACTGGAACGAATACTCAGCCCCCTGCAAGGACTGTGTTTTGCACAGAACTACATTACCAGAGGAAAACTTGGCCATCCGTGTACGAGAGGGTTTTCAAACACGATGACAGTGTTTGAGAGGTAGAAGACTGCACTTTTTAGACCGCGCGGCCACTGTGATTGACAGTTCGTATGTTTTGACGAGTTCTTAGGGTGATTGAATCCAGATGGATGAGATGAGCAGGAAATGTAGCACGCCTGGGAGAGATGAGTATTGCATGCAACGTGCTAGAGCACGTAATTAAACAGCCTACTTCAGACACCTTGGCTTGAATGAGAGGGCGGTATTAAAATATGTAATCTAGAGAAGAATGTTAATTTGTAGGCTAGACTCAGTTGGTTCAGCATATATTAAGTTGGCGAATGTTTTTGAGGACAGTATTTAACTGATATTATAATTAGGGTGTGGTGACATATAGGAGGTGTCATTACGTTCGGGAGTGTGTAGCAGCACTAGACGAATGATAGGTTATCGTGGAACTCGTTAAATTTTAAATATTACATTACGCTTTGTAATTGTCGTCGATAATACCAACATGGCCGCTTGTGTGATCATATGATTTGGGAGCTCATATTGCTTCCTTTTCTTATAAGTTTGTATAGCGATACGGCGGGGGAAAACTGTCACTTTGTGTTGAGGCCTTGTCATTGTAGGCTGTAAAGCAACAATCTGATGGTGTTGCACAAATTATGTTTGGTACATTTCGTGCTTCGTGGCAGTGGCTGCTCGTGTAAAGAAATTATAAACGTTTCTATGAGCATATTACTGAGGTATTCTTGTGTGTTAAAAATTGTGTGCTTGGTAGTATGAGAAGTTTTGAAGCTGTGCATGAAAACCTAAGCTTAAGACAGTGTGTTTCTTCGAAACTGTGGTACCCATATATCAGACCCCTTACGTGGTGTAGAAACCATAGGAATTCAGTATGAATCGTCACCGTCGTAAAAACCTCAAATCTTACGTGTAAAATATTAGCGAGAATAGTATATATACTTCTGCACAAATAAAACGGTAAATTGTAGGCTGCAGTTGTTAGTGTATAACATATTTAATTAATTAGCAGTATGGGTCTTTTATTTCCTGTGCGGTTGCCAGATGTCTGTGGTCCCACAGATTGCTAATGCATACCTGGCGACAGTTTGGTGCTCTGAGATTCTAACCGAAAACAGCCTTACAGGAAGGCAATAACCACAAAGCATCTACAACCTTGTCCGAAAGATCCGAGTATAGAAAATTAGAGCTTGTAACAATGTTCTGGTACTACTGTATGTACAATAATGTGAGTGAACCGACACGCGATTACATACCACAACGGAGTGCATGCATGCTGGGGAACCTTCTCCCCGAGGCTTGTTTACCCAACTGTAATCTTGAAGCAGGGACTGAGAATTTAAATTATGTAGTATAACTGAATCTTTCTGTTCCTTACACCAAACTCTTGCACATGATGGGTGGCTGTTAACCACATGTTCTGCTTTCGACTTAAGAAGCCCTCATTAACCGTCCAGTCACGAGACAACAGTACGCACTCTTGGTTTTGCAGGAGAGGATTGTAGGCTCCGCCTGTTTGTTGTGACATATGAGGTTCTCACAGTGGCGGCTGTTGTTGGCCGTCTTCTGTGATATGACGTCACATAGTCCCATAGTAATTTATCAAATTTATGGAGGAAGCTGCTGTCTCCATTTTCTCTGTAGGATGTGGTGGCCTGTAGTTTGATAGGCATTGACCAATGCTTCGAACGAATCTGGACACGGTCCCAGCAAGGGCCTGTGTGAGAGATAAAAGTGCGTCCAACGCCTGAAGGGAAGTAATTAGAGAACTAGGCGTAGATGGGAGGCTAATATTGAAATGGTTTATGCAGATGTATGGTATGAGGGTATCGACTCGGTTCATATGTTGCAGAGTAGGGATCAGTGGCGGGCTTTTTTATAGACGGTAATGAAACTACAGGTTCAAAAAAAGATGTATTTCTCGATCACCTGTGCGCCTTCTGGTCTTCCTACACGCACCCTGCTGCGTGGAGTTTGTTGGTTGGTTACTTATTGATAACTACGATTTTTTTGTTTTGTTTATGTTCGGAAAACTATCTGTTGGCAATGTATGAGAACGAAGTGCTGAGAAAAATATTTATATCTGAGAGAAATGAAGAGGAGAATGGGACAGTGCAGACAGCGAGATCCTGCATGTCGTAGTACCTGTCAGCCGTAATTTGATGAGCTAAAAATGAGTATATCTGAGCATGCTGGCTCAAGCGGTAACACTTTTCAGCTCTCCATCGTATGCACTCGGTTATACACCATATATGACATATATCAATTGCTACTGTTTCAGCACCGAGGTGCCGTTCTCGGGGAGTCATTACAACGCAGGTACATATCGCCAACTTGTGAGTCTAGGTTATGTCCCTCCCTGTAGGAATATTGATTGTAATAACGTGAACAGTGTAAATAACATGAAACTTTCAGTTGCGTTCAGGAGTTAACCTGTACGAATCTCGGCCGGGACACCGACTATCCTGGCTGAGAATTTTCGTAGTTTATGTGATCTAAACATGTAATTGGGACATAACATACTTTGTTTCTAATCATGGATTTTATAGTGTTGTCTTACATGAAGGTGTGTATGGACTTTACAAGACCGTACTTATAATTTTGTTGCTGAAACTTCCAGTCTTTATCGAACGCATGCTAATGACCTAGCTGGGCCGAAACTTGTGGAGGATTCAGCAAAATAGTTGGGGTACTCCGATCTCAGTGTATACAGGTGGTTTACTGTGGTGACTGGACAGGTAGTTTGAAGGTGGTTCGAGCAAGGGGTCTGGATAAAGGAAAGGAGGTGGAGGAGGAGGAAGAAGAAGAAGAAGGTGATGGGGGTTGTAGTGGGAGGCACTACGTTTATTACAGGGCGAACAAAATTTACTACTGCTGAGGTTTCCAGTCTGTGCCCGCTCGTCCTTCTGGTAAACGTAGGCTGGATGGTAGTTGTTCTGTAAGCAGTGAATGGAGATTGGCATTTATCATGAGTGGACATGTTTTGCCCTAGTTGTTGGTAATTTTCACTGCATACCGACTTTTGAATTGCTGTTGATGGTAGTCCATTAATGTAATTTTTTATTAATGGCATTCATGTCTTTGTGGGATTTGAATTGGTATTGCTGTCGGTAGTTTTGTTATGATGCTGAGGACGTTGTTTTTAAATGAATTTGATTTGTCTTTACAGCATAGCCCCTGTCGGCGGAGGCATATGTAAGAATGGATAGGGGCAATGTATGTGTATGTATGTACAACATCAAATTAATGTAATTGGATGGAGGATTTATTTAACCTTTAGGCACCATGCATCCTATATATAGGACAGGCGTATCGCTACTCCCAAGAGTACGCTTTTTATATATTTAGTCAACATGTACATTTAATTATTTTTTTAGGCTTTCTCTCGCCATCTTCGTTATTCCTCCACAAATTGTCGTGTATTTCCTAATGCTATCCTTCTTGGCTCATAAAATATTCACATTTTACACAAATGGTGTGCTAAACTGTAAATGTCCAGCTCCAGGGCCAAAGGGTTAATCCAAGATAAAGTTGTTTCAATGTACTGTTCGCCTTACTTAGAAGGCAGAAGTATGTGCATTTTTTGGGAGTTTTGAATCTGACATCACTTCAAGCTATTTTGTCTCATTCGTAGACTACATGAGGGTTGCAGGTGGGGGTGGGGCAAAGTCTTTCCTATATTTTTTGCTACCTAAGAAAAAAAATTTTTTTAGGGGGGGGGGGATTTTGAGTTGACGATGACAAAACTGTAGGAATATTTTATAAACGATATTTTGGGTAGTGTAAAGACAGAAGAAAATGAAATCCCCGCGTTTTACGGGACTGAGAATAGAGACATCCTAATATGCACGGTTGATTTGGCCGGCCACTGTTATTAGGCAGGTTACGCTGTGGTTTCATTGGTTCATTGTGTGTTTGCCCTGAAAATGTTGACTGGCTAACTTTGGGGCGGTAATCACATAGCCGTTTACAAATAAAGTAACATTGGATAGGTTAGAGTTAGTCTTAATTCGCCATTTCTGAACCACGGTTATGAGGGACCAGCAGGAGCACTTCAATTTGCAGTTTGTGTATTTGGGTTGCCTCCTAACACTGACAGTACTGCCACTGCCATACAGTGCAGCTGTTTACTTACCATTTTAAATGGACTGAATATGGCTATACAAGTAGGCTAAAAGAAAAGGATGTTAGAAGCGTGGGTCCGAGTGAAGTGCCCTGGGGAACTTCTGCTCAAATGGGGCGTGGCTTGAGAAAGTAGCTACTTTACGGCCTTTACAGAAAAGGATCCATTTTGATGTGAAGGTAGTCACCCCAGAACAGGTCAATCGCCAGAGGTGGAGTAGAGGTATAACTGCTTTTTCTTTAACCTCGGCTCTAGATGGGGGTGGGTGGTCAACGCCACGCCACGCCACGCCACGGCCGCTTAACCTGCAGGAATAATCCGGTAACCATTGTGTATGAGGCTGTGTGGGCCACAGGGACTTTCTGGACGGGTGCGGAAAATCTCGCCACTACCGGGATCCGATCCCTGGACCGTCCAGCCTGTAGCGAATAGCTATACCAACCCATTTTGAAAGTAATTATGAATTGCATATATTAAATGACATGAAATATTTGCTTGTATAAGTTTTGCATTTGGACTTGAGGTCCGTGCTTTTATCGGAATCTCGTTTGATGTCCGTAAGTAGTGCCACTGTAGCTCTGTTGCTCTTTGGAGACTTACGTAATACGTTCTGTGTTTCTTAGCAATGTTTTAGTTGTGGAATGTCCTGTTTTTGAAGCCATATTGGCAATCTCAGTTACATTGAGTTCCGAAATCATAAGGTTTGTCATCCCCGTTGTGTTTTCAAAGATAAATTGGAATTGTGTGTATATTTGTCTGACACAACTATAAGCTGGAAGATGTGTGTATATTTATTACATAAAATCAACTACATGTTTCGGCCCTATTTTCATTGGCCATCTTCACGTTGATAATTGAAAACATTTAGTAAACAGTTATACTAGGTTTTTTATGCTGGGGGTGGGGGGGTTGGGTGGGGATGAGATCTCGCATGCTGTGTATGCCGGGTGGTGTAGGTACTATGTTAAATTAGAATAGTATATAACAGAGCTCATGTACCTACACCACCCGTCATACACAGCATGCGAGATCTCATCCCCACCCAACCCTCCCCCCCAGCATAAAAAACCAAGTATAACTGTTTACTAAATGTTTTCAATTATCAACCTGAAGATGGCCAATGAAAATAGGACCGAAACATGTAGTTGATTTTATGTAATAAATACACATACATCTTCCACCTTATAGTTGTGTCAGACAAATATACACACAATTCCAATTGAGTTCCGAAAGTTGAAAATTTTCTCGTTTCGCTTACCTAGAGAATTGAGTGAGCCTGGGCCGGAAATAATGCATGTAATGTACCTAACAATGCAGTCCGTCTCCATTACAAAACTCCACTGCTAAAGGCAAATCATCACTGTTTATCGTTAGTATGGCAAGAACCATAACTAAATCATCTGGGCAGAATTCCTAGATTTTAAACGTTGAAGTATGAACACCGCACTTTAATGTTAAAAAATCACAAAAAGAAAAAGAAGAGAAAAAAGAAACTTTCTGACTCGCAACAAGAAGCTTAATAATTTGACATTCGCTAACTCCATTAAGAAAGTTTTCGCCTGTTACTTAATCCGGAGGTTTATTACTGTACGTACAAGAGTCAGTTTCTCGACCTGTGGTTATCGAGTTGAATGGGATCCGTAATCTCACGCCCTATTTCCATAAGATTGACTAATAAGATCGTCCTCTCATCTACGCCTAGGTTTTCCAGGCGGTCTCTTCCCTTCAGGTTTTCATGTCCTTCTCATCCCACCCTTGTTCATTCTTTTATGAAGCTTCTAGCTGTGTACATTTATTCGACCCCAGGTACTTTCTGTCTCCTAGCTCCAGATATTCTTAGCACCTTGTTCATAGTAGCCTCCATCTGTAATCTTCCAGTTGGATGTGCTGCAGGCTTCATGGCTAAACATTTTCAGAAACGAATTTCTAAACAGAAATGCAAAATGTGACGAACTGTGTTGCTTGGTATGCAATATGCTTTTCTGTAATTCTTGGTATGAAATACATTATTGTACCCATTAATTAGAAGCGGACCTGTTTTTACCTTCTCCGCAGTTTGATCTCTTCAAAATAAAAGCAGAATTAAGTGTCTTAATTTTTGGATATGCGCAACACAGGGCCAGATTCGTCGTGGCACGTGCTTTGATGTTTTTCCGTTATTTATAGAGATAAGTGTTATGAATTGCTCGCATTAAGTTATCTCCATTACAGCGAATATTTCGAGTTTCAGGATACAAACCAGAATTTACCACATCTGTATTACATTGTGTGTGAACGTTTATATTTCGTTAGCATTTATCATCTCTCGCACGTGCATTAATTTGGTATGAACAGTATTGTCACCGCATTTACATCCTGCTATTAATACGTACAACGCCGAGGCGCACAATCGCTACAACAAAGCCCCGCTCAGTTAAGGTACACGTTAAAATCTTCGTTTTATCCAAAATTGTTTACTCTGTGTCGTGTCCTTATAGGGCATGGGAGCGACGGTTGAAAGTCGATGTCCGTGTGTATCGGAAAGGAAATTCATATATATTATATAGCGTGGACTTAATATCGAGCTTTAACTAAACGAAGAAATTACACAGGACTGGGAGTTGATGACAAGAGTCATTTTCAATCGATTTTAAAAATTGTACCATTGTCACCCTTCTGATAGTAACGCTACTAACTTTCGCTAGTTAAGTGCTCTAATTTAATTGAAATCTGTAACGGATTTTACGCGTGGGTCTGATTTTTGGTTATTTCTTTTGGAAAGGTAAAATAAATAGCTATCGGTTTGCAAGAAGCTGCCGATTCCAGTGGCCGCGCGGACTAAGGCGTGAGTCTGTGGCCGCTTGCTTGCTGGATTTGTCGTGCGTGGAAGTCTGTCTCTTGCGCGTGTTGTGTGTTGTCAGGTAGTGGTCTGTTCAACGGCCCATTCCCTCATAGGAGTACCATTGAGTGTGGTCAGGTGAAATGATAACCCAGTACACCTGTAATGAGTGTGTAGAAAGAGTCAGAATAAGAAAGAAAAAAGGTAAGAGGGAAAGAAAGAAAAATAAACTGTGTAGTTAAATTTTGTTTGACAGTAGTACGCCAGTGGAACTGAGAGAGACGTAGCTTGTTTATGTGAGGACTGCAGCTGTAACACCACAAGGCGCAGAAAGTAGCATCGACTGACGGTGATCGAATTTACTGTATTCTCCTACGATGATTTCAGAAGTACGGATTCTTTACGCTGTCGCAGCGGCAAAGTTGAAGTCTTTGTTTTTCTTGGATGTGGCACTGCGACACTTTGAGTTTGGTACCAGACGTTTCGAGGTAGCTTTGCGGTCTCATCTTCTAGGTTCTAAATATCCGGTGTCTTTCTCCTTCATTGGCCATTTCTACCCTTGAAGATGAGACCACCACGCTGTCTCGCCATGTCTGACACAGCTTACACTGTGACGCGGTGCCACATCCGTGAAGAACGAGGGCGTCGTTTGAAAATTGGTTTCAGTGGTGTGTTTCCTAGTTCTGTAATTTGATTTTACGTGTAGTTTCAAACCTATCGGAGGTAGATTAGTATTGGACGTGTTGTCTTCTATGTAGATCTTACTTACCTACGTATTTATTTGCTTGCTTACTTCTTAGCTGTACGACCCCCCGAGAGCCTTGGCCTCCGTAAATTACAGACGCTCCCCACTGCCTTCTCTCGCCATATGTAACCTTCATCTGAGGTAGGTCCCTTTCCAACATCTTCCAGCCATCTCATTGTAGGTCTATTCTTTCTTCTTCTTCTTCCCTCCGGTTTACCCTCGAATATTTTCTTAACTACCCTTCTATGATCCATTCGTACTCGATGTTTGTAGATCTTTCAATGGCAATTTTAGTGTGGCATTTTGTACCTGAGTTTATATTACCTTCCAATTATTACCACATTTAAATAGTATCAGTTGAAATATGATAACACGTCTGTGACCGCCATCATAGGGGTTGTAGAATTCAGTTTTCTTTGGCCTTAAACATGTAATTAATAGTACAAAGTGTGCATCCTCTTCTTATGCAGCTGTTTCTATTTCGCAGGGACTTCGGCTTTATATCCTTCTGCACCGGAACCTGTCCGTCCTCCTGTAGAACTAGAGACTACGATCCAAACCCACACAAAATAGTTGCTATAAGTGCAGTAAATTAGTGAAAGTGGGGTATATCTGTGTGCCAGTAAGCCTATGTACATTAAGAAGGGGTAGTTCTCTCGTGCACTGAAAACCCAGTGGGTCTCTTTTCAGCTATTCGACGTCGAATATCGTATATATTAATACTTTCCTAGTTTCGTTTCTGAAGGGATGGGTTCTTTTAGAGCTCATAGAGCGTTTATTAGTAAAGAAAAATATTTTCAGATATTAACTAAAGATAGATTAACTAAAGATAGACCATTATCAGTGTGTTAATAAAATAGAATGAAAGAAATTTTCGAAATCATCATGGCCTTAATGCCATGCAAACGGAAGCTGTTGGAGATGAAATTTTTAAAGGGCCTGGGGAGCATGAACATGAATTATAAGGGTATAATGAAACGAATCCATATATAACAAAATTTGAGGTTCTGACGGCGGTCACTAACAAGATTGTGGACGTCCGGGATGTGACGTCGTGTAGTTTGGGGCCTCTACCAAACGACACGGCATCGTACCTTGGAAGACCATAATCTTCACGAAGATGGTGGTGCGGTTTCACTTCCAGTTTTCATAAGGCAGTCGAGAGTGCAAACTGTGTGAAGTGGACGGCCCTTCTCTAAGATGCAGTGCAACCTAGCATGCAGGTTGTGTGTCAGGCGGTACTGCAGCGCAAGCCTTTTCTTCGCTGTAGAGTAACATCGGCGGGCAATCTCCAGACTCGGCCGTTGCTCTCAGACCGACCGGCCGATCGGCCAGCCACTGCTGCCTTTCAACACTATAATCGAGGATGATTATTTTAACTGTGTTCCTGCTTGGAGGACAAAAGGAATAGAGAGAGAGATGGATGGATAGATGGATGTATGGGAAGGATGGATGTAGGAGAGGGGTGGAGGGACGTGAAAAATGATGGGATCGCGTGCGTAAGCCACATGCTTGAAGGCGGAGCGAGGTGTGCGTTGCGTTATTTTGTTTGTGGCACCGAGTGTTAACAAGACACTACGAGGACTAGCCCGGTTTTTTCTTCTTCTCTTCCCTCGGGATACTTACTCTCCAGTGCATCTTGAATGTAACTGGTTTCTAACGTCAGTGCCATTTTTCATTGTGATTACGATTTCGGTTATACTGACACATGCCCTGTGAGACGAATACGGCGACCGGAAAAACTGTACCAACACATATAAAAACCGCATTTAAATTGGATTTGCAAAGTGCCTGCTCGTATGAACGTGATTGTGTCGCTTTCACCTACAGCCGCAAAGTGATAACTCCAGTGTGTCACTTTCTTCTTATTCTGAGGCTAGTACAAATTGAAAATCAGGAACTTCGAAGAATATTCATTCGGCGAACAACACCCAGAGAGTTCAAGTGGACACACTGGAGTGTGCCACTTAGAGAAGTGTACTGTCTCTAAATGGTACCCGGCGTAGCTCAGTCATGTAGGATACGGCATGTATGGCCGAGGAATCAACGTTCGATTCCCGGCATGGACAAGTGGTAATGTCTTCTGCACTTAATTCAGACCGGCTCTGGGATGGCCCAGCCCCCTGTCCAGTGGGTATCGAGGGCACTTATCTGGGGGGGGAGTGAAGAGGTCCGGCCATGACGTTGACCACTCACCTCCATTTAGTGCCTCTGATATTTAAAAACGAATTAAGTTGCTAAGATTGTATTGCGTCGGTGATAAATTAATAAATGAGTGTGGTGCATTGGTGGAATTATACTGGCAGGAGAAACTGAATACTCCGAGAGAAACCAGTCTCATTGCCACTTTGTCCACCACAGATTCCACGTGGATTGGCTTGGAATCAAGATGAGAGGCTGCTGGCTAACGGTATGTGTCACGGTACAGCACTCCATCTAGTGAGGAGTGACGATATACCTCCACTCCCCCATATGTATTCATGGTATGCATAGTTGAGCACGTGTAGAACTTTACTTTCAGTTTGGCTGCATCCGAATCGACAAGTAAAGCGTTGATGTATCCCAAAGTCTAGTTTTAACAGTGCCTTCCCTCCGCACGCACACGTGTATGATTGGATCTCAACCTTTTAATGCCTACTGGTTACGTGATGCACCAACAGGCTTAACATTTAACAACTGTGCGCTCTGTCCACACTCTATTTATGTGTTTTGTATTTATCTGAGAACAAACAGCGACTTGTGCCACTTACAGCATAAACTGATTGGTTTTTATAACCGAGGGGAAAAGTGTTTACAGCGCGGTACGGACTGGGCCTTTAACTAAAGCGGTCTGCGCTTCGTCTGTAAAGGGCTAAAGTTATTATGGAGTTCTGACATAAATAACAATTAACACAATAAAACCAACAGATGCACTGATTTTGAAATTACATTTTTACACAAATAGTCATAACTCCGACATGTTTCGCTGTTATCTTGATCATCTTCAGGGAGTTACTGAGCAACAATAAAGCATGTATAAAACAATTGCATTATGAAATACATTAAAATTTGTGCATAAAATGTCTGCAGATATTACCTGTTCGTAACAAATAATCTAATACTTGTAATTACATTTACTATTTACTACAACTTTATGTTAATTCCTTTGTAAAAACTTATGAAAGTACAGCTTCCGCGTCTTATGAACCACTTCTGCATTGCTAGAACGAATTTGGTAATATCTGTAGACATTTTATGTACAAATTTTAATATGTTTAATAATCCATCTATATTTTTAGATGCACTTTATCGATGTTAGGAACTCCCTGAATTATCGGAATAGATCGAAACATGTCGGAGTTATGAGTTGTGTGTAAAAATATGATTTGATGCATTTGTTGGTTTTTCTATGTGAAATGTATGATTGATTATTTGGAGGAGGATGACAAGATGAGTTAAGTCCTAACAGGCTAGAGTCCACAAGTTGTCGAACAGAAGAGAGATGATGATGATGATGGTGGTGGTGGTGGTGGCGGCGGCGGCGGCGACGGC
>Ga0123355_10016342_pt1 | contig 11693 bp, 6 predicted proteins | sample TergutEmb28metaG_3_FD_89872 | JGI IMG/M metagenome (GOLD analysis project Ga0123355, IMG submission 89872) | Embiratermes neotenicus P1 segment gut microbial communities from Petit-Saut dam, French Guiana - Emb289 P1 | ecosystem: Host-associated > Arthropoda: Insects > Digestive system > Gut ...
AACCAGCTGCTGAGGACTTCCTCTAATGAATGAGGTTATGCCAAACTCTTCCCAAAGTGCAATAGTTGAAATGTTTGCATAGATCTCACAATCTCCAATTAAAATCAGATCTTGATCCATAGAACTGTTATAATATTCTCGAATTAGTCCACCTTCAAGTGCAAAGGTCGCATATTTTGGCATAAGCAACCGCTGCAAAGCAAAGAAAATTAAAACAAACGCGACTACAGCAATTACAATTTTTATGACACACAGTCGCGTATTTTTATCAATCGTCATCTTCGTCATCGTCTTCATCTTCGTCAGATTCTTCTTGTACAACATCTGGGAAAGCACCTTCGTCGAAAGTGAAATAATCTGCAGCACCGCCGTTTGCATAGATTCTTCTGGCAAATTCCTGTGCTTGCTCATTGGTAAACATGGCAGTTGAGTTGCCCAGTGCAAGACCTGTTGGGAATGGATCAAAATGATGCCAACCTAGATTGTCTGGGTTAATGAGAACCCACCGATGACTTGTATCAGCGTCAGCTGTACGCTCTATAAGCATGTTTGGAACACCTGCGCGAGTAAGCATAAGGCTGGAGATAGCTGAGTAAATTAGTGAGTCGCCTCGTCTATTTTCGAGAGCTCTGTAAGCACCTGCAAGTACAGATTGTGTTTCAGTGGATGAAGCTTCTCTGGAAAGATTTTGTCTAACCCAATTATGAATAGCTACGGCTTGTTCTTGTTGTGACATGCCGGTGCTCAGTATTCTGTCCAAAATTTCATCTACTCGTTGATGCAGCTCCGCTGGGTCAAAATTGTGCATATGTACTTCAACTTCATATTGTGTGGTTTGCCCTGAAGAATCTTCAGCCCAAATAAATGCTATATATACACCCTCTGTATTTATATCAACATCAACACTGTCAACATGAACATCAAGCACTCGTCCTAAATCGTCATGAGCGGTAATGCCATAAAGGAAATCAATCTCTGTACCGACCTGTGCTTCAATGATTTCCGGAACTCCAAAAAGCATAGGAGGAGCTTGATTAAACACTATTGTAAGGTTCACAACAACAAAACCAACATTTCCATATATATCTTCAACTGCGATCTGAACAGCTTGAATGTCACGATAATAGAAATTTGGTGGCTCAACAAATGATATGGAGTGAATCGGTGAGGCATCATAAATCTCTATTATAAAATCTTCCGGGAATATCTCTTCTCCTACATTGATTTGTCTATCTTCGGCAGTTATAACAGGTGGGGTTGTGTCGACAACTCTCAAAATGGCTTCAAATGGTACGCTATTCAAAGCGAGGTGCAAAGTATGGTCGCCGGTTGGATAGCTCTCGAGAGGTAAGGGCTCCACTGTGAAATATATATCGAAGGTAACTCTGGCAGCGACTTCAAGATTATCGATAAAATCAATTGGTCTAAGCATTGTGCCTTCTACACCAACTTCGTGCTCAACATACTCCACCGGTATTAGCGTGTATAATGGTGCTGATGTTTCGACTGTACGCATTCCGTGTGTTAGTCTCAGCGGAACAAATTGTAATCCTAGATTTGGCTCAATAACAAACTCATGAAATTCAGCTTCAATGCCTTCAACTCTATAACTATCTTCTAAAAAATCATTGGCGATAACACTTTGCCCTTCAAGAATGACAACAGGTTGCACCTCATAGTCAAAGGTAGCATGGGTTGTCCACCACCATTGCCAGCCAAAGTAACCGCCTGCACCTATGCCGGCAATTATGAAAAGAACTAAAAATGCAATTTTAACAGCGCGCCAAGCACCACCCGGAACTTCAATATCCTGTGCTGATTCATCGTCAGCGTCATTAATTGACTCAAAGCCAATTTGACCAGGAACATGTTCAGATGGTCTAATTACATTTTGTATAGCTTCTATCTGTCTTGCACTAAGGGAAGACTCCGGATAGAGCGTTTTCTCTTCTGCATGAGCTCTTGCAATTTGCTCTGCAGTAGGCGGCTGGTTTGTGTAGGGTACATTCTCTGTAATTTGTGGCTCCGGTTCCGGTTGATAGTATTGCGGCTCTGGCTCCGACTGATAATGCTCCGGTTCCGGTTGGTAGTATTGCGGTTCCGACTCTGGATTATATGTGGTTTCTGCCACACTATTGTATACATCTTGATTATGGGTGTCCTCAATGTAATTGTCTTGGACGAAAACGCCTTCATCGTGAGCACCTTCAAATCCTGTAAAATTATCATTTACAGGCATAGTGTCACGCCCTGTTTTTTTTTCTCTTGATCCGCGTTTGCTTATAAACTTCATTGAGTAATGGTTCCTTTATAAGTATAATTATATGACCGTAATCATACCACATGTAGTCACTTGATGCAAGCAACTACGCGGTTTGTTTACAGTTAATTAAAACACATTGTATATAAATTGGCGAGCATCAAAGCCATGACCATAAGCACCTAACACCAATGTCATGAATAGAATGAGACCGACAACAGCGTAACGCACGGGCCACTTAAATGTGTCCAGTTTTTCACGATAATCAATTTCACCTCGTCCAAGCCAACTGACCCAGAAAACTACAATTAAACCTGCACCTGCAGCGAAATAATCAATTATTGGTAATGTGAGCGTAGTAACTCCATAATGTAAGAACTGCTGAAGACTGAAATTTGTGACGATGCTGCCCATTAAATTAAAAGTTATGCCGACAGTTTCGTAAATGTCAAAAGAGCGAATCATATTCATCAGCCAGAATGTTCTGAAAATCATAAAGCCTTGATAGACACGTCTGCTGGTAAGACTTGAAAAATGATTATTAAAGCGCTCATACATTGGGGCGAGTTCTAACGAAGCCATTAAAACGACACCATTGGCAAGACCCCACGTAATAAAGTTCCAAGTTGCGCCATGCCAAAGACCTGTGAGAAACCACACGAAAATAAGTGTTATATGCACAGGCAAGCGTTTTGCAAAGTTTGCACCTACAACCCGTCTGGCAGCCTTTGAAAACCGTAACATTCGCTTACTTGCAGCCATCGGATAAAAAACATAATCACGGAACCAGCTATACATTGTCATGTGCCAGCGCTGCCAGTATTCTTGTATAGATTTGGAGTAAAATGGTCGATTAAAGTTCTCCGGCAGGCGAATTCCAAACATCTCCGCTACACCGATTGTTATATCAATTCCGCCTGTGAAGTCACAGAAGAGTATGATGGCATACAATGCAATACTTAGTAAGTAATAGATTCCTTGATACTCTTCAGGATACGACGTCAATACAACCAAAGCAGGCCATAGTCTGTCAGCGATGACCAACTTCTTGAAAAATCCCCAAAGGACACGGTTTGCTCCACGGGCCATATTGAAACGAGTTATGGGATTACCACTGTATAATGTTTTAGCAAGCTCTCCAAATCGGCTTATAGGACCTTGAACAACCTGAGGGAAGAATGAAACAAACAAAGCCAGCTTCAAAGGATTGGACTGTGTTTCAGCCTTCTCACGGTAGACATCAATAACATATCCGACTGTTTGGAAGGTATAAAAAGAAATGCCCATTGGTAAGGCAAGTCCTAAAAGCCCAAACTGCCGGGCGATTCCGAGCAGTCCCATTGTATTATTTACATTTGAAATGACAAAATCAGTATATTTAACAACAGCTAATATACCTATGATTAATACAAGACATATTGTCGTCCAAACTTTGGCGACCTTTTTTGAGTTATCGCGAATAGATCGCCTTTCGCTTTTATCTGTAACTATAGCGATCTCTGCATCTCGCTTTAATCGATGCTTTCTGATGATTGTCGTACAAATATATGTTATTACAATAGTTGAACATATGTACAGCAGAAAAAATGGACCCGCAAAGCTGTAAAAAACCATCGAACCAACGAGCAGGACGAACCAGCGATATTTTTGCGGTGTTATACTATATAAAATTAGAAGAGCTGCTAAAAACAGCAGGAAGTTGAACGAGGTGAAAAGCATAAAAGGAATTCCTTACATCAATTGTTTTGTACGATGGTTACTACGAAACTTTCAACTTTATCGCTGGAAATCTCAAGGCGATAATATTTTCGGTTAATTATGGCACACTTCAAACATACAAGTCAAGCAGATTTTATTGTGTTAATATGCCTTGAACTTTATACATATTTGAAGTATAATCAGTGTTACATAATGACCTGGTGGTAATGTACCAGCAGGGATTGGACGGTCAGTAATTATATATGTAGGTGCGATGGAGTAATGAGCAATGAGAAAATCTTCAAGCATTAGATTTAAAATCATAGCGATTGTTATAATCGCTGTGTTTTTTGCATTTTCACTATCCGGATGTTTTTACACAACATATGTGCATGAATACACAGACGAAGGTATGTATTATGTGCAGAATGTATTGACTGAAGAACAACTGCAATGGATTTTTTTATGGGAAATATTGCTTATCGCATTTTTATTTATATTATTAGTATTTTCAATAATACTTTTCAACAGATATAGAAGAACAAAAAGGCGAGCAAAAGAAGAAAGTACAAGAGCAACCACACTAAAAAAAGAAAATGAAATATTAAACCGCCATAATGAAATGAAAACAATATTCTTTGAAGACATGAGCCATGACTTTAAGACACCACTGACGGTTATTTCAACAAGTGTGTTAAATGCTATGGATATTCTTGATTATGAAATGGATAAAGATGAGCTAAGAGAAAGTTTGAGCATCGCTCAAAGTGAGATTATGCGACTTTCCAGAATTGTTGATAGCGCTCTTAAGCATGCGGCGTTGCACGATGACCATTACGATAAAGAAGCCTTGGATTTGACAGAGTTACTGCATAAGGTGGTCGAAACATATACAGGCTTTTTAGAAAGACGCGAAAATACCCTTTCTATATCAATTACATCTGAACTTCCGAATGTATATGGAAATGCAGACACATTGGTTAATGTGTTTTCAAATTTAATTGCAAATTCCAATCGTTTTACAAAAAATGGAGAAATTATCGTCCATGCAAGAGTAGAAGATGAAGGTCACGAAAAAAGCATGGATAAGCAGTTTGTTACTGTAACGATTAGTGATACAGGTGCCGGTATTAGACCGGAAATACTAACGAAAATATTTGAACGAGGCGTGACAGAAGCAGGCACAGGTCTGGGATTGCCAATATGCAAGACAGCAATAGAAGAGTTAGGCGGAACAATAACTGTAGAAAGTAAGGAAGGCGTGGGCACAAACGTAACACTAACAATTCCTATCTGCAGAGAGAGCGGTAATAAAAACAAAGAATATGGCGAGGGGGGTCAAAAGTAAGTAATGAATACTGATAGTGGATACTTGTTGTTGGTTGAAGATGAGCCGGCGGTTCAACTTAACAATAAGAAGATATTGCAACGACGTGGTTATAATATAAAGCAAGCCTATACCCTTACAGAAGCCCGAGAGCATATAAAAAACGAGCATCCTAGAGCCATAATTCTTGATCTTCAATTACCTGATGGTCATGGGCTTAAATTTTTAGAAGAGTTGCGAAACACCACGAACATTCCTGTGTTAATTCTAACTGCATCGGGAGCGACAGACGATATAATACGTGGCTTTGAAACTGGTGGCGATGATTATTTAACAAAGCCCTATGATTTATCTGTGTTTCTATTGCGCATTGAAACATTGCTGCGTTCGGCTGCTTCAATTCCGGAAACATTGGAATATGAAAAAATAAGACTCTATCCCACCTCAGGTAGAGTGGAAGTAAATGGCATAGATGTTGTTTTGTCGCAAAAAGAATATTCAATTTTGCAATTGTTTGTGCTACATCCGGAAAAAATAATGACTGCTGAGCATATTTATGAAAAAGTCTGGGGTCAGCAATTGCTGGAAAACGATAACTCACTAAAAGTAGCAATGTCTAAGTTGAGAACAAAACTGGCAGACGTTGGATATGCCATCACAGCATCACGAGGCGAGGGGTACTATATAGAGCGCTTGTACTGATTTCAGAATCAAGGTTAACTTTTAGACACCTTCGCACATGTTGACTTTTATAGTGGTATTCTACACTTGGGAATAAAATCCACGCAATGCATAACGGGTTTACCACAAAGAGAAAGAGGGCGAAGATCATGAAAAAGCAAATTAAGAAATCAATTAGAACATATATTGCATTAATATTAACTATTGTTATGCTTATCGGAATGATTCCAATCTACGCAATCGCATTCTCAGATGAAGGCCTAGACAATAAAAGCAATGACGAGTTAAATGCAGTAGAAACAAAAGAGGACGAAACGCAGTCTGACAAATCCGAAGGCGAATCATTAACGAATGAGTTTTTTGATAGCATAATAGGAACAAACAATCTTAATGAAGATAATAGCGAAGATAGTACGGTAAAAGCTAATCTAAAAACAGGCATTGAAATATGCGAACAAACTCTTATGATATTAAGTGAAGTTGAATCAACATATACAGTCACATTTTATGTAGATGGAGTGCCCTATAGCAGCAAAGACGTAAATGCTGGTGAAGCTGTCACAGCTCCAATAAATCCCGGTAAAATGAATCTCATATTTGACGCATGGTACAATGAAGCTGGCCAAAAATTTGCTTTTGATACTCCAATTTATGAAGACATAGCATTAGATGCAGGATTTCAAGCAATAGTTACATTCATTATAAGTGCTGGTAATCAATACGAAGTAAGAGTAAATGAAAATCAACTTGTGGCTGAACAGGACGTACCGGAAAAAGATGGCAATACATTCATTCAATGGAACTCAATTTCCGGATTCTTTAATTTTAAAACAGATATTATAACAAAACATACTACATTATGGGCACAGTTTGAAGCAGAGTCTTCAGAAAATGATGATACACCTACTGTACTCAAAGATTTGGTTAAATATGAAAAGGATAATGATACAAAAACCTTTAGTATAAACTCAAAACATGATGCTTCTGCAACATGTCCTACTTGTGGCTACAAGTTCGAAACAAAAGATGTAGAAGGGGTTTGGTTTACTCAAGGTTCAAATCCAGTGTTCAAATACATTGAAGCAAGTTGTCCAAACTGCGATAAATCATTTTTGTTTACAGCAAATAATCCTGAACCTAGCTTAAGTGGTGGTAAAGCAAAAGCAAATAATTTCGTGCTTGACCAGGCACTTTTAGCTGCAACTATATTAAACGTAAGATTTTTACCGGGAACCGATGGTACTTTAAGTCACAATCAAGTGTTTCAAGTAAAAAAAGATGATGATTGGCAAAACTCATGGGTACCAACTGTAACACCTATTCCGGGCTTCATACATACCGGATGGTATAGTGAGCAGTACGGACTATTAGGAGTAAATGGACCTTTCCCAGATAAAGTTGAGCAGAACTTGGTGTTTGTAGCTCAGTACACGAAAGGACAGCCATTAGTCCTAAGACCTGCTGACGAAACACGAGTTTTCAACGGTGGTGAACAAGCTCCATCAGAAAATCATTATATTATTGTCGAAGGACTACCTACAGGTTATACAATTGATGTAAGTGATTTACGCGTTAGTGGTAGTGCAACAAATGCCGGCAAATACAATAACATACTAACAATATCAAACCCTAAAGACATAGTTATATTTGATTCAGAAAATAATGTTGTAACTGAAGATTTTGCAGTCACCATGCTAACCGGAACATTAATCATAAATCCTGCACCGATAACAATAAAAGTAATGGACGCATGGAAATATGTCGGAGAATCTGACCCAGAATTTAAAGGAGAAGCTACCGGATTCTATAACAAGGATGAACTTGATTCAATAACATTCCACAGAACAAACTTTGGAAAAGCCGGAGGCGAAGAAGCCAAGTTACACGAAAATGTTCTGAATGTCAAAGAGTTTACATTAGAAAATACAAACTATTATATATTCGAAGTAGTTCCCGGCAACTTTGATATAAGAATGCCAACATATACAGTAACATTCTACTCCGGCGCAGAAAGCAAAGATAAAGATGTTATTGAATATGATGTCCGACTTGGCACAGTAACAAAAGATATAGAGCCTACATTTATAGGCAACAAAGGCTGGGAGTTCGATAGCTGGAGTCCAAAGTTAGCAAGCATAGTTACTGAAGATGCATCATACACAGCCCAGTGGAAGAAAATTGATGGCATGTGGTTTACAGTAAGATATGAACCTGGAGCACAAGGTGTATTTGAGGCACAAGGGTATACCGATATTCTTATAGACACCGCCACTCCAGAGTTTGAAGTAGACGAGCTAGGAGCCTTACCAGAAGGTAACCCCGGATGGACATTCGCAGGCTGGAGTCCAGAATGGGAACGCACAGTAACAGGTAGTATAACATACGTAGCCCAATGGGTGAAAACCGAAGGCATGTGGTTCACAGTAATGTACTTGCCTGGATCACAAGGCACATTCAGGGCTCAAATATATAGAAATAGACTCTTAGACACAGCAACACCAGCATTTAAAGGCGACACCACAGGCAACAAAGGTTGGGAGTTTGCAGGTTGGAAGCCTGAAGTCGATACAACAGTTACACACAGTGTCAAATATGTAGCTCAGTGGAAGAAAACTGATGGCATGTGGTTTACTGTAAAATATGAACCTGGAGAACAAGGCGCATTTGACTCTCAAGAGTATACCGATATTCTTATGGACATCGACACTCCTGCATTTGAAGCAGTCGAGCTAGGAGCCTTACCTGAAGGTAATCCCGGATGGACATTCACAGGCTGGGATCCAGAATGGGAAAGCACAGTAACAGCCAATATGACATATGTAGCTCAATGGGAAGCGAATAGTGATATTGAAGTAACAGTCAACTACTACCTCAAAGACACAACAACATCACTCGCACCAAGTGTAACAATCAAAGGTTTAACAATGGCAGGACCTTATGTAGGAAATGCTTTGGTAATAGAAGGCTACACAGTAGATGCAGCAACAAAAACCATCGTATCACTGGCTGTAACAGGAAATGAAATAACATTCTACTATACAAAAGACACAACAGTAATAACAACACCGGTTATTGACGACCCAGATCCTGAGCCTGATCCAAATCCAGGTCCAACAAACCCAAATCTAGACCCGGTAGTTCCAACAAATCCTGACCCTGATCCAGAAGAACCGGAAGAAGTAGAAGAAGTTGTGGATCCTGAGTCTGGAGCAACAATATCTACACCAGTAGTACCAGCTGCACCGACAACACCAGCAGCAAATACAGCAGAAAACGTAGCAGAAGCATCAGCTGCAACAACACCGGTAGCACCTCCTACAGATGATACACAAGTAGAACCTGAGGAAGACGAAGCTGCAGCAGTCATCATTAATGACCCCGATGTACCGTTAGCAATGTTCAATTATTCAGGAGCGTGGGCACTATGGAATCTGATTCTCAGCTTAGCGGTTGCAATCTTAGCAATGATGGTTTGTGTACGATTCCTGATCAGAAAAAGAAATGATGAAAAAGATGACACAGAAGAATGTGACGTAGATGAAGAAGAGAAAAGACGTAGCAGAATACTATTTGTACTCGCAACTCCAATCCTCGCAATAGTTGGAATAATCCTCTTCATCCTTACAGAAAACATGCGACTTCAAATGATTATGGTAGACTGGTGGACACTAGCACATGTAATCCTCTTCGCAGGAGCAATTATCAGCTACATCTTCGCATTCAAAACAGAAAAAAACAACGGTAGCGACGATGACAAAGCAATACCTGAAATTGTATGAGTAATGAGGACGAGCTTAAGTCAAAAGAATAATCTGCAAAGAGTGGGGCATGTCAAGAAGGCAAGCCCCACTCTTTCATGTGCATTTTTCCACGGTTCACTATGAATATTAATTCAGTTTTGGCATGTTTTACATTGAAAACCAACATTGAACGTGTTAATATAAGCGAATATAGTTTTTAGAAAGGAATGATCACTTTAATGATTAACTATAACTCTGTTTTATCCGAAAATGTTAAATCACTGGCCCCATCCGGAATAAGAAAGTTTTTCGACGTATTAGAGGAAATGAAAGATGCTGTATCCCTGGGAATCGGTGAACCGGATTTTGTCACACCTTTACATATCAGGGAATCAGGTATTCATTCTTTAGAGAATGGACAAACCTATTACACCGGCAATGCGGGATTGTCTGTATTGCGTGAAGAGATTGCTAAATATCTACATCGTCGCTTTGACTTAAAGTACGGATACGAGCATGAAGTTATTGTGACAGTAGGTGGCAGTGAAGCTATAGACCTTGCAATACGTGCGCTTGTGAATCCAGGTGACGAAGTGATAGTTCCGATCCCATCATTTGTTTGCTATGGCCCAATAACTACACTAGCCGGTGGAACACCTATATATATCGAAACAAAGGCCGAAAATGAGTTTCGTCTTACTGCAGAAGAGTTGCGTGCAGCAATCACACCGAAGACAAAAGCGCTCATACTGCCATATCCATCTAATCCGACAGGAGCAGTGATGGCGAAAAGTGATTTAGAAGCAGTTGCTGAAGTGCTCAGAGGCACAGATATTATGATTATATCCGATGAAATATATTCAGAACTCACATATGGACAAGAACATGTGTCTATAGCATCATTAGATGGTATGCACGAACGAACAGTATATATTGGAGGCTTTTCAAAAAGCCATGCAATGACAGGCTGGCGAATGGGGTTTGCATGTGGACCTGCTGATGTAATTACACAAATGTTGAAAATACATCAATATGCGATAATGTCATCACCTACAACAAGCCAATATGCAGCGATCACAGCTATGCAAGACGGTGACGCTGATGTTCAAAACATGAGAAAAGAATACGATCAGCGGCGCATTCATCTACTCAATGGTCTACGTAACATGGGGCTTGAATGCTTTGAACCACGAGGAGCATTTTACATGTTCCCAAGCATTAAGTGTACAGGACTATCATCAACGGAATTTTGCGAGCGACTACTGCTGACGGAGAAAGTAGCGGTAATACCGGGCAATGCGTTTGGAAGTTGCGGAGAAGGTTTCGTACGTATATGCTATGCCTCATCAATGGAGAAAATAGGCATTGCCCTTGAGCGAATGGAGAAATTCATAAATAAAATCCGAACGGAGAAGTAAATGAAATACCTTCTGGTTATTGGTGACGGGATGGCGGATGACCCTATTTCAGAGCTACAAGGAAAAACCGTATTACAACACGCCAAAACTCCAACATTTGACAAACTTGCTAGCACAGGAGTATTAGGCAGTGCTTTAACCATACCTGACGGAATGCAAGCTGGTAGCGATACAGCAATGCTATCAATATTCGGCTATGATCCACGCCGGTTCTATTCAGGTCGAGCACCGCTTGAAGCTGCAGCAATGGGAATAGTGTTTTCACCGGGAGATGTTGCATATAGATTAAATATGGTATCATTTGAAGGCGACAACATACCCTTTGAAGAAAAAAAAATACTCTCCCATTCGGCAGGGGCAATCGAAGGTTCAGTTTCCGATGCACTTATTAACGAGCTGTGTAGCTCACCGAAATTCAAAGAAGCAATAGAAAGAGCGGGAATTATTGTATATCCGGGCTCATCATTTAGACATATAGCTGTACAAAGTAATATAACAGGGGAAACAGCTGAACTTGATCCACTTACCCCTCCACATGATCATTTAGGAGAAAAATTAGGACAACACTT
>Ga0123355_10016343_pt1 | contig 11693 bp, 4 predicted proteins | sample TergutEmb28metaG_3_FD_89872 | JGI IMG/M metagenome (GOLD analysis project Ga0123355, IMG submission 89872) | Embiratermes neotenicus P1 segment gut microbial communities from Petit-Saut dam, French Guiana - Emb289 P1 | ecosystem: Host-associated > Arthropoda: Insects > Digestive system > Gut ...
GATTCACTTATTTCTGCAAATGCTAAAGTATGTACTTCCCTATAAATGTAACTGTATAATGATATCCAATACTTTTAATTTTTTAACACTTAAAAATCGCCCGATTCGCTGGCGGACCCTGTATATATAACCTTCCTTTAACCTCGGCACTAGATGGGAGCGGGTGGTCTACGCCACGCCACGTCTGCTTTAGCCACGGGAAAGAGATAAGATATCCATTGTGCAGGAGGCTGGGTTGAACTCAGGGCCTGTCTGGGCGGGTGCGGAAAATCTCACCCCACCGGCATTCGATCCCTGGACAGTCCAACCGTAGCCAATCGCTATACAGTCTACGCCATCGCAGTCCACTCCCGAGATAAATGTACCCAAAATAAAGTCGAACAACTTGAATGGTAATTGAAATAAGGCATTCGTTTTGACCAGAATATACAAGCAATTAGATGAGTTTCAGTTTAGTATCTCAGAACGTAGGACAGTTATTTATCCTAGCACTGCAGAAAAGCTCCGGCCTGTTATTACAGATTTTTGTTTTGTTTCACCAAGATGGAAGACTCTTCACATTTGCCAGAAATGATAAGGTATTGCAAAAATCAGTTTTCCCGAATGTTGGACCCGACGGTGTGTGTGTGTGTGTGTGTGCGCGCGCGTATATTCGTATATAACAGAGCAAATACTAGGCCTTAAGGATATTTGGCATAAACATTCACAGTCCTGGAAGTTCCCAAGCAGTGTCCACTTGTCCCTCTGTTAAAGGTTCGTGAAATTGATTAAAGTAATAAATGCCGTCCCAAAATTAATATAAACTTACCAAAAAGATAAAGAGTTTCCTTACGGAAAGATCCCCCGACCAGAAACACATGAATACTCAACTGTGGGATTCTCTGATTCTACTGGTGATAATAAATGACATACAATAATAATTTTATTAATAACTAGAGAACATCTAATTAATGCCACGATTAATTGTTAGACTGCACTAAAACTTAGAATATAATCTAACACTTGTTTTCGTGTCCAAACCAGATCATTACTTCAACTACCATTAAAAGTAAACTAAATATATTTTTGGTATGTCCATTGTGGGACATCATTTATTACTGGAATCAGTTTTACGAACCTTCAGAAAAGGGACAAGTGGGCGCTGCTTGGGAACTTCCAGGACCGTGAATATTTTTGCCAATTTCCTTACGACATAGTGTCTCGCTGTCTTTTACACAAACAAACAAACACACACACACACACACTTCTTTACCTATATCTTGTTTCAAAGAGTCAACACAAAGAGGATTAGAGGCTAACGTGTTGCTTTTACCTAAAGTACAAACAGTACTCAGCAGGACAAACCGGCACGGTCGAGCATACAGACGCACACAGATACTTGTTCTGCGATCAATCAGCACACATATGTGTTTGCTACTAATAAATGACTCCTACTGTCCTCTGCCTGGGTTAAAGTGCGGGCTACCAGGCTCGGATGAGCCGCTGGACATCACTCTGTAATTAAGAGAGGTGCTGACATAAACACGCCATTCTGCATTACAGAGAATTTGTTGTATTGAAACTAGTGGAGCTGTTGTTTCATGCAGATACCTATGCAAATGTAATCAGGCCTGTCGCATGATAATAACAGAACCAAAACAAGTTCATTAATTGCGCAGCGGTCAGTGGACATCAAATCTGTCTACCATCTGCTGTACTTAGTACGTACGCTACAGAAATGTGTCGATTGTAGCAAATTCAGTTCGTGAGGTTTTCGAGTCGAGTCCAATTTCTTGATATTCTTTCGCCGATCGGTGAGGTACCGTGCAACGCTGAGCCCTTTAACCGTGATGTGATTTACTGCTGTTTATCTTAAATACGCAGCACCGTGTAAAACAGAGGGTTTTTTTATTGTGGGGATAAGCATAAAAAAGAAACCCTATAAAAAGTGTCGTAGAAAAGTCACATGTCGGTTTCATGGTGTTTCCGTTCCTTTCAAGTAACAATATCTCGACTGATGAACAAATTTTGAACAGGTTCCCTGTTGAAGAAGAAGCTACAAGGATCACTATGTATTACGTCAGAAGAAACATTATATAGTATTGCAGCGGGATTAGAAACATTTCTATTACAAATCCTTGAGATTCTTGTACCGTGAAATCGGTGTATTAAAGTATCATGTAGAGGCAGCCACAAAATTTATTCGTTCAAGACCAAACACAAGATACACAAGGTGTGAACGACCTCCAGTCTTTGGGCAGCGCAGTTGTGTAACTGGCTCTGTGAAACAGTGTATTGTTGTGCAGTCGCTCCACTGCTAACGTATTTTTACCAAATGGGAAGTAAATACTGCAAACAGCAGCTACTGGTCGACATAATGTATGATCCACACCGCGGCTGAACTTAATGAAATAGTTTAATATCATTAATTTCTAGGCTGTAGCTTAAAACCACTTTCAGTACTTCGTTCAGCCGGTGATAAGGATGTTTGAGAGGTGAATTCCAATTTGAACACTTGATCTAAGACATAGTAGGTAATATTATTTAACAAAGATTTTCAGTGTAAGCTATACGTTCGGTTACCACGTTCAGTTGATCACTTAGTAAATAAGTCACTACCGACTTGCATTAACTAACCCACAATTTTGGTATTTTTAACACGAGGTGAATACTGCAAACGAAGAACACTAAAGTTGGGTCAAAGAAAGAATGAACACAGATTCCCTTGCACTCGTCTGTTTAGCAGTGAACGCCCTCCCCCCGCTTGTTTGTCACCACACTCACGAATTGTCATGTACGTTCTGGTTATTACTGTTTCTCTGCATTTTACGTTTGTAATGGTGCTTATGGAGGGCAGTATGCACTGTGGGCAGGGGACGGGTGAAAACGACTGACTTCAACGTAAATTTCCTGCAGCAGAGTATTTCTTCAGGAAGTTAGTAGTCTCTCAGCAAGTGAAAAAAATTATTTACTTTTATGGCAACTAGATGTTCATTACCGTGTTCACATCAGCCCGTCACTGAACACAGACTTCGGAAACGTGTTTTTTAATTCTCATATATTATAATTTTACTGTTCATTTATTTTGTGTACAACACCCCCACCCCCCTCCCCCTTAAAGGTTACTTCACTACAAAGGATTACTGTACAGAGATATCATACATTTACGTTTTCTTCGTTGAACACCCATCGTACTGAAAACAGTTACGTACGACACTTGTACAGCTTTAATAGTTCTACGTTTTTGTAAGAAAATACGTTTTGAATAATGTAATTAAGATACACTTGGGCTATACGTGCAGCAAAAATTACACACGAATGATGCGGATAAAATATAATCTCCCTACCAACTTCACATGTACAACTTCCAACAGCAAAATTAAACGAATTTTGCAACTAATTTCTGAGACATAAATAGACTGACATGGCCCCAACATTACAAGTTCGTCTCATTCATATTTCTCTTGACAACGAGAAAGCGACTTTGTACTCTGTCGTGGAGAAAATATACTTGAACTTCCCTAGTTATGAATCTAATTTGTGTCTTTACACGTGTTCCTACACGTTCAAGTCCCTAAATCAGTAATCCGTTTCTCCAGACAATGTGTCTTGGTTACATGGTATTAGCGCCAGGGGGCAGGAAGGTCTCCTGACGTCAGGTCAACACTCAGCAAGATGGATTGGTACGGGCTCTCAACTTTATTAATATTGCAGTGACGCACTGGCTACACCCAAACCCACAACCGCACTAACGCAGCGGGAGACAAAGGTAAAACATACTAACATTGCTTTACCAATCCCTCTGACTTAAGTACAAGGTAATTTTCATGTTCCTTATCCTTGAGCATTAACCAGTCAGACCTTCTCTCCTGTTCCAAATCAGAATCAACATCTGAAACTTTTTCAAAATTAGGCACATCTTCTCGGATGGCGGATTGGCCACAGGCATGGTTTCTACTCAAACACGACAAAAGAATCGCTAACGAGACAAGCAACTGTACGTATAACGTAACATTGAGGCATGCTGGCGTAACCATTGTTGCCGTGGGAAAACCCATAAGTATCATATATTCTTTGTGTGTGTCTGTAGCCTTAGTTATCCAGCAAGTAACGCGTATGTGCCGTATTATCCTGTATGGCCCGTCTGATTCTACCATACTTTTCCGGCACGATTTTCGGGAAGATAAACTTACTGAACACAACACGTGTTTTAATTTTCACTACGTTTATCCGAAACCTTTTTGCATTCTATGAAGAATTAATTGAGGCTTTATCATAACTGTACATGTAAAGTACCCGCTATTTATGTCAGATTATAATCAAACTTGACGTTTCTCAACTTTTTTCAGAAAATTTCCAAATATCAAATTTTATAAAAATTAGTCCAGTGGGAGCCACTCAGTTCCACATGGACAGACAGACAGACAGACATGAAGAAGGTAATTGTCACTTTTCGCAATTTTACGAAAGCACCAAAAGGAATGAGAAAATGTAATTTGAACCCAAAATTGACTTTGTTACAACAAATTAAGTAACCAACCAACTCCAAGGAATAAGAAATTAGTTGAACAACTGATGGCTACTCAATTCAGTTACCAATTTCCAACTTTTATAATGCAGAATCCAATGTCGTGCTCCAAAATTGGACGATATCTTGAGCCAGTTCAATCCAGTCCACAATAAAACCCTTTTTCCAGTTCCACGGACCGCACATCATATTTGAAAAGTCAATAAGCATTCACCTGGTCTAAAGAATTTCTGCCTTTAACCATCCAAAGGTTCAATACTGTGTATACAAGAGGCTGTGAGACCCTCCATAGTCAGATGAATTCAGTCTACACAGCCACGCGCTATTTCTTTAACAACAATCTCAGTATTATACATCCATCTAAGGCAACGTTAATCATGCGGCCTTTACCGTCCACCGAATTTCATGTGACGAACTGCGCATACGGAGCTCCTCATCAGGCAAAATTCTCCATCCTTCTGTTACATTATACAATTAGGCCCTAACATTCTGTCCAACACTTCATTATGAAAATGAAATAAACACAGTATTTATAACCCCAGATTTCGTCCTGCGCCATTAATTTTCTCCAAACTGTTCACACCGCATCTGGGCGTACTCAGTCAAGCATTCTGCAGGTACCGGAGGAACTTTCACGGTTACTAGGCGGCGGGTGAGTGCGGCACTCACCTCCGTCCACTGCAATGCCTCAGAATAAGTAGAATCATAGCGCCACTCCTCCATGCCTCTGCATTGTTTGGTGCTTGATAGGGACAGATTTTCCTTACTTTCGGATTTAATTTATTTTGGAGGAAAACACACTTTAATCTGACGTCTTCGATCTGTTCAAATGTTGCAAGGCGTGAATTTGTGATAGACGTTTCGGAACAACGCATTCTTTAACCTTTTCAGAACAAGTTACTCAAAATAATGTCTAAGGATTCCTTACGAACGTCACAGAAAACACAGCGCGTCTCCATCAAAGACAAAACAGTTGCCGATAATTTAGAAAAATATAAAACAAACAAACACACAGAATCGGTAAAACGGAGCGTCTCTTAATATTGAAGCAGGTAAAGAGCAAAGGTAAATTCGTCCCGACACATGCCATAACGTCATAGCACCACCCATCCTTAACCTCGACACCGAACGAAACAGGTGGCGTATATAACTCCTAATACTCCAGCGGATTAATAGAGGAGCTTGGCATTCTTACCAATGTATAGGGTCTTCGTCTTAGTAACTGCAGGATCCTGTTTGTTTCGGCTGTTGGCTTAGCAACTTAAAATAACCTCCTTTGTACTTCAGATTGAAGTTTGCTGCAGCAGGAGCCAGCATTTTCAAAAACAATTTATATTTACCCGCTAGCCTTACAAAAACTCTAACACCAATGAACTACATTTTTCACCCTCTCCAGGAAGACTTTGATGATGTCGTAAGAGCTAAAGGGCCTGCCGGGCTCTGACAGGGACCACCTGGCTCGCGGCATTTGTTCTGTTTGAGGACCCTCCAACAGGACGTGACGTCATCCTCTTCGATTCATTCAGTTGCCGTCCAAACAAGCTGACAGCGTTTTACCAGAACTCCGACGACACACGAGGTTTCAATGAAGATAAATACATTATTAATTGTTGAAGAATTTCAAGTGAATTCTGTAGGAAGCACACAACAACACACGGCTCAAAAAATACAGTCCTGATTGCCTATCGATATCCATTTGTGGTTCCTTTAAAATTTAGACCGTAGTTTTATTGATAAAAGAATATCAGATATAGGGTTAAATTACATATTATTAAAACAGAATATCCGTACTTAGGAAGTGACATATAAAACAAGAAAACAGAAGATAACACTGAAATTAAAGGCACTACTGCATTTAAGTACTTCGGATCCATGTTCACAAACGCAGGAAAATAAAAGAAGAACTGTTAAATAGAATTGAGCATGCCAGGAAGGCAACATAAACCTTGAACGGTCTGCTTTAGGGCAAACATATTTAATTAAAGACAAAGAAATGAATATTTTACACAATGGTGGAAAGCACCATAAGCCGCGGCAGTGAAATCAGGACAGTAGACAACAGATTAAAAGAAAAAGCTGTTAAGTACGGAAATGAATTTTTGGAGAAGAGCTGCAAGAACGTCCAATGTATTAAAAGCAAAAAGTGAACTAATTAGAGAATAAATGGGAGTAACACAGACAATTACGGAAAGAATGGAAAATAAGATGTTAAAATGGTAATGGACATGTATTGCGCATGAGAGATACTAGAAGGCCAAGAAGAATATTGACCTGGCTGGCCTTTGGAAGGAAGAATAAGACAGGCAATGAACGTGTAATGTAACAAAGAGACACCTTCGTGCAACCATTGTTGCAGTGGAAAAGCAATGTAGTATTATACAATCTGAGTATGCGTGTTTGTAGCCTAAGTTACCCAGCATGCATGTTGTCACTCAAGGCCTGCCCCGCTCTACAATAATTTTCCACGTTATCTCATAAACAGCATGATTTTCTAAAAAAAAAAAAAGTGACAACATAAAATGGTTGTTTCGAGTTTCCCTGCAACTTTTGTCTGAAACATTTTTCTTTCTAAGAATTGCGCAAGATACGATCAAAAACGTACATCGGTCTTCACGTAAAGTACCCTTTATTCTTGTACGATTTTAATGAAACTTGAATTTTCTCGACAGATTTTAGAAAAATGCTCAAATATCAAAATTCATGAAAATCCGTCCAGTGGGAGCCGAGATGTTCCATGCCTACAGACGGACGGACGGACATAACGAACCTAATACTTGCATCTCACAATTTTGCGAACGCGCCGAAAAAGGACAGGAAGACCCGAAATGAAGTGAGAGAGCGATGAAGCAGAAGAATCTAACACCTAAACACGTAGTAAACCGGCAACCGGCGTGAAACAGGAAAACTGTTATTCTTCTAAATAAATAATAGATTTAATAATCTGAACATTATCCATTGTAAAATACATGTACAAATAAAGATGTCGCAATGATTAGTTACCCAACACGCCATGAAGGCTTACAGGCAAGTGGAGACAGGGCTCCACGTATTCCTAAACTCGTAATTGGCTGAGCTGAGTGTTCAGCTTCATGATCCTTTGCTTTACGCCTTGCTACCACTGAACAGAATTCTAAGTGGACACCACAGCCGGTCTGGAAGCTTTGGGGACGAGAAAAATCTCTTGCTGCTGCTGCTGGAAATCCAGTCACAATTCCTTCGCCATTCTGCCAGCAGCATAATCTCCATATTGACTTATTCGTCATTTAATCATCTCAAGCACGAAATTCATCTAAATAAAACCGCACTTTAGTTAATGCCTCGCAGAGAACACACACCATCTGCACATCAAGGTCCGTCCGGTTAATGATATACAGTTTAGGAAATAAACCCGCTTCATTCTACAGCATCACAAGAAAAGATATGGACAAACTGCAGAGTTCTGGATGTTACAGCAGGTGGTGGTGCACACAGTAATCACTGTACTTTAAAGTGCTGCAGAGTGTCAGCGAATAATAAACTGGAACTGTAATGGAAGAAAATGGCCGTGTCCCCCTTTAACGTAATGTCTTGGAAAAGCCGCGAAAGCCGTCAGTCAGGATAGACTTGAACATGGAACCTTCCAAATACGACGCAGCAGTACTACTCGACCATGAAGTTCGGCACTACTGTCTTCTACTTCCAAAAACTCTGCTCATTCCTTCGTTCTTACATTCTTACAGTCCATATTATACCTCACTTAATGTTATATAGTATACGTCAGCACAATCTTTTTATTTTAGGTAATGCAAGACTACATGTTTCGACTAAAAGCTAGTCATCTTCAGGCCTATACAACAGTTTTGTTACCAGATGCTTTGCCCACTTTGGGATCCCATAGCGTTTACAATTGTAGAATACATCTAATTAAAGCTTTTCTAAAAGGATTTTGATTTTGTTATAAATTATGTTTACAGTTTGTGTCTAAAAATTAAAAATTAAAAAATATTTAAAATTCTTCCTTAACGGTGCGTTGAAGAACACCGGATATTCAATTGTGAATCCCGTTGTCGTATTACGGGTGATCTCGGGGTACATCTACTTCCTTTTTGGTGGGGATTTTCAACCGGTCTCGCCCTCTAAATTGTTGGACGGTAATGTATTTCGTTGTTAGGTCCGCTCTTTTTTCATTCCTTGTAGTCGGAAATGCTCTTCAGCGTGGTTGTGCATGTACTTTCTCCTGGTTGTTGACACTGCGCGATATGTTACTCTATACTGCTTTGTCCATCGTATTGTAATCACTGTATTATACCGTTTGTCACAACACAAGGTGTCACGCGAATTTTAATACAAAAAAATAGTTTTGCACACATTGCGCGATAATTTTATGCACTTTCCCAACGAGAAATTTCCGACTTTCGGCCAATAAAGTAATCGAACCCGCGACCCACTAAAAGAAAGAGGCAGTATCTGTAGCACACAGCTGTCGCAAACTAAACTGAATGAAAAATAGCCTCGTTTGACGCTCAACTCATTTCCTGCGAAGAAAAGTTTCTTTTTATCTGGTGGAATACAAATAAAGCATGATTATAAATGATGAAAGTTGTCGGCCCTGCAAAACAAATGACAGCTGCCGCCCGTCCAACTGCACTTTGCGATATATCGTCACTATTTACTGTCGTTCAGGGGGAAGTTAACAGTCCCGTCTGCAAAGCCTACTTGATTGCTTAACGAGAGGCTGTGGAGGTCTGGCATCAGTAATGGAGGCTAATGGAAGACTAGAGAAACAAATTCGTTTGAGTATCGATTTTTACATTCTAATGATCGGCAGTGCCATAGCTCAGGCCGTTATTCGCTCGGCTTCCCACAGCGGAGGCCCAGGTTAGCAACAAGGGTAAACGATGTGGGATTTGAGGTGGACAAAGCGGCTCGGAGAAAGGTAATATTTTGAGCCTTCTGGTTTTCACCTCAAATATATCAATCCACAAAAAGTCCAAATCCTACAATCTACCCATTCGGCGAATGGATAATCAGTCCATTAGCGGCCGTATTCCGCAACAAACTTCCCACCCTGAAAATTGTCTCCGGGTATGACAAAGAGAAAAGGTGGCAGGCCTGACCTACTGCGATTTCGTCCAATGAAACAAATAACATTCGCTCATCTAGTCAAGAAATTCCCAACCTTTTATGGAATCCGACAATTCACCGCCGTATTCACAGCAGCAAACCAGTGGCTCCACTCCTGAACCACATAAATTCAGTCCACAACTTGTAACCTCCAATTTTTTAATCCAATTTTAATAATATCCTCTCATATATACCTGAATCTTCCACGTGATGAACTTCCTTCAATCCAATTAATATCCCCGATGTCCATGGAACTAAATGAATCCGACCCACAGTCTTTGCCTTTCATTTACATATTAACGTTGTTCTCCCATCTATTCCTGTATGCGAGGCTGCAACAGTCTGACATGCTGTCTTTGCACAATATCAAGAAAAGTGACCCACTGCTAAATGGGGTACATTTATGGGCCAGTCCCTCACTACTGGTTTACTCCAAGTAGATTACGGGAAAGTACATCTACTTCAAAAAAGACCACGGCAGCTACTTCCTACATTTCTCGTTTCATTTTAAATATCACATTACAATTCGAAGCTAGAGACTATGCAATACTGGGTCTTCAAACGAACTAGAACACGAAAGCATGTTTCGTTTTCAACAAAAATTTAAAAACTTCGATTAATCCTGTAGGAGGCATTGGAAATTAATCATTGTATTTCTTCTCTGGCATAAATGCCTGAGAATAATATTTTACATATTTCTCTATTCTTTTTCTGTTGCACGACTGGAATAAGGCGGAGCATCTGGTATTGTACCAGCCCTTGATGGTAGAAAATGAGAGGTGCTTCAAGAACAATCCGTCTAGTGACACACCGTAGACCACAGATCCCTCATGAACTCCCGCGGAAGAGAACTCGGGACTCTGCTGCAAGAAACTTTGGACTGACGCCTGCGATACCACACAAAAACATCTTGTCCCTTTTATTTTGACGTATTTCTTAGTTACTGGAAATTATTTCATTTGTTGAGTTTCGTTTCTTTTCCTCAATTTTAACCACGCTTTTTCTTTCCGTTCTTTTAAGTGACAGATTTTAATGTCCTCTATTTACAATAACCTCTTCTCTATTTTTCTTCATTTTTCTATGTTGTTTCATTTAATTTAGTTTATATTTTCTTTCTTTCACTGTAATAATTTTAAAGTATTTTCTTATGCGTTATCTCTCTTGCATTCGTTCATTCATTCTTCCAATTCTTCATCACCTCACTTCTGAAAAGGCATATTAAGGCGATGGGTAACTAGGTGCACTGGTCACATAAAAGTCGTCCTTTTAAGAAGCATTTTGATAAATTCAATGACAGATTCGCGGTTCTTATTCTCAATTAGACAATGTGTCTGAAATGTGGCACCGCGCACACTGACAGAAAATGATTAACGATCGGCGAAACATACCGCCTCCCTTTCTCACTTTTAAAATTTACATCCTTAAGAGGGTCAAAATAGAAGCCATGGAAACACTGTCAAATTTCTACCATACCACAGTCTTCAGATTCGAGAGGCCAGAAGTCTTAAAAACACGACCTCCTGACAGGAAATACACAACTTGCGTATGAATATGTGCATGTACGAACAACATTTGTTGCAAGCTGAAATGTTTCCTTTTAACGTGACGTTAAGAAGTCCACCACACACGCGGCTTAGGACATACAAACTTTTGGGAAAAATTTTTGTATACGGGTGCGAGTATTGGTGTCTCCTTTTAAGTGATAAATGTGGAATGACACGCGAGAACAAGGCTGGGAATCATGTCAAGTACAGCCGTTTGTTAAGGCAGTAACGTCACAGAAGCTTCTAGTAGCTGGTAACTTTACAACGATAAGGTGAAACTGAAGTGTTTGCATTAAGCTAATGGACGTTTTATAAAAACAAATTTAATTTAGAAACGAAGTACTGACTCCGTATTCTGACGTACTTTTTCACTCCTGTAACAAGAGTGCCTGTAGTAGAAACATGTTTACAGAGTGTAGGTGGTATGAGGGGGGGGGGGTGCATAAGTCAACCCCCCCCCCCCCCCCCCGCGCAGCAAACCCAACACCAACACAACCCACACAAAAAAAACACACAAAAAAACCACCACCCACCCCCCA
>Ga0123355_10016344_pt1 | contig 11693 bp, 12 predicted proteins | sample TergutEmb28metaG_3_FD_89872 | JGI IMG/M metagenome (GOLD analysis project Ga0123355, IMG submission 89872) | Embiratermes neotenicus P1 segment gut microbial communities from Petit-Saut dam, French Guiana - Emb289 P1 | ecosystem: Host-associated > Arthropoda: Insects > Digestive system > Gut ...
ACGGCCGAAACATGTTGAGCAATGAATGAGTATTGAATAAATAATAAAATAAGTGGCATCAAGTTGGTTTTTCTCTTTACTCAACTATAAAGATGATGCACGGTCCCATAAACATAAGATTCTATGTAGCTTCTGTCCATACCAATCCAGTGCTGCTTAACACAAAATGAACAACTATTTTTTCTCATACTAGAAATAATTATTCTTTATGCAGGATATGGTTACTCTCCCTATCAGTATCACAATATGCATAGTAGCTAAAAGTTTCAAGAACTAACACCCTAGTTAAGAAATTAAAGTATATTCATTTAGTTAAGAAAATAATGGAGACAAATATTTCAACTACATCCAAAAAGTCACCTGCAATACTTATATACACTATTTTAACAGCTCTGGCTACCACATACACATACCGTCAACACAGTACAGTAAATTCCTTAATATCATTAGGTGTTCTCTACTGTGTCTGCATAAAGAAATGAGAAACAATGAAGTCACAGCTTTAAACATAACAGATAAATGCACATAATAAACTGCTGTCTGCCAGTAAAATATTTAAAAATGAGGGAAAAAAACCCCTAGACAAAATTACCTGACAGAAGTTCTGTCAACGAAGCCTGAAACCAGACAATTCTATCACAACTCACATGATGTTATGCCTGCGCAAACAACTCTTAATTGAAGCCACTGTGTCATCTGTCAAGGTGCTGAACCATCTCCTGCCTATTTCAATATCCTTATGTGGGGAGACCGGGTCGAGGTCGTAGATGGTACTCAACTCGCTGCTGACTGGACATTCTCAGGGCTGCAGAAGTTTGGTCAAGGACTGCTGGACAGGCTCAGAGGCCTTAGACTACCCAATCCACTTCTGGAGAAGGTAATGTGCTGATAAACCTTGGAATAATGTATTAGAAGAAAGCACCACCTTCTCAATTTCCAGGGCCAAAATGTTAACATTACATTAACAAGAGACCACTCTAAGGCCAATACATATTAACTGTTTTGTGTAATATGACTCAACTAACACCACATCTTACTTGCATTCATGAACTCCCTGGCTGAATACCCTGATTAAAATCCTAACAATTCCCTTCATTCCCATCAAATGAATGTCAGAATGGTAAGAAATAAACATTGCTCGATACAATGGTCCAACTTGTTATTCTGGCATTGATAGTAACATATTTTCTTCCAGTAACGACAGACATGCGGCACAAATTACCTGTAACTGCAGACATGAAATTCTGATGTCCCATACAACAGTGCAGTCAGTAAAGTGACTAGGCTAAGGATTGGGCAACCTAGGAATTATTGCCCAGTTTCTGGTTGGTTAAGTGATAACACTTCTCTGAAATGTTCAGATTGGCAATGGGGCACCTGCAGACTCCCGTTCATTGTATACAGGGGTCTCTTCCACCAGTGGTAAAGTAGCCAGGGCATAAAGCTGACACTTCACCCCACTCAGTGCCCAGCATAATAGGTGGAACTATACCTCCATTCCCCCACACACCTTCATGAGGTGCACAGGAACAGCTTTGGCTTTTTATATATTACAGCATTCTAATGTCTCCCTTTCACTAATTAAATACAGTTTGCACTCAGCAGGTCAACAAACCATAACAATTTACTACCTGCCTTCCCCACTATCATTTGTCCTCACTTGCAGTATTTCACTGAAAACACCAAGTTTTATAAACACACCACAAATGATATAGCAAACTGATATGGCTTCAGTTCACAGAGGATGATGAAGGGTTTTAAAACCCAGAAAAAAAAATTCATGCAATCTAAATATTAATTTCTACTTTTCACCAAAGTACAGGCAAGTTAGATACTCCTATAACTTAATCTCTCAGCATGTGTATAGAGGTGTTTAAATATTTGATAGAACTGTTCTAAAATTTTCTTAAAATTAAATGTTATTTGCCACAAATACAAGTATGTACCTCAGATTTAGCACAATCAGTTTCCAAATTTATATTTCTATAGTTGTTTTAGACCAGCACTTGCCATTTAAAACAAGTAACATGTGATAAATTTTTGTTTCTTATGACTCCAATAAGGTAAATATTGTGGAGATTCCTGGCATTCTGGAGATTCGCAAGCAAGTAGAACGTCTGTTTCCATTCAATGACGCCTGCCAATGGTTCATTGACAGAGCTGACATCATATTCCTCGTGTATGACCCATCGAAGTTGGATGTAGGGCCAGAGACAGAGGCAATACTGGACCAACTAAAGGGCAGGGAGTATCAGGTGTGTTGCATTATAACAATTCATGAAACTGTATTGGCCACAGATATGAGAAAGAATGGTGCACTGGCCAAGGCCTTTAATTTTTTCCTGGAACACTTTTTCAGTTACTGTATATTTAACAAGATACATTCATAGACTTAATTTATGTCAAAGCAAACAGTCAGCAATAGACATTATTACATTAATAACTTTTAACAGAAGTCTATCATATAAAACTTTATTATCAGACTATAAGAGGGTCAAAATACAAGTCATGCTCCAGGCAAGTCACATAAACTTTCATATGGGTTAAAACAAGCACACAGGGACAAAGACACAACATAAAAATAGCCTGTCAATGTAGCATTATTTTTATGCATATGTGTACAAATATAGCACAAGTTCATACCTGAAGCAGGGATCACAAATTCTTTAAAAATTTGGTGGGGATACTACTATTTTATTTGCCGGAGAAGAGGCTTATCAGGACTCTCTGGCTTCTGTTCATGGTAGCAAGAGGCTAACTACAAGTAAAAATGGAGGATGCATGTTTGCTTAGGAGGGTGATATATTGACTCGGCTGGAAGCTGGACAACCCAGGGTTTGAATCCTGGCAGAGGCAAAGATTTTTCTCTTATCTGAAAGTCCAGACTGGCTATGGGGCCCACCCAGTGTCATAATCAATGGGTACAGGTGGCTCTTTCCCAGCGGGTAAAGGATCTGTGGTGTGCTTGCGTATACGGGGATAACTTTATCTTTATATGATTGTTTTCATGTATTATGGATCCCCACAATCCAAGATCTAAGACATGCAAGCCCACAGTGTTAGTGACTAGAAGAAGGCTGCAAGTTCTGCTTGAGAGAAGGCTACAAGTTCCACTTGGCTTATCACTGCCATCAACCAACTTGGCAGAACTTTGGACATTCTGGAATGCAGAGCTCAAAAAAACTAGCCTAATGAAAAGAATGTGGATTCTCTGCTCTGGACATAGCACATAAAACACATTTACAAACTCCATCAATATACAAGAGAGTGCACCATAAGTGATCACAACCAAATATTCTGTTAGAGTTAGGTGAGCTGTCCAGAATCCCAAAAAACACCCCCCAAATGCAAAGTATGAGACTGGTTACCAGCCAAAACTTTTCAGTCACCAACTGTATTTTTTGACCCCTGAATGACAGCAACACTCAATGTCCACCTACCCATACTGACCAACCCACATTTCAACTTCATGATACAATGTCACATTTACAGACACGTATAATTCTCAACAAAGCTGATCAAGTACGACCTGAGGAACTAATGAGAGTGCAAGGCACGCTGATATGGAACATCAGCCCTCTTATGTCAAGTTCTGAGCCTCCAGTTATGTATTCCACATCACTCTGGTCATTGCCATATGAGACTGGGGCCCCAACACGACTACTGCTAGCACAGGAAAGAGCCTTCTTGAGGGACTTGAGAGATGCCATTGATAAGCGAGTCGAGAACAAAATTGCCAGTGCACGACGATTTGCAGTGAGTATCAGTCTGTTAACCATAACCACCCAAAAGACACAGGTGTCACAATCCAAATATTAGCAGCAAAAAAGCCCAGAAGGGAATGGGAAATCAAATTATACAGTGGCAGGAAAACATCAAAATGAATATAAAATAAAAATCAAGAAATGTATCCATAACATAATAGTTCTGGCTCTTTCACTCTGTTACTGCTTAGAGACTTTTTATTTGTGGATGCTACCTTGTAATGGTCTGTTTGAACAGGAAAAAACTTGTGACTTCAAGCAAAACACTGAGGAATGCAATTAAAAGCTTTTCCAAATTTTTACATGACACATGCTGGTAAATTCTCTCTACACTCTAAAAACTTATTTACAGTTGATCATATTTGATTGTAGAGATACTGCTAGGGAATTTCAAGTGGGTGTAATAACAGTGAACAATAAAGGTTCAAAATCACAGCTAAACAGGCCATTGTATTTAAAGGATAAAACATAATACTAAAATACAGTCAAACTGCAAACAAAATGTTCTTTTATTTTTATAGTGTGGGACGTTGGGCAGGTATACGTACAGTGGAGATTGTTACAGAAATGCTCAATGTCCTGTATGTAAAGTTTCCATTAGGTGTCTGATTTTAAGGAAAACTGTAACAGTTCAACAATTTCACATAAAAATCACCAATACAAATTTCATAAAGATCCTTTCAGTTATCTTCAATCACATGCACGTGAATATTCAGATGTGGAAATGTCTAAGGAGAAACTTGTTGGGATGTGAAAATGGTAGGCATCTGGGCTTGAAAATTGTATGTGAAATGTGACATTTCACAGCAACGTTGATGAAGATTAAAGTCACCTGGGATATGACACCATGTCGAATACAAGTGAACTACCCAGAAGATGGAAACAGCAAGCTCTTCCAAACAGTCAGTAACTATTTAATAGTCCACACCAATGTCACACCCCAGGTGACTTTTATCTTGTTAAGCAGTAGTTTCTCGAACAACTGAATAAGTGCCTGTCTGCTAACGGTAGATCCTGTACCAAGGCATCTGTTACTTTAGAAGTAAGAAATGAAGTATTTTAAAAATTGTAAATGTCAAAATTTAAATGTTATTTGTACAAAAGGTACTTCAGATACTGTGGTTGCTCATAAACCATGTACTTATTACATCTTAATATTTCCTATATTTTAGGTCCGGGTTCGCAATCATGCAAAAATGGTCGACTGCTATCTAACGACCTACTACAACCACAAGTCCTTCTTTGGTAACAAGAAGAAAGTTAGTGATGATATTATTGAGCATCCCCAAGACTATCATATTTATGAAGGCCTCAGCACACTGACCAACATCTCACGTTATGATCTGCCCGATCCAGATGTCTACAGGGACTTCTTCAGACTCAATCCCCTCTACGACTTTCCACTGCTCTCATCAACATGCACATATTTCAGGGGATGTCCCATTAATCGACTAGATGTTGCCATAGCTTATGATTTGCCGGAACTCGTTGGGAAGTACAAAAAATCGGTTGAAGCCACACTGGCCAATATTCAACCAAAAAGTTGAGTCATGAGAGTAAACACACTTGTATCCTGTAACCCTCTCAAAATATGGAAGTGAAACACTGTAACACTACATCTTGTGTGTAGGAGTTATTCTGATGAAAGATCAGGCTTGAAGTAGTTGAATCAAACATTGGCCATGAAAAATCTGTATACTGTATAAAACCATTTGGATATGTATCATGTTATGGAAAGACTACCACACTGACAATGATCTACTTCCAGAGCCCATACATAACATTAGGAAAACAAGAAGGGTTCAATTACTTGCTCCAAAAATTTTAGAAATTTGAAAACGAATCTGACCACAAGTATTAACACTAAACAAACAAGACTGCAATTTAAAACACTGAACCCTAACTGCGAGGAGAAATGTGGAAATAACTGTGGTAAAAGGCTGCAAAAATAGGTGTACATTCTATGTCGAGGAGTCCTACAAGAACAACACATTCATCTGTGAAGACTGAGTGAGTACCAAGTTATGAAACCAGTGTGATAATGTTGTATTTATAAATTCTGTGACTTGTTTTCAAATTTGATTTTTTTTGTGTTCAAACCTGATGACGCTTTGATCTTGCACTGGTGCAAATGTGTTAGGAAGTACACTTATATTTGCGATTAATATCTAAGTTAATGAACAAAGAAAACTTTAAAAAATACCTACAAGTGATCAACATTCTAATGTGACTGAGGTGATCAAAGCTTCCACAGCCTCTGTGTTTCACAAGCAAACCAACTAGAAAAAATGAGGAGGAGAACAGATGAAAATGGATAGAACAAATGACTTTCCAGTGAAGTGACCAAAGCTGGCACAACTGTGATGCTGAACTGATGTATCGAACTTGTTCCTGGTTCATGCACACATCATTCAGATTTCTGAATGAGATGTTCACCTTCAAACTTTTAACATAAAGAATCTAGCAGCAGAATATACTTCGAACAAAAATGCAGTTCCCAATAAAAAGGACAAAAAATAATAAAAAAAGTACCTGGTTTCCATGATTTCTCACTTCACTTGAAGGAAATTTAATAATTTACATATCCTAATTCAAGTGCTCACAAGTGTAACATGCAGAGATAACTGTGATAAAAAACACAATGACAGAAAAATCACGAGCAAAGTTTTGATGGTGAGCAATGGGCATAACCAGCTACACTTTCTGAATAATGTTGCCTATGGTCATTTTCTACATGTTAAGACTCATTACAAATACAATGAATGGGTGAGTTTTAATCTCTGCTAAATATGAAGCAAAAGAAATAGAAAACTGCATTTTATAAGTCAATGCAACAATAGATGTAGAGGAATGCAGTTACAGTTAGAATACAATTCATCATACCCATATTCCTTTGCCTGTCGGGAAGTATGTCTGTTGAAATTAATTCCAGTGAGGATAATATTTGTTTCATTACTCATACCATGTGAAACACTGGCAAATGGACCTGTATACACTTTATCCATTAAACTGGATATGTCTGTTCAAATAAATGGCAATGTGCTCATCTTCATCAACATGTACACAAACCATAGTTTTTTTTCAATCAAAACTGTAGTCAAAACGCCTGCAATACTTGCCATTCTTAATCAGATTAAAATCACACTGCATGCACACAAAACAATACACACCACATGGGACCTCTGAGGCAGACCAGACTTAACAATCAGTAACACTTCGGTGCAGGAATTAAATGTCCCAAGTGACCTGTGGTAGACCAGAATTTAAAGTGGGTCTGCATAGGTGGGATGCACAAGGGCTGCTATATATATATGACATACAGTGTTATTAGCATCACACTGCACACTGTAAATGCATAATATTCAGTAACAAAGGGTTAAAACAAACTAGCCAGTAAACACAGTATCTCATTTAGGAGTGGATGGATTTTTGCAAGGTGTGATGGCCAGCTCAGCAACTACTGTGCTGATGTAGGAAGCTGGCTGTAACTGGTTCCAGACACCAGTGTACTCTGAATTAAGATTCCCTGTATTCTGGCTCATTCCATTGTTATGCACTGAACACTGCTTTCTTCTAAGCTGCTACAATGCATTATCAGGTGGTAAAGATTTGCCAATGTGTCTGCCTTGAAGAATGAGACAGCAAGCCTCCTATACACCAGTAAATCTGTACCAAAATACACAATGGCACATCCCACACAACACTAATCTTCATAATCACTGCCACAAGAAGCACAGGTCTGAATGTCTCCTGTCAGCAATTTAGGAAAGTTCTTCAAATTTACAAATTTGTAAATTAATTTCTCCAACCCTATGTAATTCCAGTACATTAAAATCAGATTTAAAGTTCTCACTCTCCATACTGGATATTCTCAAAGGGTCAGTTTTAATAATGTCAAACAGAATTGTAAAATAGCTATGTATGTTATGACAACACTCTTGAAACTGTCACATGCAAAATTTGTGTATGTTACTGTAATCTTCCCACTACAATTAAATTCCATACGTTCAGCCAAAGTCATCAAATAACTGGAAAACAGTACATGCAACTGTCATGTTACTCTTCGTTCTAGAAAAATTTGGTACATTCCTAGGCAGATGTGTCACAACAGGAGCCAATTACAGTGAGTGTAGTGTTGCTCCCACCTCAAAAGTGCAAAAAAGTTATAATACACTGAAGTGAATAAGCAATGATAGTAAAAGTACAGCATTTATATGAAGTTTAACAAAACTCTGCCACACATTTATATACACCTCCCCTCCCCCCACATGAAACAACCCTCACACATACATTTAAAAATCCCTAGTCCCACATAGCAGCAGCAGTTACTCTTGGTCTCATACCACAGCAGTATTTAAAATTACATGCAAGTAGAAATAACACAATTTTATGTACATCACTAACTGTAAGTATCTCGGACCTTTACTACAACAAAATATTTTTCATGCCCTTCTCTTAATTTATGTTAGAAGTAGGTAGATTTCAAGCAATTTTCAGAGCAAAAGCCCAATACAAAATTCCTCAACTGAGTCAAAGTCTTTTTCCTTGTTTTGCCATGCTCTTTCATCAAAGTAAACAAACACTGTTTGGTCAGCATTGTCTTCTTCTCTGTTAGACAGACCCAGTCAGGGCAGAATCATGCAATGACGTTTGTGAGTGTGGCTGTCGTGGAATTCCTCCCACGTTCAGAGTCAACCGCTTTCCTATTACCTTTGAAAAATTTATATTTTCTACACTGCAATAGTGATATGGTCTAGCTTTCTCAATCACATGCTTGCAATGAAAGAAACAAGAGCAATGTGTACAGACACATTTTGGCACCTCTTCAACAATTTCATGTGCCACTTTGTGCTCCCATTTCTTTCCAAGACATGAAATGGCACAATTTAACCCACTTTATCAACTCCATCCATGTGCACACCAATACTCCTGTTTCAAAGTGTCCTCTCCTGTCTTTTTAACTGTCACTACCACCTCAAAGTGTAGATATAACCGATGCAGTCTACTTGCCAACTCATTTTACCAGCACAACTCCTTAACCTTCCACTCCTATATACCCTCCTGATTTCAATTTTGCTCCTTCACCATCCTGGGTAAATTTTTGTCTTCTGAATTGCAAAGACACAGTTACTCTTTGCTTTGTCAACAAGTTACAAAGTCCTGAATTACAGTACAGTAAAGTACATTTTTCCTTCGCCATGCCATGAATGCATACAGGTGGAATAGAGGTATCCTGGCTGCATTGTCTTACAACATCAGACTATTACCTCGGAACAAATCCCTAGTTGGGTTAGTTCTAGTAGCACTGTATTCCAAAACAATTCCATTGCAAAGAAGGAGGGGGGAGAAGGGGGTTTTAGAGGCATGTCAGCATCTACCACTACATGTACCCTACTAAAATTCATATCCAAGTAAAGAACCCGATCCAAGGTAAGATTAATGTGAAATTGTCATATCATATGTAAATCATATATGCGAGGTAATGAAGGATGACGGGTTTTATACGAGCCTATCAACAGAGTACCAATAATGCTGCTGATAATATAACAATGACATGGTCCTCTGGCATGGAAGTTATGACATTAAAATGTTACACAAGGAAAATGCTTTATACGCTGTGCAAAACCTGTATGTACCCAGTGCAGAAACATTCAAAACATGGCAGCAAACTACTACAGAGTTATCAAGGAACAAGCTGAAAAGCTGAAACACTTAACAATCTTCATTACGAAATTGACATTTGACCAGAATGCTGGAAATGTCAGAGGCACACTACACAGTGACCAAAGAGGAGTCAGGTCTCATTGCAAAGTGCTCATCTGTCATACACATGCAGTAGGCCCAAAACCATGTAACAAGGACATCATCCCAACTGATGGAACTAAAAGACTACCACAACTGCACACATGATTTCACATTCTGCAATTTGCTGTCCTTTGTACAAATTCATTCATCTGGTCAGGTAGACAAAACAGTATGACATCTCTTTCTACGGCTCAGATAGATCCCCATGCAAACCACCTTCATCAGCAGCCTCATTACCAGACAGGCAAATATGGCCTGGTACAGAGCAAAAAAGACAAGAGATTCCCCTGCCTCACAAACATGGAATACTTGCTGCAGAATCTTGATAAATGGAATGTCAGGTGCATATCCATTAGCATTTACGCAGTCGGTGCAAAGACAACACTACTGACACAAATGAACAATAACAAAAGATCTGAATGGCATATAGTCCTGCAATGCAAATGCTGCTGAAAGTATACAGCCAGAACAAGAAAAGCTGGTCTCCACAGACAAAGGAATAATCAGATGAAATTCAAACACTGTACCATCAGAACACACAGTCCTACAATCCACAGCAGAAAACAGAAATAATGGAAATGATTCTACATCTATTTTGTTTGCTCTCAATTCAGAAACTGAATCTGAATCTACTTTTCTACGAATTCACAAATTCAACACCATACATACAATTATTTTCTAAACATTGTGTATGCTTCTAAATTCAATGAGATATTCCTGCATTGGCCCAATCTTGAGAAGTTTCCAACTTCTGTGTTAGGTTCTAGAATTGCCATTATTTACAAAATGAATGAATCTTGTAAATAACTTAGATATGTCTCACAATACACAGCATATCTTTATCCATCTCTCCATACAAAGTAAAAAACTACATTAACAATTAGGAAAGGCAAGTTGGTCAAGTGTTATGTCACTTTCTGTATGCTGCAACATCAGATTCTAGCTCAGATGCACATGCAGTCTGCCATACACAGCAGGTTATTGGGTCTCAGAAATTCTTGCTGTTAAGCAAAGAGTGTTCACATGCAGTACTTTCATTACGTATGTAGCTGTCATGGAAAAAATGTTGCTGAAAGTTTTGTAAAAAATATCCCACATCAACAGTGCTACAAAGAAGAAAAATGAACAGACTAGTGTAAAAATGGCTCTCAGGTTCAGCACAGGACTAATTTAAAATATAAACACTTGTGTTTTATTTGGATAATGTATGGCCCGCATTATGTAGGAGTACATACGCCAAAATAACAGATTGGGGTTATGAAAATCCCTTTGCAGTTCACAAGCTTCAAATCTAATAATGCTGCCATGCTTAGGGCAAAGTTCAGTGAGTTGCTCTGTACTTGTGAGGCACAAGTATGTCCAAATAAAAGTCCTTATTGAAATACGTCTTCTCTGTTCACATCTCATGTATTCCCAGCAGCATCAGCACGGCAAGCTCATCACTGCCTTTTCTTTCCAACAGTAGGCTCAAAATCTTTCAGTTCACCACTGTGCGCTAAAATGAATCTGTTGGCACACTGATTCCTTTCAATAATAAACCTAAGTACTTACACATTATATTACTCTCAAAAGACAAGATACAAAGCCTCTGACGCTCTGTATGCAATTTACTGGGCCACAACTCCTGAAATCTTCATTTGGTGCCAATGTGTAAACAATCAAGTAATTGAGAGAACTCATCACTTGCCCGTTTATTTGTTTTTGTCTCCCTGCCCTTAGATAACTACTCTTTTGGTGCTCTTCCAATATGTGATCTACCGCGCCATTTTCGTTCCAATAGGTGATCTACCTCTCGCTACCCCTCATACCACAAGTGCAATCACCTAGCGGACAAGTACACGAATCGTGGGATGTGCAGTTCTGTCGTATTCGTAGCCCAGTTCACTTGTTTACGGTTTTTATGTAAGGAACCGCGAGCAATGCAGAGCCACGTGGAATTCATTACAACAGTTATACGTAGCAAGGAAATGGCTGTACAATATTTACATGAACGTAATCTATTGGATGATCCGGAAGAAGCTGTGGTGAATTGTGAGAAGTGTGGAAGTGTTATGCAGAATAAAAGAAGATTAATTCGAGGGAACAGTGTACCCGTTATGAGATGTCCAAGAAAAGGATGCCAAG